>Ga0209987_10001624_pt1 | contig 12333 bp, 10 predicted proteins | sample N074metaG_FD_182134 | JGI IMG/M metagenome (GOLD analysis project Ga0209987, IMG submission 182134) | Deep subsurface microbial communities from Kermadec Trench to uncover new lineages of life (NeLLi) - N074 metaG (SPAdes) (version 2) | ecosystem: Environmental > Aquatic > Marine > Ocean trench... | reverse complement strand
AACTTCACCATTAATGCCTGAATTTAATGATTGGGGAAACGACAGGTTTATTGCAAATGAAATTGAAGTAATGACATCCTATACAACAAGGGAAAAAGTTGCTGCTGCATTGATTGACAGTTTTTACGTAAAGCCGAATGTATCTAAATATTTTGTACTGCTGAATAATGATGTAGATATGTTTGAATCTCCTAATTCACCAAAGACAATTAGTTCGCTTACAAAATCATTAGAAGGAATTTCAGTTGATCAGAAAAGGGGATTGGACATAGTTGAGATCATTGCCGAATCTCCATCACCAACTGAAGCTGCATTAATCTCTAATACCTATGCCCATCTGTATATGAATATAAACCTCGCAATGAATAGAACCCAGTTAAGACTCGTAACAGATTTCCTTGAAGGTCAGAAGACGGAGAAATACGAAGAATTAAATGATGCTGAGGAAACAATGAAAATCTTTCAGGAAAAGGGCGGGCTTATTGCCCTGGATGAAAGGGCTTCTACTCTTATAAGTCTTTTGGCAGAGTTCGAGTCTCAAAAAGGAGTTACACAAGTTGACCTGATGGCTTCAAAAAAAGTACTCGAAAATTTAAGGAAGGAACTTGAAAGACAGAATCCGAGAATGGCAGATTATCTGAAGAGTTTGGCTTCTCAAACGTATATCACTGCAATTCAAAATGAAATTGTAAAGTTGGAAATAAACAGGGAAGTGGCGTTATCAAAGAGTGAGGGCATTGAAAATAATTCTGCTGTAATAAAAGGTTATGATAATAGAATTTTAGATTTACAAGCAGAACGCGATAAACAATTGGAGGTACTTAAAGCGGGAATATTTGCAAGTAGTCCGGCAGAGGTAAAGGGGCTGACACAAAAAATTATTGAAGAGGAAGCTAGAAACCAGGCATTACAATCGTCCATTAAGGAATTAGATAAGATAGTAAAGAGTTATGAAAAACGGTTTTTAAAATTACCTAAGAGTGCTCTTGAACTTGCACGATTGAAAAGAAGATCGGAAGCACTGGAAAAATTATATCTCTTATTAGAGCAGCGATACCAGGAAGCGCTTATAAATGTTGAGTCGCAGCCTGGTAATGTTATTATAATTGATAAGGCAAGAATTCCAAATTCTCCATCCAAACCAAACAGAACTCTTATTATTTTGGTAGGATTTGTATTAGGTGCAGGATTAGCATTCGGTTATATATTCATTAGAAATTATTTTGATGATACAGTAAAAACACCCGAAGATATTCAGAGTAAAAATATTAATGTTTTAGCGTGGATTCCAAAAATTGAAGGACTTGGAGTAAACGGCAAAAAAGATTTTCAGTTCATCGTAGCGAAAAGTCCTGATTCTATCCCGAGTGAAGCATTCCGTGCATTAAGAACAAGAGTACAGTTTTCAAGGATTGCAAAAGATTCGCTAAAAACTATTCTCGTTACTTCTGCAACACCAAGGGAAGGGAAAACAACTATAAGTATTAACCTTGCAGGTAGTTTCGCGCTCACAAACAGGAAAACTTTACTAATAGATTGTGATTTAAGAAAGCCCACCGTACATCACGTATTTAATTCACAAAGGGTACCTGGTTTAATAGATTATTTATTTGGGGATGCTCAAATAAATGAGATAGTTAAACCAACAGATATTAATAATTTAAGTTATGTTCCAACTGGTACAATTCCTCCTAATCCAGCGGAGATGCTGGATTCAAATCAAATGAGAGATCTGCTTGCAAAATTCCGCGCTGAATATGATTTGGTTATCATAGATTCTCCTCCAGTCATCGCAGTTACTGATTCGGAAATTCTTTCTAATATGGTTGATGGTACGATCATAGTTGTTTCTGCAGATACAACTGAAATAGAATTGATGGAAAGAGCAGTGGATTTAATCAAGCAGGAGAATACTCAATTTCTCGGTACGGTTCTAAATAACTTTAGCTTTAAAAGCGGTTATGGTTCGTATTATAAGTATTATTATTATTACTCATCACCGGATGCAAAGAAAACTAAAGTTTAACGCTTAGTTCGTAGTACCTGGTTCGTAGTTCTTAGTTGATTAATTAGAGTAAAAAGTTTTATTTTTCTTCTCATAAACTAAATCCAAACATTAATTTATAGGAGGAAATAATGAAAATTAACAGATTTGAAAATATTGAATCTTGGAAAAGATCAAGAGGACTTGTTAATTTAGTTTACAAGAGCACTAATGAATATCCATTCAATAAAGATTTCGGATTACGTGATCAAATCCAAAGAGCTTCGGTTTCCATAATGTCAAACATCGCCGAAGGTTTTGATAGTGGAACAAACAAATCATTTATAAATTTTCTTAATTACACTTATCGTTCTGCTTCTGAAGTTTAATCACTTTTATATGTTGCGTTAGATCTAAAGTATATATCTATCGAACAATTTGATGTAATGTATAATCATTCTACGGAAATAAAAAAGTTAATAGGTGGATTTATACAATATTTAAAAAAGAACTAAGCACAAAGAACTACGAACTAACTACACAACTCAATCAAAACACCGTTTGCTGCTTTGGGATGTAAGAAAGCTATATTAAGTCCTTCAGCTCCTTTGCGCGGATGTTCATCAATTAAACGTATATTTTTTTCTTTTAATTTCTTTAATGATGAGTTAATATCTTTTGTTTTAAAAGCAATGTGATGAATCCCTTCACCTTTTTTTTCAATGAACTTACTAATCGGTCCATCCGTTTCGGTGGATTCTAAAAGTTCAATTTTTGTTTCACCAATTTGGAAAAAAGCCGTTTTTACTTTTTGATCTTTTACTTCTTCAACTGCATAGCATTTCAAACCGAATATATTTTCATAAAATTTAATTGATTCATCTAAGTTTTTTACAGCTATACCAATATGTTCAATTTGTGTCAGTTCCATAGTTTCCTCATTTATGGTCATAATTAATTCACAAGCAGGAAAGAGTGATTACAGCAGTGATAAGTAATTAGATAACAACATTCTCATTGTACTCTCCGAAAACTTCCCGAAGAGTGTTTGATATTTCTCCAATGCTCGCATAAGTTTTAACTGCATCAATTATTAATGGGATTAAATTATCTTTTCCTTCGGCTGCATTTTTTAGTTTCTCTAATTTTTCTTTTACTACAATGTTATCTCTTTCCGCTTTCATCTTATTTAAAAATTTTATCTGCTCTTCCTGAACTTTCATATCAATCTTTAGAAGTTCTGTCGGCTCATCTTCATCTGTTTGGTATTTATTCACTCCAACTACAATTCTATCGTTTGCTTCAATTTCTTTTTCAAATTTGTAAGCTGATTGCTGAATTTCAGTTTGTACATAACCTGCATCAATTGCTTCTATCATTCCACCAAGCGCATCAATTCTATCAATATAATCCTTTGCTTCCTTTTCAATTCGATCAGTCATTGCTTCCACGTAATATGATCCTGCAAGTGGATCGATTGTATTAGTTACACCGCTTTCTTCAGCCACAATTTGTTGTGTTCTCAATGCAACTCTCACCGAATCTTCAGTGGGAAGTGCTAGTGCTTCATCTTTAGAATTTGTATGAAGACTTTGGGTGCCTCCTAAAACTGCAGCAAGAGTTTGAATTGTAACTCTAACAATATTATTATCTACCTGCTGTGCAGTCAATGTAGAACCAGCAGTCTGTGTATGAAATCTCAGCATCATTGATTTTGGATTTTGTGCATTGAACCTTTCCTTCATTATACGTGCCCAAAGGCGGCGGGCGGCTCTGTACTTCGCAACTTCTTCAAGGAAATCGTTATGTGCATTAAAGAAAAAAGAAAGTCGAACAGCAAACTGATCGACATCCAACCCTACTTCTACCGCTGCATCAACGTAAGCTATTCCATTTGCTAAAGTAAATCCAACTTCTTGCGAAGCTGTTGAACCTGCTTCCCTAATGTGATAACCTGATATTGAAATGGTATTCCACTTTGGAACTTCATTTTTGCAAAATTCAAATACATCTGTAATTAATCTCATAGATGGTTTGGGAGGGAATATGTAAGTTCCTCGTGCAATGTATTCTTTTAATATATCATTTTGAATTGTACCAATTATTTTATTCCTCGCAACGCCTTGCTTTTCAGCAACAGCAATGTACATTGCTAATAAGATTGCAGCAGGTGCATTTATCGTCATTGAAGTGGATACCTTATCAAGAGGAATTTGATCAAAAAGAATTTCCATATCTGCCAGGGTATCTATTGCCACACCAACTTTCCCCACTTCTCCGTAAGCTAACGGGTCATCACTATCATATCCAATTTGAGTGGGAAGATCAAAGGCGACAGAAAGTCCTGATTGCCCTTGCTTAAGTAGGTAGCGGTATCTTTCATTAGATTCTTTTGCCGTTCCGAATCCTGCATATTGTCTCATTGTCCAGAATCTTCCACGGTACATTGATGGATGAATTCCTCTTGTAAAGGGAAATTCACCTGGATAACTAATTGATGCATCAAAATCATTTTGCAAATCAGCGGGTGTGTAGAGTGGATTTACCGGCGTGAATGAAGCGGTTGTAAATTCATTTTTACGTTCACGAGTTTTTTCTATAAATTTTTTGTAAACGTTTTTCTCCCATTTAGAATATTTGTCTGATTTACCGGATTTTTTATTCTGTTCAGCCAATTAATGCTCCTTCTCTATTGAGAGATAGATATCTTAAAATTATTTTTAGCGCTTATGGAAAGATAATAATTCAAATGTATTTATTTGCAATACTTTCATATGCTCATAACAATTTCGTTGATGGAAATCATTCTACCTTTTTGGAGAGACCAATTTCTTGCAAAAAGTTTTAGCATTATCTATATTTAAACGCTTAAAAACGAAGTTTTGGTAATTTAGATAAATTCAACTTATTCGTTTTTAAAAAAATGATTTAGTACTTATTTTGCCGTGGTGGCGGAATTGGTAGACGCACTGGACTTAAAATCCAGTGGGAATTTATTCCCGTGCCGGTTCGAGTCCGGCCCTCGGTACTAAAGTAACTGAAATGTTTGAATCAGTGCCTGGTTCTCCCGAAGGGATTCCTTCGGAACTAAATGATGTAGAATTAAAAATGTAGAATGATAAATTCTTAACTTGACTACAGTAAGCAGATTCCACATTATTATTTAATATTGGGCTCTTAGCTCAGTTGGTTAGAGTGTCTGCTTGACGTGCAGAAGGTCACAAGTTCGAATCTTGTAGAGCCCACAACAACATCGGAGATGTCTCCGATTTTTTTATATATATATAATAAAAATTATGAACAAAATTAAAATTACATTTCCAGACGGTAACATTCTTGAATTCGATAAAGGTGTTACTGGTTATGAAATCGCGGAAAGCATTTCACCGAGACTTGCTAAGGAAACTTTAGCAGTTAAGATGAATGGATCTATTATCGATCTGAAAAAAGTGATAACAGATAATGCCGAAATTAAATTTCTAACCTTTAAAGATAAAGACGGCAAGAAGGTCTACTGGCATTCTACTTCGCACTTGATGGCTCATGCCGTACAGGAAATTTATCCCGAAGCAAAGTTTGGAGTAGGGCCTGCAATTGATGCAGGATTCTATTATGATATTGATATTAATTCTACTCTACATGATGATGATCTGAAAAAAATTGAAGATAGGATGATAGAATTAAGCAAACAAGATGAAATGTTTGAAAGAGTTGAACTATCAAAAAAGGAAGCAATAGATTTCTTTGAAAAAAAAGGAGATCAGTATAAAACAGAGCTCCTCTCAGAGTTGGATGAAAGCAATGAAGTGATTAGCATATACAACGAAGGAAAATTCACTGATTTGTGTCGTGGTCCGCATCTTCCATCAACCGGAAAAATTAAATATATAAAACTGTTAAACATATCCGGTTCATATTGGCGAGGTGATGAACACAACAAGCAGTTACAAAGAATATACGGTATATCCTTCCCTAAAAAGAAGATGCTTGATGATCATCTCTTTATGCTTGAGGAAGCAAAGAAGAGAGATCACCGTAAATTAGGTAAACAGCTTGATCTTTTTAGCACCCACGAAGAAGCTGGTGCCGGATTAATTTACTGGCATCCGAAGGGTGCAAGAATAAGAAACGAGATAGAAAACTATTGGCGTAAAGCCCATCTTGATAACGGATATGAACTACTTTACTCACCACATATGGGCAAAAGCTGGCTGTGGGAAAAAAGCGGGCATTTGGATTTTTATAAAGAAAGCATGTTTGCCGAAATGAAGATTGATGAACAAGCGTATTACATCAAACCGATGAACTGTCCCTTTCATATAATGATTTATAAAACAAAGTTACGTTCTTACCGCGAACTTCCATTACGGTGGGCTGAACTTGGAACTGTTTATCGTTATGAAAAAAGCGGTGTGCTCCACGGCTTGCTCCGGGTTCGTGGTTTTACACAGGATGATGCGCACATATTCTGTACCCACGATCAGGTTGAAGCTGAAATAATTGAAGTGATAAGATTTGCAATTATGATGTGGAAAGCGTTTGGTTTTGAAGATTTGAAGTTCTATTTATCAACAAAACCTGAAAAAGCAGTTGGTGAGGATGAACTTTGGATCAAGGCAGAAGATTCATTAAAAAAAGCACTTGAAGCAGAAAATCTTGAATACGAAATTGATGAAGGCGGCGGAGTATTTTACGGACCAAAGATTGATGTTAAAATTAATGATGCCTTAAAACGTGAATGGCAGATGAGTACAATACAGTTTGATTTTAATTTGCCCGAACGATTTGATATGACTTACATAGGCGAGGATGGTCATGAGCACAGACCATTCATGATTCACCGTGCATTGCTTGGTTCGATTGAAAGATTTTTCGGAGTTCTTATTGAACACTTTGCCGGATCATTTCCAGTGTGGTTGGCTCCTGTTCAAGTTGCTGTTATTCCTGTTTCACAAAACTTTTTTGATTATGCCGCTAAAGTCACCGATGAGTTAAAAAAGAACGACATAAGGGTGGAATTTGATAAACGAAACGAGAAAATTGGTTACAAGATACGTGATTGGGAAACACAAAAAGTACCTTATATGTTGATACTTGGTGAGAAGGAAAAAATCGCTGGTAATATTTCGGTTCGCAAGCATACAGAGGGCGATAAAGGTGCTTTGGGTTTGAAAGAATTTATTGATAATATTACAGCCGAAATTTTAAATAAAGATTATAAAATTAATTAAAGAGGTGATTCATCGCAAAGAAAGAAAAGATTAGAGTAAATGATGAAATTTCTGCGACGAAGGTTAGAGTTATTGATACTGATGGCAAACAATTAGGTGTATTTTCAAGATCTGATGCACTTAGAATGGCTGAAGAAAAAGAACAGGATCTTGTTGAGATTGCTCCACAGGCAAAACCACCTGTTTGCAAAATAATTGATTACGGTAAGTTCAGATATGAACAACAAAAAAGAGATAAATTACAGCGAAAAAATCAATCTGTTTCAATTTTAAAGGAAATAAGATTTCACCCTAATACTGATGTACACGATTTTGAATTTAAAGCTAAGCATGCAATAAATTTTTTGGATGAAGGAAATAAAGTTAAAGCAACAGTACGATTTAAAGGCAGGGAAATGGCTTATAAAGAACAGGGTTCGGATCTATTGAACAGGTTTATTGAAAGAATAGAAGAATATGCAAAAGTGGAAACTCCGATTAAAATGGAGGGAAGAAATATGAGTGTGATTCTTGTTCCACTTTCAAAAAAAATTAAAAAGACTAACTAAAAAGGAAAAGAAAATGCCAAAGATGAAGAGCAACAGAGGTGCTGCTAAAACATTTAAAAAGACGGCGTCTGGTAAGTTGAAGAGGAAGAAAGCATTCAAACTTCACATCTTAACTTCGAAGAGTACAAAGACGAAAAGAAAACTCAGACATGCAACTTTGGTTGACAAGTCACAACAGAAACGTGTAACAATAATGGTTCAATAAGTAAAGAGGATATTTGAAATGCCAAAGACATCAAATAATGTAGCTTCCAGGAAAAGAAGAAAAAAAATATTAAAACATGCTAAAGGTTACTGGGGCTCAAGAAGTAAGGTTTATACCGTTGCAAAAGGTGCAGTAGAAAAAGGACTCTTACACGCTTACCGTGACCGTAAGCTTAAAAAAAGAACATTCAGACAGTTATGGATTGTAAGAATTAATGCTGCCGCAAGAGTTAACGGAACAACGTATTCAAGACTGATTCATTCGCTGAATGAAAAAGGTGTTGTAATAAACAGAAAGATTCTTGCTAATCTTGCTGTCGAAAATCCGGATGCATTTGCTGAAGTAGTTAAATTTTCTTCTAACTAATTTTATACCCCCGAAGGTGTTGCAATGATTCATCTTTCGGGGGATTGTTTTAAATAATCCCGATGCTGGTATGCTTACTGAAAAAATAGAACAAGCTAAAAAAGATTTTAACACAGAAATTTCTACCGTTGAACTATCACCTGATTTAGAAAAGATCAGAATAAAATATCTCGGCAGAAACGGAATCATATCTGAATTATTCGATAGACTAAAAGAAGTAGATAAAAAAGATAAACCGTTAGTTGGTAAAAATCTTAACTTGTTAAGAAACGATATAACTTCTCAGATTAATGAAGCTAAATCTTCTTTCAACAATGAAGGAAAGAGTGAAACCCAAAGTTTAGATTTATCTTTACCGGGGAAGAAATACCATATCGGAAGCAGGCACATTCTCACACAAACCCTTGATGAAATAAAATCGATATTTAAAAGCATGGGATTTTCGGTTCACGAAGGTCCTGAACTTGAATCTGATTACAATAATTTTGAAGCGTTAAATTTTCCTGAAAATCATCCTGCGCGTGATATGCAGGATACGTTTTTCATCAGCGAAGATTTCCTTTTACGCACGCACACTTCTCCTGTTCAAATAAGATTGATGAATAAAATGCAGCCGCCCGTAAGAGCAATAATGCCCGGAAGGGTTTACAGAAATGAAGCTGTTAGTGCAAGAAGCTATTGTATGTTTCACCAGGTTGAAGGTTTGTATGTTGATACTGATGTTACTTTTGCTGAGTTAAAAGGCACGCTTGTTTCGTTTGCTCATCAGTTTTACGGTGAAGATTTTGAATACAGATTTCGTCCCAGCTTCTTTCCGTTTACAGAGCCGAGTGCAGAAATGGATATAACTTGTTTCATTTGCAAAGGTAGCGGATGTAAAATTTGTAAACATTCAGGATGGCTGGAAATACTTGGCTGTGGAATGGTTGACCCGAATGTTTTTAAGAGCGTTCATTATGATTCTGAAAAATATACCGGGTATGCTTTTGGAATGGGCATTGAACGCATTGCAATGTTAAAGTACGGAATTACTGATATAAGAATTTTCTTTGAAAATGATTTTAGATTTCTCAAACAATTTTAATTTTGAGTTTATAAATTGAAGATATCTTTAAACTGGTTAAAAGAATATATCGATCTTGAAGGAGTATCATCCGAAGATATCGTTCATAAATTAACTATGTCCGGATTGGAAGTAGAAGAAGTTATTGATCAGAATAAATTGTTTGAAAAATTTGTTGTTGGATTTGTAGCACGTAAAGAAAAACATCCGAATGCAGACAGACTATCCGTCTGCAAAGTTTCCGACGGAAGCGAATCTTTCCAGGTAATTTGCGGTGCACCAAATGTTGAAAGAGGACAAAAAGTAGTTTTCGCTCCTATCGGAACATTAATTCCTAATGGCAATTTCGAAATTAAAAAAGCAAAGATAAGAGGAGTTGAATCGCACGGAATGATTTGTGCAGAAGATGAACTTGGTTTAAGCGAAGATCATTCAGGAATAATGGTGCTCGATGCAGATTCAAAAGAGGGAACTCCAATTACAAAAGTACTTGAGCTTAACGATGTAATTATGGAAATTGTAGTTACACCAAACAGACCCGATGCTTTATCGCACATAGGTGTTGCAAGAGATTTAGCTGCGTTATTTAATAAGAAATTGAAGATCCCCGAATTAAGCTTTGATGATAGTGATGTTGATATTAATACTCTTGCATCAATTGAGATTGAAGATGAATTAAACTGCCCTCGTTATTCATCAAGGGTTGTAACGGATATTAAGATTGAAGAATCGCCGGATTGGTTAAAACATAGATTAAAAAGTATCGGGCTGAGACCGATAAATAATATAGTTGATATTACAAATTTTGTAATGCACGAATGTGGACAACCATTACACGCTTTTGATCTGGATAGATTAAACGGGAAAAAAATTATTATAAAAAGTACAAAGACAAAAACCAGGTTTACCACACTCGATTCAAAAGAAAGAGAATTAGCACCAGGAACTCTTATGATTTGCGATGCCGAAAAAGATGTTGCAATTGCAGGAGTTATGGGCGGTGAGAATTCTGAGATTTATACCGATACGAAAAAAGTTCTTATCGAAAGTGCTTATTTCAATCCGTCATCTATTAGAAAAACCTCCAAGCATTTGCAGTTGAGCACAGATGCTTCCTATAGATTTGAAAGAGGAACCGATCCGGGTAATACAATGTACGCCGCTGAAAGAACAGCACAATTTCTTAAAGAAATTGCAGGTGGAAAAATTGCCAAAGGTTCGATTGATGTTTATCCTAAAAAAATTAAAGAGCTAGTGCTCAAGCTAAGATTAAGCAGGGTATCAAGAGTATTAGGTTTTGATGTTAGCAAAGAAAACACAATTACCATTTTAACTGATCTTGGATTCACAATTGATGAAATATCTGATGACGAATTAAATGTAAAGGTCCCAACCTTTCGCCCTGATGTTGAAAGGGAAGTGGATTTAATAGAAGAGATAGCAAGAATTTTCGGATATGATAATATTCCTACTATACCCAAAATCAGCATTCCGTTGGGTGCAATACAGGATGAAACATCTTTTACTGATCATCTTAAAGAATATGCTAACTCACTTGGATTATTTGAAATGATCAACAATCCTTTGCAGCCGGAAAGTTTAGCGAAACTGACAGGCAGAGCAATTTTAGTTTCTAATCCTCAAAGTATGGATATGGCATATTTAAGGACATCCTTGCTATCAGGTGCTTTGAGTGTGGTTTCGAGAAACTTAAACAAAGGTGAAAAAAAACTTGAGTTGTTTGAGATTGGAAATGTTTTTAATCTTTACGAGGGTAAAAATACTGTAAATAGTTTTGATGATTATGTTGAAGAAGAGAAATTTATATTTGTATTAACTGGCAAAAAAACAGAGCGTGAGTGGTATTCGGAAGAGAAAGATTATGATCTTTTTGATTTGAAGGGAATAGTAAATACATTTATTGAGAAGAATTCACTTGACAATGTTTTAAATGATTCATATTATGCAACAAGTAATAGTATTTACGATTATTATTTTACAAAAAACATTAAGGATCAGGTAATTGGTCTTGGTGGTAAAGTTAAATCATCTGTTCTTGAGCAATTTGATATCGGTCAGGATGTTTTCTGCTTTGAAGTAAATCTCGGTAAATTGAAGGAAATAACTGTTCCGCAAAAAAGTTTTAATGAGTTGTTAAAGTATCCTAAAGTTATCAGAGATTTTGCATTTATTTTTGATAAAGGCATTAAATTTGAAGAGGTTAATAATCTGATTCAGAAAAAAGGTTCAAAACTTTTGAAAGATGTAAAAGTCTTTGATATATTTGAAAGTAAAGATTTAGGAAAAGATAAAAAAAGTATGGCTTTTCAATTAGAATATTTTGATGAAGAGCGAACCTTAACTGAAGATGAAGTTGAGAAAGATTTCAGTAATTTAATCAAATTAGTCTCAAAAGAATTTAATGCTAAATTACGCGGATAAAAATTAATTATCATGGTTAAATACGAAAATTTAATAAACGATCTTAGCACAGTTGAATCTCAGATTACAATACTGAAAAATCAGTATGCTGATTCAGTTAAACGTATTAAAGAGCTAGATATTGCACTCGAAAAATCGAAACAGGATAATACAGCTCTGTACCAAAAAATTGCCGCAATGGAAGAAGAAATAAATTATCTTAAAAGTAAAGCTGAACATGGCATTGGTTTAGGTGCCATGGATTCAGATGAACGTGAATCATTAAAAGTTAGAATACAGGATTTGGTTACAAGAATTAATTTTCACCTGTCGGCAGAACGACAGGCATAAGTTATTTTAGGAAAAATTGTTAGTTCGATGGTAAGGTTGTGAATGGCGGACAAAAAGAAGCTAAAAATAAAAATCTTTGATAAAGAATACTCTTTATTAGTTGAGAATGAAGAAATAGCAAAAGAACTTGCTATTTATGTAAATAAAGTAATGGAAGAAACCAA
>Ga0209987_10001623_pt1 | contig 12334 bp, 9 predicted proteins | sample N074metaG_FD_182134 | JGI IMG/M metagenome (GOLD analysis project Ga0209987, IMG submission 182134) | Deep subsurface microbial communities from Kermadec Trench to uncover new lineages of life (NeLLi) - N074 metaG (SPAdes) (version 2) | ecosystem: Environmental > Aquatic > Marine > Ocean trench... | reverse complement strand
GTTCTGTATGCCGCCACGTGTTGGATTGCGGCTGCCGACAATCGCCAGCGCGGGCAAGTGTAAAGAGTCGAGGTTGCCATTTACATAAAGAAGTGTCGGTGCGCCGGAAATCTGGCGTAGCAATTCGGGATATTCCGTCGCCGCATAGTGCATAACATGGTGCTGCGGTTCTTCCAGCCATTTAAGGGCTTCATCAATGGACGCCATATCTGGCTGTGTGATTCGTTTGGCGGCCTTATCGCTGACGCCCACCTTGCGAAGCGCGCCAGAGCCTGCACCTGACACAGCAGCGGCCGAGCCGAAGTGCTTGATAAGCTCGGCAATCTGCTGCCCCGACATCCGGGCATTCGCCAGAACCAGCCAATCTCGGTTCGAGACACTCGAGTCTTCCTGATTGTCACTCATGATCCAGTATTCCTGAACATAGAACCGGCGCCCCCGAGAGAGCGCCGGTTCTCATGAGCTGCTCTTATCGCGGGTTGCGAACGGCGTCCAGCACGCGGATGGCGTCCGTCGCTTCCATCACCAGGCCATAGCTGATGCGATCGTAAACCTTGAATACCATGACCGTGCCGGCTTCTTCATCCGGCAACTTCACCTTCTCGCCTGCAAACAAGCTTTTCTTGCTTACAAACGCGCTCTTGGAATAACGATCGCGAACGTAGTCGCCGTCTTGAAACACGGTTAGCACGTCGCCCGGAGCCAGTCCGTGGCGTGCGCCACGATTCATTACGATGACCTGATATTGTCCGATAAGCGATACGCCGTCTACCACCGATATAATTCGGCCATCTACCTCAATATCGGGTGCCTTCGGGAAGAAGTTAAGCGGAATATCTACAGTTTCCGGAATGAGCCGGTCACCTTCGAGCGCTTCGCGGTTGGTCATGGTCAAAGCAACGGTTGCAGGATCGCCGCCGCGAATCATTGAACCCTCACCGATGTAAATGCCCTGGTAGCCGACGAGTTTGCCGTCGTCCGGGTCAATCAGTTTGTCACCGACGTGAATAATGCTGAATCGCGTGCCATTCGGTACCGGCTCACCTCCGCGAACATAAATTTCATTGCCAGCTGCGGCCACCATGTGCTCGCCACGAACCGACAGGATATACGGCAATTGATTCGCCTGTTCTTTCTCAAGGACTATGCCTTTCGATAAAAACGCGGAAATCTGCTCGTAAGGAATACTTGCGACCGCTTCATTGAGAGGCGTGATGCGCGCCTGTGGGGACAACCGATACGCAGAAATCTGCTGATTCACGATGCGTTGCCGGCCGTCAATTGAAACCAGTGACAGGACATCGCCAGGATAAATAAGGTGTGGGTTCTCAACTTGTGGGTTGACATACCAGACTTCGGGCCAATACCACGGATCACGTAAAAACACCGAGGCGATGTCCCACAAGGTGTCGCCTTCCTGAACGGTGTATTGATTCGGGTGACCTTCCGCCAGCGGTACGGGCTCACTTATGCGCTCCATCACGGGTTGTGTGTAGCCAGAGCTTGCGCTGCTGCCAGGGTCGATGGATGACGAGCCGCTTGGCGCGGTCGTTGTCTTGGCGACAGGCGCTGGAGCCTCATCATCGTTGGCCCACGGGTTGAGTGAGCAACTGGCCAGCAGGGTGGACAGCGCGATTACAGCCAGTTTAGGACTGATTCTTGAGCAAATATTTGCAGGAAACATGATTGGCATGTGCTCCATCATTGTGATCCGGACCTGCCCAATGGCAAGCGTTGCTATAATATGTCGTGTCGTCGTCGTTCAGGCTGCCAAACGCGTCACAATTCCAGCCCAAAACAGGCGCTGGCGGCCTATATTTCATGCAGCATTGTCCGTTATCTTATTCAACAAAGTCAAAAATTTAGGCGAATTTCATAGAATCCCTTAAGGGGCAGCAAAAGAGCGACAAAATGGCCATATTGAGAATACTTGAGTTTCCAGACCCGAAATTGCGCACCAAAGCCCGGCCTGTGGACAAAGTGGACGTCGCCCTGCGGCGGCTGATCGACGATATGTTTGAGACAATGTACGAGGCACCTGGCATCGGGCTGGCCGCGACCCAGGTCGACGTGCACCGTCGTCTGCTGATTGCCGACGTCAGTGGCGAGCGAACGGATCCGCATGTATTGATCAATCCGGTTATTCTCGCAAGAGACGGCGTGACGGTAACAGAGGAGGGTTGCCTCTCAGTGCCAGGATGCTTCGAAGAGGTTGAACGAGCCCTGCATGTCCGCGTTCGTTATCTGGATCGTGATGGCAATGAGCAGGAAAACGACTTCGAAGAGATGCTGGCCGTTTGCGTACAACATGAGATTGATCACCTTGATGGCAGGCTGTTTGTGGACTATCTGTCGGAAGCCAAGCGCCAGCAAATTCGCAAGCGCCTGGTTAAAGAGCGACGGCTGCAAGCAGTTGGTGCCTGACAAGCATTTTGGCGTCAGATGTAAATGAGCCGAATTGTTTTTGCCGGCACGCCGGAATTCGCACGCGAGTCACTTAAAAAACTCGTCGCCTCGGGCATACGACCCGAAGCTGTGCTGACGCAACCGGACCGGCCCGCTGGCCGCGGCAAAAAACTACGTGTCAGTGCCGTCAAACAATATGCGCAGGAACTGGGTTTGCACCTGATGCAACCGACGTCGATGAATGGTGCCGACGTTCTGGCCGAACTTGAGGCGCTAAATGCGGACCTCATTGTTGTTGCCGCGTATGGCTTGTTGTTGCCACAAACGATTCTGGATTTGCCTCGCGTCGCTTGCGTCAACGTGCACGCATCGTTGCTGCCGCGCTGGCGCGGTGCGGCGCCGATTCAAGCTGCGATTCTTGCCGGCGACAAACAGACCGGCATCAGTCTGATGCAGATGGACGCGGGACTGGATACCGGCGGAATTTATGCTACCTCGTCGTTAGAGATAGGCGATACGGAAACGGCGGGCGAATTGCACGACAGGCTTGCGATACTCGGTGGCGAGCTGCTCGTGCAACACCTGGCCGAAATCGCAGAAGGCAAACTTGTGCCTGTGGTCCAGCAAGACAGCGCCGCTTCATATGCCGGAAAAATTCGCACCGAGGATGCGCGACTCGACTGGAGCCGCACAGCCACTGAGTTAGAGCGTGTTGTGCGCGCCTACAACCCCGTCCCCGGCGCCTGGACGACATTGAATGGAGAAAGATTGAAATGCTGGCGTGCAGTGGCTTGCAGCGACAATGGTGGCGATCCTGGGACTGTAATTTCTTTGTCGGACGCAGGCGTCGTTGTCGCTTGTGGCGAAGGATCGTTGTGTCTTACCGAAGTGCAAAGGCCAGGTAAAACCGCAGTGACCGCGGCGGAATTCATTCGTCAACTTGACCTTGATCAGGCGGCGTTTGTCTGAATGGCTGGCGACAAAATGAACACGTCCAAGCCTGGTGGCAGGATACGAGCAGAGGCAGCTAAAGTCGTTGATGCGGTTACCAACAACGGCCGCTCGCTCGATGCCGCACTTGCTGGGGCCGCCGAATTTTCCAAGCCCTCGGACCAGGCGCTGCTGCGAGCCTTAAGCTACGGAACCCTGCGTTATCACTGGCAGTTGCATGCCTGGCTGAACGAGTTGATGGACCGTCCATTGCGCTCGCGTGACAGCGTTATTGAATCGTTATTGTGTGTCGGTCTGTACCAGCTGAACGATACGCGGGTGCCGGATCACGCGGCTGTGTCAATGACGGTGGAGGCAGCCCGACTGCTTCGTCAACCCAAGTTCTCATCGCTTGTTAACGCCGTATTGCGAAACTTCCGGCGCAAGAATATTGCGGAATCTGAACCAAAGAATGATGAGGCTCGATTCTCACATCCGGCCTGGCTTATTGATGAGATCAAGAAAGACTGGCCCGACCATTGGCAGGATATTCTTCGGGCGAACAATGAAAGGGCGCCGATGTGGTTGCGAGTAAACAATCGCCACAACACGACCGCCGATTATCTGCAGCAATTGGAGGCGGCAACAGGTGAGCAGCACACCCTGTTGCCTGGATTCGATTCGGCAATCCGGCTGGCTTCGCCAATGCCGGTTGGCGAGCTGCCGGGCTTTGCCGATGGCGATGCATCGGTCCAGGATGCAGCCGCGCAGCTCGCAGCAGTATGGCTAGTCGAGAAATCGAATGAAGGCTTAAGAATTCTCGACGCCTGCGCCGCACCGGGCGGGAAAACCGGGCATTTGCTGGAACTCGCAGGCCCCCGAACGACTCTAACTGCCATCGATTCGGACCAGCAGCGACTGCTGCGCGTCACCGAGAATCTTGAGCGGCTTGGTTTAAATGCAACGCTCGTCCACGCTGATGCATCAAAACCAGAGGAATGGGCAAAAGACAGCAAATTCGATCGAATCCTGCTCGATGCACCTTGTTCCGCCAGTGGTGTCATTCGGCGCCACCCGGACATCAAGGTGTTGCGCAGAAAGACCGATATTGTGGAGCTTGCCAGAGCGCAGGGGCGGTTATTAAAGGCATTGTGGCCGTTATTGGCTCCGGGCGGACGACTGCTGTACGTCACATGCTCAGTGCTGGCACGGGAGAATGAGGCAGTAATCGACGACTTTTTACACCAAACAGGCGATGCAATCGAAGATCATGTGTTGCCAAATAACAACATCCGCGATCTAATGCACGATAGGCGATATGGGTTTCAGATTCTGCCCGGCACCGAGGGTGTCGACGGATTCTACTTTGCTTGTCTCGAGAAGAAATCCTGACTGAGAAACGTACGTCACACGATGAGAAAGATAACAACAGCGCTAATTGCGACCCTGCTGGTCATGCTGCCGGTTATGTTCGCGTGGTCACAGGATAATTCGAAGCGAGTCGGTTCATTTGAAGTTCGTTCGGCGTCACTGACGCTCGTTGACGGTGTGCAGGAACTCGATGCGAGGCTGCAGCTGGTCTTAAGCGCTGAAGCACTCAAAGCATTGAGCAGTGGTGTGACGCTGACAATTGAAGTCAGCCTCGAAGTCATCCGCAGAGTTCGGTTTCTGCCCGACGACGGTGAAGCCGAGCTCCGCCTTACCTACGAGCTTGAGTATCTGCCATTAAGCCAGCGTTACACCGTTAGAAGCCTGAACTCGGGAGACACTGATTCATTCGCCACACTTTATTCCGCGCTGAACAACCTCGGCCGAATTCAAGCGCTGCCCGTCATTGATGACGCGATTCTCAATCCAGACAGCAAATATCGAATTCGACTTCGAGTGTCACTAAGCACCCGCCAATATTCTGCCCCGTTTCGCTTCCTGTTTTTCTGGCGAGACGAGTGGGACCTCAAGAGTGAATGGTACGAATGGCCACTCGAACGATAAAGCGACTGTTTTACGGCACCTTGGGCCTGCTCGGCGGCGCGCTTGCTCTGGCCGCACTTTATTTGCTTGGCGAAACGACGGACAGAACCGGCGATCTCGCAAGCCAGTACATCAATATCCTTATCGTCAACATAATCGGCGTGCTGGCTTTGCTCGCATTGACGATTGGCAGCCTGTGGCGATTGGCCGGCGAGTATCGTTCTCGCGTACCCGGAGCGAAACTAAAGGCGCGGATGGTTGGAATGTTTGTTGGCCTGGCCGTTGTCCCCTTGTTAATCGTATTTTATTTTTCGGTTCGCTTTATTAACGGCGGTATCGACAACTGGTTTAGCGTGGAAGTTGAGCAAGGCCTGGACGATGCGATGTTGCTCGGTCGTGCCGCACTCGAGACGAGAAAGCGAAATGACCTTGGCATGACCATCACCATTGCAGATCGATTATCTGCTGTCAGTGCGCGCAGGCTAATATTTGAGTTGAGCATGATGCGACGAGAAAGTGGCGCCAGCGAAATAACTATATTCGGCCGTAACCGTCGCATCATTGCGACGAGCTCTGATCACGCTGCAGGCACGCTGCCAAGCGAACTCAAAGACGAGGTGATGTTGCAGGTAAGACAGAATCGTCCATACGTCAGTTTTGAAGAGACGCAACGGGAAATTGTGACGGCCGTTGCATTCGCAAGCAGGACGAACCAGCAACTCTTCGGTATCATGCAAGCGCATTTCCCGATCTCGGATCGCATTGGCGTATTGACCGACAGTGTTTCGTCCGCCTACAACGACTACAAAACCGCTTTGTACTATCGCGATTCGCTGAAGCGCGTATTTTCGCTTTCGCTGACCGTCGTCTTGCTGCTGTCGCTGCTGGGCTCGATCTATGGTGCGCTGGTCTTGTCGCGCAGGCTGGTAAAACCCATTCAGGACCTGGTTGCAGGTACGCGAGCTGTCGCCAAGGGTAATTTCGATACTCGCCTGGCTGCAACCTCAAGCGATGAAATCGGTTTCCTGGTTAACTCGTTTAATGACATGACACAAAGACTGTCCACTGCCAGCCGTCAGGCGGCTCTGGGCCAGGAGCTGGTGGAGGCAGAGCGTGCCAACCTCGAAGTCATACTGGCGCGCCTTTCTACGGGCGTTGTGTCGCTGGAGTCGGACCTGAGAATAAGGACAGCTAATGCGGCCGCCAGCAAAATTTTGGGCGTCGACCTCGAGAACAGGGTCGGAGAAAAGTTACCGGATGTAGCGGTTGGCGAACCGTTGCTTGAGCAGTTCGTGGATGTCGCGCAGGTCCATCTGCAAGTTGGAGAAACGGAATGGCGCGAACAGATCGTATTGCGCGGCGACGTCGGTCGGCGAGTGTTGAGTTGTGCCTGTACCGCGTTGCCGGGCGACGAGGGTCACGATTCCGGTTTTGTTATGGTGTTCGACGACATCACCGGGCTACTGCAAGCACAGCGAGACGCGGCCTGGCGAGAAGTTGCCCGCCGCCTGGCACACGAAATCAAGAACCCGTTGACGCCCATTCAACTTTCTGCAGAACGCCTGCGTCGCAAGTATCTTCATACGCTTGAGCCAGGCGAGGCGGAAGTACTCGATCGTGCAACACACACCATCGTGCAGCAGGTCGAGGCGATGAAAGAAATGGTTAACGCGTTCAGCGACTATGCCCGCGCACCTGACATGGACATCGATCGATTCGATCTTGCTGCCCTGGTGCACGAAGTAGTCGACCTGTACCGGGCACAGGAAAGCGATGTAACAATCGCTTTGAAGATCGGTTCAAATCTGCCAGAGCTGGAAGCTGACGCCGGTCGCGTTCGTCAAATACTGCATAATCTGATACGAAACGCTATCGAAGCTCTTGAGGGCTCGTCGAACGGCGTCATCGAAGTCACCGTCGGCAGTACCGAGGTACTCGAACTCGAGGCGGTCGAGATCGTCGTCGCTGACAACGGACCAGGCTTCCAAACGGAATCAATCAGCCAGGTATTCGACCCGTATGTAACAACCAAACCAAAGGGTACCGGGCTCGGCCTGGCTATCGTCAAGAAGCTTGTAGAAGAACATGCAGGCACCATCGACGCGAAAAATCGCGACGAAGGCGGTGCCATTATCAAAATAGTATTACCGGCGAATGAAGCAGCGCGCGAAGCAATGATCGCAATGCTGCCGGGTCTCGTTGAGAAACGGAGGGAGAGAGTATGAGTACGCCACATGTGCTGGTCGTAGACGACGAAGACGACATCCGCGCACTGATAGACGAAATATTAACGGAAGAGGGCTACGAAGTAACGGTAGCGGAAAATGCCGCAGCCGCACGCGCGGCGAGAGAGGCCGGCAAGTTTGACCTCATCCTGCTGGACATCTGGATGCCCGACACAGACGGTATCACTCTGCTTCGCGAGTGGTCGGAACAGGGAACCCTCGATTGCCCGGTGGTTATGATCTCCGGGCACGGCACGGTTGATACTGCGGTCGAAGCAACCCGTCTCGGTGCTGCCGATTTTGTGGAAAAACCGTTGTCGCTTGCCAAATTGCTGCGCACTGTCGAGAAAGCGCTCGAGAATGCGAAAAAACCGGGTGCCAGTTCGCGAAGAATGCTGCCATCGTTGCTTGTACCCGTGGGTCGCAGCCGAGTCATGAAGGATCTGCGCGAAAAAGTACAACAGTTCGCAAATCACGAGTCATCTGTCCTGCTTATTGGCGAACCCGGAACCGGACGTGGTGCATTCGCCCGCTACATTTACGGCCTCAGCAGTCGTTCCGAAGCGCCTCTGATCAGCTTGCTGGCCGCATCATTGACCGACAGCAACTGCGAAGAGCAATTGCTCGGTAGCGAGTCCGGTGGCGACGTGCACAGCGGTTATTTCGAGCGCGCCGAAAACGGCACACTCATCATTGACGAACTACTCGACCTCAATGAGCAATCGCAGAAACTCATCGTCAGCGTTCTTGAACAAGGCGAATTCGTTCGTGCCGGCGGCCACACTCCCGTCCGCCTCCGTGCCCGTATCCTCGCCACTGTCGGCGTCGACTACGAAGCCGCCATCGAAAAAGGCGACCTTCGTCGTGAGCTCATCTCCAACCTCGGCGTCTTAAGCGCTCGTGTGCCCCCCTTGCGCGAATACGCAGAGGACGTACCGGAGTTTCTCACCTACTACGTCGACAAGCTCGTCGACGCCGAGAACCTGCCCTTCAGGCGCTTCAGCGTCGCCGCGCAAAATCGGCTGCGCAACTATCCGTGGCCCGACAACGTCCGCGAACTCAAAAACCTTGTTCGTCGCCTGCTCCTGACGGGTTCAGACGAAGAAGTTTCGCTCGTGGAAATAGAGCAGGAAGTGAGTAGCACCGCGGACACCGGCGAACCATTGGTCAAGCAGGATCTGTTGTCTCTGCCGCTTCGCGAAGCGCGCGAACAATTCGAGCGTGCTTATTTGCAGCAGCAGCTTGTGCTTTGTGATGGGAAGGTTGGCAAGCTTGCCAAGCGGGTTGGGATGGAGAGAACTCATCTTTATCGGAAGTTGCGGACTCTCGGGGTTGATTTTCGGTCTGTGGGCGCTGTTGAAGAATAGTTGGCTGATTGATGGGTTTGTTACGGGCGGGCACGGCTGGTCGGTGGTCTTGTAATTCTGGGGACAGTTTACTTAATTGTTTATTACAGGCGGGCGCGATCAGGGGCCGGATCCAAGCTCATCTCTATCTGTAGGTAAAAGACGCCCGTCTTCCATAAATTTGATCCCCGGGGTGGTGAAGTCCTGAATGCTTAAGCTCTTCATCAGCTTCAAAACCTGCTGGTCCGGATCGAGGGTGGGGCCGGCAGGGCGGAGTTGGTGGGTGGAGTGTATTCGCCCTTCTATGAACCGGCCTTGCTGGTCGAGTGTTGTTATCAGAATCGGGGCTATGCCCTTGATGCCTTCTACGCTGATGCCGTAGTAGGTTGCAAAGTTGCCCAGGCTGTAGGCGATCAGGCGGTCTTTGTAGCGTTCCATGCCGCGCACTACGTGGGGGCCGTGGCCGACGACCAGGTCGGCGCCCGAGTCCACCATCAGTCTCGCGAACTTCACTACGTCGCCGCGCATCTCGCCGAAGTATTCTTCTTCTGCGAACGGCAAACGAGTTACATCTTTTCCTTCGGCGCCGCCGTGGAAGGTAATCACAACGATGTCGTAGTTTGCCGCAAACGCTCGCACGGTTTCCGCCGCTATGTCGTAATCCAGCAGCAGGTTGGAATTCAGCGTCACCGCATAGCCCAGTACCGCGACGCTCAGGCCATTTAATTCCAGCGTGGCAAAGTCGCGTTCGCGGCCCGTGTGTTTGATGCCCGCGTTCGCCAGGTTCTGCATGCTTGCCGTTCGTCCCTCTTCGCCAAAGTCCCGCGAATGATTGTTGGCGAGACTCATCACGTCGAAGCCAGCATCGAAAAAATGTTGGCCGTAGCGGGCCGGCGATCGGAACAAGTAGCAAGCTTCAGGATTCTTGCACCGCTTGCGCGGTTCGCCGCCGTCCATCAGCACGCCTTCCAGATTGCCTACAGTAATGTCCGCAGATTGCAGGGTCGGCGTTACCGCCGTGAGGAAGCTGACGCCATCATCGTCCGGCAGGTGGTTTTCCGGATAGTCCGTGCCGATCATGATATCGCCGACCATTGCGATGCTGATTCGTGGTCGCGGCTCGGGTGCCGTTGCAGGCTTCGGCGCCGGTGTAATTGGCTGCAGTTTGGATTCCGTCTTTGCGGCAGGTTCGCCCTCAATTTTCGTCGTATCCGTTTCGCGGGCAATACCTGCAACCTGCGCAGTACAAGCTGCGATCAGGGCCAGCGACATGCAAGCAAGTAGCGGTGTGATTCTCAGCGAACTAATCTCCGAGCCGAATCCTCAAGACATCAATATTTGCAGCGCGCAGCCTGGAGCGCAACACGTTCAGCTCGTCGAGATCGTTTATTGGCCCGATGCGAACCCGATGATAGGTTCTGTCGTCAATGGTCACTCGCTGAATACGCGATTCTATTCCCTGCATCGCCAGCGTCGCGCGGCGCCGATCTGCGTCTGAATATTTAGAAAACGAGCCTGCCTGCAATACATAAACGCCCGGGACGACGATCGCCTGTGGTCCCTGGTCCGGGCTCACGTCCGATTCTCGCTCCGGTATAACAACTTCAAAATTGGGCAGGTCTTCGTAAAAAGTAAACCGTGCCTCTTTCTCGCTGCTCGCGTTTTCTCCGTTATCGTCGAGCGCACTTTCAATCACCGCGGCGTTGACTGCTGCCTCTTGGGCGGCAACACGTGGTGACGTCCCTGGCGGGCGGTCCTTGACGTAGATAGCGCCGGCGACAGAAAGACCGATGGCCAGCCCAAAAAACATCCATAACCAGGCGGGTAGTTCTGAATTGGACTTTTTACGTTTTCGCTTAGCCATGGTTACATCGAATCCGGCGCACTGACGCCAATAACTTTCAGCCCGTTCGCGATAACAATCCGCACAGCGCTAATCAGTACAAGTCGTGCATCACGCAGCTTGGAGTCATCGACAATAAACTGGTGCGCGTTGTAATAGGAGTGAAACTCGTTGGCAAGCTCTCGTAGATAATGCACCAGGTGTTGAGGCGCCCGATTATTCGCAGCCAGTTCAATGACCTCCGGATAACGATCAAGCGTGCGCATCAGTGCGGCCTCGTGCTGTTGCTCAAGCCTGCTCATGTTCGCCCGGCCGCCATTGGCATCCCATTGCAATGACTTTTTTTTGAGCTGGCGAAAAACGCTCGAGACTCGCGCATGCGCGTATTGAATATAGTAAACCGGGTTGTCATTTGAGTTGCTCTTTGCCAGTTCCATGTCGAAGTCGAGGTGCTGATCGTTCGATCGCATGACGTAATAGAATCGCGCTGCGTCGTTGCCAACCTCTTCGCGCAATTGGCGTAGCGTGATGAACTCGCCCGAACGTGTGGACATGGCCTGCTTCTCGCCGCCACGGAAAAGAGAAACAAACTGCAACAGCGGCACCTCCAGGCTGTCGCCCTCGTAACCCATGGCCTGCAGCCCCGCACGCACGCGCGCAACGTAGCCATGGTGGTCGGCGCCCAATACATCGATCAAGTGGTCGTAGCCGCGCTTGCGTTTATCGAAATGGTAGGCGATGTCGGAAGCGAAGTAGGTTTTCGCACCATTCTCGCGCACCACCACTCGATCTTTTTCGTCGCCGAAGTCGGAGGCACGAAACCAGGTTGCGCCATCTTTCTCATACAACATGTTGCGTTCACGGAGAAGGTCGAGCGCTTCGTCAATGCGGCCATCTGTTGTGAGGCTTTGCTCTGAAAACCAGCGATCGAATTCAACGCCGAACTCTCGCAGGTCTTCTTCAATTTCCGCTCGTATTGACTCAAGCGACTGTTGCCGAACAGCGGCAAACTCCGCTTGCCCGATCAACTCGTTCGCTCGCTCAATCAACGCATCGATTCGCGCTTCCTTGTCACCCTCGGGCGCATCGTCGGGCAAGCCGTCGAATACCTGTGCCGCCGTAACGCCAGAGAAGTCGTTTGCGGTGATCGCGGCAGCGATGTCGCGAATGTAGTCACCTTTGTATCCGGCATCCGGAAACGATATGACGACACCGGTAGCTTCAAGCATTCGTAACCAGACACTTACGCCCAGGATATCCATCTGCCGACCGGCATCATTGACGTAGTATTCGCGGTCGACCGAATAACCTGCTGCCTGCAACAAATTGCCAAGCGTTGCACCGAACGAGGCATGGCGACCATGACCCACGTGCAACGGCCCCGTCGGGTTTGCAGAGACGAACTCGAGCAGGTACTTCGGTTCGGTTTTGCTCGCCAGAATTCCGTATTGGTCGCCCGCATCAAGAATGCCGGCGATAGCCTGATGAAAGGCGTCTTTGCTCACAAAGAAATTGATAAAACCGGGGCCGGCAATGTCCACCTTGTCTATCAATGTGGATGTCGGCAGTTTGTCGATGATGAGTTGCGCGAGTTCGCGTGGATTCTTGCCCGC
>Ga0209987_10001617_pt1 | contig 12351 bp, 10 predicted proteins | sample N074metaG_FD_182134 | JGI IMG/M metagenome (GOLD analysis project Ga0209987, IMG submission 182134) | Deep subsurface microbial communities from Kermadec Trench to uncover new lineages of life (NeLLi) - N074 metaG (SPAdes) (version 2) | ecosystem: Environmental > Aquatic > Marine > Ocean trench... | reverse complement strand
AGCGTGCTATTCAGGATCTGCCAATCTTACAGGCCAATGAAGGTTGGGAGGATCTGCCTTGCGTTAAGCGTAATCGAGTTTATTTCTCTGATGGCAATTCCTATTTTAATCGACCAGGACCGCGACTTGTGGATAGTCTGGAGATAATTGCTAATGCATTACACCCGGATGTGCATATACTTAGTATGAATTTATCGCCTGCCATCAGGGTACTTGATTGATTTAATAACACGAGGTTTGTATGGGACATCGACTTTCAAAAATTTATACAAGGACCGGGGATGACGGATCGACTGGACTGGCAGACGGCAGTCGTATAGAGAAAGATGCTGGTCGTATAAACACATTTGGCGATGTAGATGAGTTAAACAGTCTATTAGGGCTGTTGATTGCAAATGATATTGATGAAAAAATCAGGGATTATTTGCTAGACATACAACATGTTTTATTTGATCTTGGCGGTGAACTTGCTATCCCTGATAGCGAAATGGTCACTGAATCGCGTGTTGAATATCTTGAGAAAATTATTGATGAATACAACGCATCATTACCCCCATTGAAGGAATTTATATTGCCTGGGGGATCTATTCCAGCTGCAACGTGTCACACTGCCCGTGCAGTTTGTCGTCGTGCAGAGCGACAACTTGTGGGGTTATCCAGAGAAACCTCTATTAATCAGGTATCACTAAAGTTTTTGAATAGATTGTCTGATTTGTTGTTTGTATTTGCCAGGACATTAGCGCGAAGCGAAGAAGGCCAGGAGATACTTTGGCAGAGTAAACGACTCGATGATTAATTCATACATTTGTCATTATCAATGCTGGTTCAATAGTTGGGTTCTTTCAACAAGAGCATTCTACCCTCACGATTCATATTGACTCGTTCTAGAAAAGAATTTCCTAACAATATCGTAGTTGGATAATCACCTTCAATGACGAGACCTCTGATATCATGCAGTTTTATACTGTCTACCACGACTGTTTTCAGATTTACAACATAGGAACTTACAACACCGGAAGCAGTTTCAGTCTGACCTTTGATTCCTTTAGTCTTATAATCGATACCGAATCTTTTTGCCTGATTACCGTTCATTGAAACTAAAGTTGCACCGGTATCTACCACGAATTTCACCTGAAAATCGTTAATACTGCCGTTGACCTCATACATGCCTCCCCTGTTAGGTGCGATAGAAACTGTATTGCCACCTACTGGTTTTTTAAAGCTACTGCTTATGTGCTGTCCCAATGTATATGTTTTCTGTTCGCCATCAATTTCAATGACCGCTTCTTTGGCATTTGCCGAGATAAGCAAGACGCCTTCCGGACTTGGTTCACCAATATTTAGTAATCTTTGTTTGCCATCAATGGTGACAATAGCTTTGTTCTTAAATAATCCGGAGATGGTGATTTTATCTACAGCAGAGACATCCACTGAGAGAATGAACAATAAGAGACACTGTAGTAGTTTTGACATAGTATTTAAGATCATATTTTCAGTCTTGATTTTGCAGGGCTAGTTTTCAATAAATTTTATTTTTTATGAAACCAATCATCATTTTTCGTCATATTGCATGTGAAGGGCCTGGCTATCTAGGCGATTATCTCATATCCAAAGATATTCCGTTTCAGACTGTTTGTGTAGATCAGGGCGAAGAGGTTCCCGAAAATCCCAGTGCCTGTTCAGGTTTGGTATTTATGGGAGGACCGATGAGTGCCAATGATCCAGTTTCCTGGATAGAAAAAGAGTTGAGGCTAATCCGTATGGCTCACCAGGAAAACATGCCCGTACTGGGACACTGTTTGGGCGGACAACTTATTAGCAGGGCGCTCGGTGGAAAAATTACCTCTAATCCTGTTTCTGAGTTGGGCTGGCATCCTGTTAGTGGCCATGAAAATGCATGTTCGAAGGATTGGCTGAAAGATTTACCTGAACAATTCGAAGTGTTTCACTGGCATGGAGAAACATTTTCATTACCTGAAGGTGCAGCTCCACTATTACAAAGTAAGTTTTGCAAAAATCAGGCCTTCGTAATAGGTAATAGCCTGGCGCTACAGTGTCATGTGGAAATGAAAATCAACATGATACAGGAATGGTTTGAGTTTTATGAGAACGAAATGCCCGAATCTTCTTCCAGCGTGCAAACACGTGAGCAAATGTTGGAAAATCTGCAAGAAAGAATACATAGGTTAAAGACGATTGCTGATGTGCTTTATACAAAATGGCTGGAAGGTCTTGATCGATGAAGAACTAAGTCAGTAAGGATTTGAATTATTCATATTTCAATCGTGGATTGTTCGGGGATTTTTTCCATTGACCAGTGTTTCACCCCCCATTGAATGATTTCTTCAACATTTTCCTGTAGCAGCCCCTCGTCTGGCTGTTGTCCCAGGAAATTAAGCGCTGAAAATAATGTAAATGCTGGCTGTATGTCATCGACGGGCTGTGCATGGTGTTGCTTGCTCAATTTTTTCCCATCTGCATCAACAGCAGCGGGTATATGCGCATATGCAGGGGTAGGGTAATTGAGTATTCGTTGTAAATAAATCTGTCTGGGGGTAACGTCCAGTAAATCCGCGCCCCGTACTATTTCAGTAATTCCTTGCCAGGCATCGTCGACAACAACAGCAATATGGTAAGCAATAAGGTCATCTGCACGGCGTACAATGAAATCGCCAATATCGGCCTCAAGATTTTGCTGAAGATGACCTTGAATCCCATCATTAAAATTAACGGGTGTCTGGTTGGTAATAATGCGAAGTGCATGTTGCTGTTCTGAAGAGTGTTCTTTGAGACGACAGGTGCCGGGATAGGTATTCCCCTGTAACTGTTTTCTTGAACATATACATCGATAGATAAGCTTTTTATCAGATAGAAGATCCAGTGCTTCCTGATAAGCGTCTTGGCGATGGCGTTGAAACAGGACTTCGCCATCCCAATGCAGGCCTAAGAACTCAAGTGTTTTCAGGATGGAAGCACAGGCGCCTGATTGCTCGCGCGGCGGATCGATATCATCTATGCGTACCAGCCATTTACCGTATTGGCTTTTTGCCTGCAGATAACTTGCAACGGCAGCCACGACTGAACCGAAATGTAATGGACCAGTGGGTGAAGGAGCAAATCGACCTATTACTGACATTCAGTCAAATTACAATCTGGAAAATCACAGTATGAAAGTAACTGTGAAAGAAAATAAACCTACCCCAGATGATGTTCCTTAATTTCATCCAGTGTTTTGCAATCTATACATTGTGTTGCTGTGGGACGTGCTTCGAGTCGGCGAATTCCGATTTCTATTCCACAAATTTCACAAAAACCATAGTCGCCAGAATCCAGCATGGTGATTGATTCTTCAATCTTGGAGATAAGTTTGCGTTCTCTATCTCGCGTACGTAATTCCAATGCAAACTCTTCTTCTTGTGATGCACGATCATTTGGATCCGGGAAATTGCTAGCATCGTCTTGCATATGGTGCACTGTCCTATCAACTTCTTCCATTAATTCCATTTGCCATGAACGTAAAATATATCTGAAATGTTCCGTTTGTTCAGCACCCATATAATCTTCATTTTTTCTTTTCTGCTTATATGGTGCAATGGTCTTTTTTGCCGTTAACTTTGGTGGTTGCAATTTTTTTGCGCGTAATTCTTTTATACTTGTTACTTTCCCCATGGTTTTCTTTTTTAGTTTCCCTGTTGTTTTCTTTTTGGAAATAGTCTTTTTCGCAGTTTTCTTAGCTGTTTTTTTCGTAGAGACTTTCTTTTTTGCGGGTGATTTCTTAGCTACCTTTTTCTTACTGGCATTAGATTTCTTAGCAGCTTTTTTAGCTACTTTCTTTTTTGCGGGTGATTTCTTAGCTACCTTTTTCTTACTGGCAGCCGACTTCTTAGTTACCTTTTTAGCTACTTTCTTTTTTGCGGGTGATTTCTTAGCTACCTTTTTCTTACTGGCAGCCGACTTCTTAGTTGCCTTTTTGGCTACTTTCTTGCTGGCAGCCGACTTCTTAGTTACCTTTTTGGCTACTTTCTTTTTAGCAGTTACTTTTTTCTTGGTAACTCTTTTTGTCTTTTTCTTGGCAGGCATGACCTGTTTACTCCAGCTACTTAAAAAAATCAGCGTGCATAAATACCAGAAAGACTGTCAACTGGCAATCAGGTTTTTATCATAAAAGTACTAAATCGTATTATATCAAGAACTTGAGAATTGGGCGGGTTTTAATTTATCTACCCACATTTTACTTGCTCCGGCGACGGCGACGGGCATGGCGATGAAATTAATGATCGGCACGAATGTTAGCAACATCACTCCCAAGCCAAAACCAAAGGTTTGCTGTTTCTTTATTATCATTATTTTACGTTGTTCTGGAAATACAATGCCATGGTTGCTCATGGGATAGTCCATATATTCCAGTGCCAACATCCAGGAGCCAAAAAGTAGCCAGATGAACGGTGCCGCAATCTGTGTGACTGGGATGATAAATAATAAAAGCAGGGGGATTGCCCTGATGAAGAAATAGAGAAATTTTCTTGATTCAGATTTAATAGCCGTGATTATTTCTGCAGGAATCGCTTTGAGGCCTCCAGAATCAGTTAACGTTATATTTGATAGTTTGCTTTCTACTGCTTCAGCAAGAAAGCCATTAAATGGTGCTGCGATTAGATTGGCAAGAATAGAAAAGCAAAAAAAGACTACAGCCAGGGACACAATGACAAAAAGTGGCCAGAGTATCCATCTAATCCATTCCCACCAGCCTGTACTCCAGCTATCAATAAAGTCAGAAAGAATATTGGAGCCATAGGCAATTACAGAAGCAAACAAGAGTGCATTGATTAAAAAAGGTATAACTACGTAAATTCTAATACCAGGCTGGATTACCAGTTTGAAACCTGAGAAAACATACTTAAATCCTGTAACAAAATCATTCATAGGGTAGGTCAGGCATTCATCAGGGCAAGGTGATCACTTCTGTGGGATGCCATCCCTCCATTTTATGTTCTGCGACAACGGTTGTGTGTAGTCCGCCCCTGACATTGAATTTTGCCGTGAGTCGCATGAACCTGGGGGAGATTGCTGTTGCCACATCTTCTAATATTTTATTGGTAATGGCTTCATGAAAAGCACTTTTATCTCTATATGACCAGATATAGAGCTTTAGCGCCTTAAGTTCGATACAAAGCTCGTCAGGGATGTAGTCAAATTCTAATGTCGCAAAGTCTGGTTGCCCGGTTTTGGGGCAAAGGCAAGTAAACTCATGTGTTGAAATATGTATTGAGTAGTCCCTCTCCGGTGCAGGGTTAGGGAATGTTTCTAATTGTTCTAAAGGTCTTGTAGTCATGTGATTATGGTTAAAAAAAATGCGCGTGAACCATAGCATAATTTTAAAAAAAGTTACCGGCGCAAGTTAACGGAGCGCTTTAATTATTGCATATAATAGTATATTAATCAAATAGATATGATATAATAACAATGTTAATAATAGTTTCCTGTTTTGCTTGTTTGTATTGCTTAATCTTTGTATTGTAACCACCCATGCGGTTACGCAAAATCAAACTAGCTGGATTCAAATCATTCGTTGATCCCACAACCCTGACCATACCGGGAAATCTGGTTGGTGTGGTTGGACCTAACGGCTGTGGCAAGTCCAATATCATTGACGCAGTGATGTGGGTCATGGGCGAAAGTTCTGCGAAACATCTACGTGGCGATTCCCTCACCGATGTTATTTTTAATGGTTCAACAGCAAGAAATCCCGTTGGTCAGGCCTCAGTGGAACTGCTTTTTGATAACTCAAAAGGCAGGGCAGGCGGTCAATATGCGAGCTATAGTGAAATCTCTATCAAACGACAAATTAATCGTGATGCAGTCTCGGCATATTACTTAAATGGTACGCGATGCCGTCGTCGAGATATTCAGGAAATCTTTTTAGGTACCGGATTAGGCCCCAGAAGCTATGCCATTATTGAACAGGGGACAATTACCCGTTTAATCGAAGCAAAACCTGATGAATTACGTACATTCATTGAAGAAGCGGCGGGTATATCCAAGTACCGGGAAAGACGTAGGGAAACTGAAAATAGAATAAAGCGTACCAGGGAAAATATTAGTCGGCTCACGGATATTCGTGATGAGTTGGAAAAACAACTTAATCATTTGCAACGCCAGGCAAAAGCCGCTGAAAGATATCAGGGTTTAAAAAAGGAAGAGCGTCAGTTTCAGGCAGAATTATTGGCGCTTAATTGGAATCACCTGAAAGCCCACATGAAAGATGAGGAAGAATTTGTGATTACTCAGGAGAACCTTGTCGAAGCGGGGCTCGCAGACCTGAGACAGATCGAGAGTGGGTTAGAGAAGTATCGAGATGAACTGGTATCAGCCAACGAATGCTTTAGTACTGCGCAGTCGAATTTTTATGGTGTCGGTGGTGAAATTTCTCAGCTCGAACAGAAAATTCAGCATACGAAAGAGAGAATCGCTTCCATTGGACAGGATATTAAACAGGCCCAGCACGAGGAAACCGATGCTGATCAGCATATACAGCAAGATAAAAACAAGCTTGAAATAATTGTGACAGCTGCTAGTTCGCTGGAACCAAAACTACAAGGTTATAGGGATGAAAGTAACAAGGCATATGAGTTTTTGAACGAAGCTGAACAGGCTATGCAGGGTTGGCAGATCGAGTGGGATACTTTCAATGAGACCTCGTCGGATTACTCGCGTCAGGAACAGATCGGTGAAACGCGACTAGAGCATTTACAGCAAGGTATTGAAGAATCATTACAACGGCGAAAGGCATTAGAGCAGGAATTAGGTGCTATAGATGAAGACGCAACACGTGAAACAATCGATGAACAAACAGCTTCAGTAAAAATAGCAGAAGAAAAACAGGCTGGATTTACATGTCAACTCGAAGTCAAACGTGAAATGTTATTGTCTTTACGTAATGAAGCTCAGGCGCTAAATGGAAAGGCAAATGAACAACGTCGTGCTCAGCAAAAACTGGAAGGCCGCCTATCATCACTCGAAGCATTACAGCAATCTTCTTTTGGCAAGGATCAGGAAAAGATCAGCAGTTGGCTTGAATCTACCGGATTGACTGATAAACCAAGATTAGCGCAACAGTTAGAAGTTGAACCAGACTGGGTACGTGCTGTTGAAGTTGTTCTGGAAGATAATTTGCAGGACATTGTTGTTGATAACCATGATCAATACACATCAGAACTAGCCGCTTTAAGTGAGGGTAATTTAGGCATTATCTCTGCAGAAAACAAAGCGTTAACAGATCAGGTACCAGCAGTGCAGTCAGGGTTCATTCGCCTGTCAGATAAAATCAATGCTTCTTTCTCATTGACTGGTTTGCTTGATGGTATCTACGTTGCAGAGAATCTTGAAGCAGCAAGAGAAATAAGAACACATTTGAAAGGTAATGAATCTGTTATTACTGGTGATGGAATCTGGCTTGGTTGTGGTTGGTCCAGGGTCTGCAGAGGCATGGATGAACAAAACAGGACTTTGACCAGAGAGCAGGAGATTCAAGAGCTTAAATCACGGCATGAAACGGCAGAGCAGCAGCTACAAGAACTTGAAGCAAATATTGAGATCGGTCGAGTCTCACTTGAGCAGGTCGAACAGGATTTAAATGATCTGCAATTGGATTTGCATCAGAACCAGGAAGAATTATCCGGTTTTCGCGCATTATTAGCCGCCAGCAGGGCGCAACAGGAACAGGTTGAAATAAGAACAGCGAAGATAAATGAGGAACTCGTTACTCTGGATGAGCAGACGAGTGATGATGAGTTCGAAATAGAGACTATTAATAATAATCTGGAAAGTGTCTCCGGCAATCGTAAGGAGATGGAAGGTCAGCGTGAAGCCTTAATCAATTTGAGAGAGCAGCACAGGTCTTCACTGGAAAGTGCACGTCAACGTTGGCAGTCGACTCACGAAGAGAGTCATGGGGTAGCACTTCAGCTTGAATCAATCAGTTCACAACGCGCATCTCTTGAGCAGGGAATGAAGCGCAGCCAGATGCAACTTGAGCATTTGCAAAAGCGCTGTGATGATCTCAAGCATTCATTGAGTGAGCATGAAAAACCTTTACAGGGGTATCAGGATGAGCTTGAGCTGAAACTTAAAGATAGAGTATCAGCGGAAAAATGCCTGGTGGATGCGAGAACACTGGTGCAGACGATTGAAACAAATCTTAGAGAGCGTGAACAGCTTCGAAGTGTTAAGGAGCAAAAACAGCAGGAATTACGAGAGCTTCTGGAAAAGGCGCGCTTAGCGACTCAGGAAAGTCATATTCGATTACAGACTGTTGAGGAACAGCTTGAGGTTAAAGGGCATGAAGTCACATCGATACTTGAGCAGCTGGTAGAAGATGCCAGTGTTGATGTCTGGAAAGAACGTCTGCAAGGACTTGCCAGGAAAATACAAAGACTGGGTCCAATCAATCTTGCTGCGATTGATGAATTTTCTCAGTTGTCAGAACGTAAGAATTATCTTGATAGTCAGGATGAAGATCTTACGAAGGCCTTAAGTACACTGGAAAATGCAATCCGCAAGATTGATAAGGAAACAAGAACAAGGTTTAAAGAAACATTCGACAAACTGAATATCAATCTTAAGGAGAGATTCCCGCAGTTATTCGGTGGCGGGCATGCATATCTTGAACTAATTGGCGAAGATCTGCTGCAGACGGGCGTCACCATCATGGCCAGACCCCCTGGGAAACGTAATAGTACGATTCACTTGTTATCGGGTGGAGAGAAAGCACTCACTGCAGTAGCACTGGTATTTTCAATCTTTGAACTCAATCCGGCACCTTTCTGTATTCTTGATGAGGTTGATGCATCATTGGATGATGTAAATGTTGCTCGCTTCAGTGATATGGTGGTGAAAATGTCATCAGATGTTCAATTTATTTTTATTACGCATAATAAAATTACTATGGAAATTGCCAATCAATTACTGGGTGTCACAATGCACGAACCTGGTGTCTCTCGCCTGGTCTCCGTTGATGTTGATGAAGCTGTCGAGATGGCACAGATAGCCTGATGAATGATGCTCACAGCGTACCCTCAAGTAATACTTACTCAAAACATCTTTTCGATCTCAATTAAAGAAACATGAATGATTTACGTTTGATACTGCTTGGTATCGGATTATTGATCATTGCAGTTATTTATCTTTGGGGAACTTTCAAACAAAAATCACAAGATCGTTTTCGCACGAGAAAAATCACAAGCTTTAAGAAAAGTTCTTATGTAGACGTCAAGGCCATGCCTGTTTATGATGAGGATGAGGAAGTAAGTAGTGAAACATTGGCAAAAATGGATGCTTTCCTGACCAGTCCTAAACTTCCAGATGTCGACATATCTGATTTCTCCTTACCGAAAAAAACAGCAAAAGTTGATGAGGATGATCTCAAATTATCAAAAGTAGTTCCAGAAAAATCTGGTAAGTTAAGTGATCAGAAAAAACAATCACAAGATGTAGTGGAAGATGAATCGAGACAACAATTTAATAAGCATCAGATTATCATATTTCTGATCAAGGCTTCTCAAGGAAACACTTTTTCTGGTGTCAATATTTTGGAGGCAACTGATGTTGTTGGTCTGAAATTTGGAAATATGAATATTTTTCACCATTATGGCGCCGAAGGAAAAGAATCTGAGGAAAGTATTTTCAGTCTGGCAAGCATGTATGAGCCTGGCTGCTTCGAGCTAGATAAGATGGAAACTTATCAGACAAAGGGTTTAACTCTCTTCATGCAACTACCAACTCCAATGGATAACATCCTGGCATTTAATTTGATGCAGGAAACAGCAATGAAGCTGGCGGACTTACTTCAAGGTGAAATCTGGAGTTCGAAGCAAAAACCGATTGATGAAAAAACATTACAGGCAATGAGAGATGTGGCTGCCGAATTTTCCTGATGTGATCATAGTATGACTTCTCAAGAAATAATTAATCGCATAAATGAATTGCGCGAATTAATTAATCAAAACAATTATCACTATTATGTTTTAGATGAGCCTACGGTTCCGGATGCGGAATATGATCGCCTGATGCATGAATTATTGTCTCTCGAGAAAGAATATCCCAAATTAGTCACAAAAGATTCACCAACACAGCGTGTCGGAGCCAAACCACTCGATAGTTTTTCTGAAGTAAGACATGTTGTGCCAATGTTGTCACTAAACAATGCTTTCGATAAAGAAGAGATGATAGCCTTTGATCGTCGTGTTCGAGAAACACTTGAGCTGGATCAGGTAGAATATGTTGGTGAGACCAAATTCGATGGTCTGGCAGTCAGCCTGTTGTATGAAGATGGTGTATTAACCCGGGCAGCAACACGGGGAGATGGTGCGACAGGAGAGGATGTCACACAAAATGCCCGTACTATCCGGGAAATTCCTTTACGTTTACAGGGTAAGACAACTTCAAAGCGTTTTGAGGTGCGTGGTGAAATATACATGACACACCAGGCCTTTGACAGTCTCAATAAAAAACAAAAAGCAAATGATGAAAATTTATTTGTAAATCCACGTAATGCCGCAGCAGGTAGTATGAGGCAGCTGGACTCAAGGATTACTGCAGAAAGGAAGTTAAGTTTTTTCGCATACAGTGTAGGGCAGGTTGAAGAAGATAAGTCGAGTCCTCGCATCACAAGCCATTCTGAGATGCTGGCACGATTAAAAACCTTAGGCATGCCAGTATCACCGGAAACTATTGTGTTGGTCGGTGTTAAAGCTTGCCTCTTATATTATCGTACCATAGACAAGCGTCGAAGCAGTCTGGATTATGATATCGATGGTGTTGTATTAAAGGTAAATGATTTCAGACAACAGGAAATCATGGGTTTCGTATCACGTGCACCACGCTGGGCGATAGCTTATAAATTTTCACCTGAAGAGGAGATGACTCAGATCCTGGATATTGAAGTGCAGGTTGGGCGCACGGGGGCGCTGACACCTGTTGCCAGATTGGAGCCTGTATTTGTGGGTGGTGTTACGGTGACTAATGCAACCTTACACAATGAAGATGAAATCAAACGTAAGGATGTCAGGGTAGGGGATACCGTGATTGTACGACGAGCAGGTGATGTTATCCCTGAAATAGTGAAAGTTGTGATGGAGAAGCGGCCAGAAAACACCAGGGTGTTTAAAATGCCGACGAAATGCCCAATATGTGATTCCGATATTGAAAGAGAGGAAGGCGAAACAGTCATCCGCTGTAGCGGCGGGCTTTATTGTTCAGCACAACAGATACAGGCGATTATTCATTTTGCGTCAAGAAGCGCCATGAATGTTGATGGTCTGGGTGACAAACTGATTGAGCAATTGGTTGAAAAAGGATTAATTAAAAATGTTGCTGATTTATATAAGGTAAAGCAGAAACAGCTCGCCGAATTGGATCGCATGGCTGAAAAATCTGCGATAAATATAATTTCTGCACTAAATAAAAGTAAAAAAACTACCTTAGACCGGTTCCTTTACGCCCTGGGTATACGTGAAGTCGGCGATGCTACAGCCAGATCGCTAGCTGATTATTTTGGAAATTTGTCCGCAATTCAATCAGCAAGCCAGGAGTTATTGGAAGAAGTTGCTGATGTCGGACCTATAGTGGCAAAGCATATCGTGACATTTTTTTTACAAAATCATAATCAAGAAGTGATTAATGATTTATTAATGGCTGGTGTACATTGGCCAGTAGTCGAAATTAAAATAGAACAATCGTTAAAAGGAAAAACTTTTGTCATAACAGGCACATTGGAAACTATGAAACGCGATGAAGCCAGGCAACGTTTAATAGAGTTAGGTGCAAAAGTCAGTGGCAGTGTTTCAAAGAAAACTGATTACGTGATTGCAGGAAGTGATCCGGGCAGTAAGGCAGAAAAAGCGAGACAGCTTGAAGTTGAGATACTAGATGAGGCTGGTCTTTTATCATTGTTAAAATAAATCTCACCTAACTTCACTTATCATAAATTATCATTTTTCTATTAAATCAGCATCCCTGAATAAGGAAAAAATTAGAGAACATCCATTGGTGACTTTACGCCATGGCCACCTTTCTTTATGACATGGGTGTAGATTTCAGTAGTTTTCACATCACTGTGGCCTAATAGTTCTTGAATAGTACGTAGATCGTATCCATTCTCCAGTAAACGTGTCGCGAAACTATGCCTGAAAGTGTGGGAAGACGCTTTTTTCATAATTCTGGATTTTACAACAGCCCTTCTGATATTTTTTTGAACCCAGCTTTCATGAATATGATGTCTTCTAATAGTCCCGTCTCTCGGATCCACAGACACATCTGAAGCAGAGAAAACATATTGCCATTTAAAATCCGATT
>Ga0209987_10001614_pt1 | contig 12358 bp, 9 predicted proteins | sample N074metaG_FD_182134 | JGI IMG/M metagenome (GOLD analysis project Ga0209987, IMG submission 182134) | Deep subsurface microbial communities from Kermadec Trench to uncover new lineages of life (NeLLi) - N074 metaG (SPAdes) (version 2) | ecosystem: Environmental > Aquatic > Marine > Ocean trench... | reverse complement strand
GAGGGCGTCATCGGGCGCGGGCACTTCGTGCAGCACCGGTGGGTTTTCGCGTTTGACTGGTATCACCTGGATCACGACCACTAAGGCCAGTGCTGCTCCTGCGATCATCACTCGCATGTCATCGCCCTGACACCTCTTGAGATCCTATATTGGTTCGGGTTGCTCGCTAATCAGTCTAGAATGAAAAAGCCGCCGAAGTTCGGGTGCACCCCCCTCGGGGTGGCGCACCTCCGCGCTAGAAGTACGCGTAGCGTGTGGCCAAGGCTGCTCTGTGGGCGGCGCGGCGCCACCCGGGACCGTTAACGACGAGGTGGTCGACATCGAACACTTTGATCGCCAGTAGCGTGTAGGTGATTCAGTCCCCGTTTTCGCCCCCACGTGAAGGCGCTAGTGGATGAATTGTGGGCTCGGTCAGCCAAGGGGCGAGTTCAGCGCTGCTGACATTCTGCGTTCTCTTGCTCGAAAATCGCAGGGCCTGCTGGCCCTTTTTCACCCACTCCGTAAACGGCCAGATCATTAACTTGAAGATGTTGTGTTTTGGCATACCCGGGATACCAAAACGCTCTCTGCACGGCCCAGGAACCCGATAGGTGCCGAAGAGGAGATCCCAACCCACGAAGATATTGGCGAAGTTGGTGTTGTACGAAGATGGATCGTCCGCATGGTGCCATTGATGGAAACGTGGCGATACGAAGACATGGTGAAAAATGCCGTGCTCCCAATCTACGGTCATATGGATGTAGCGGTTGTACAGCACCAATAGAAGTGAAACACCGGCCGTAACCCCCGGTGGTAGGCCCGCCCAACTTGCAAGGAACACGTAGGATAGGTCCATCATCAACGACTCGAGGAAATGGATTCGAAACGAAGTCGTGTTGTTGAGGTCGGGACATCGGCCCACGCTTCGGAGGCGACATGGGGTAATGCCAAACGGTCATAGCCTGCTTGTGCAAGTGTGGCCGCCAGATAAATGACGGGTGCAATCGTCATATTGACAGCGAGCATGCACATGTTGGCAGTGGCGCTCTTGATCACGTTCTTCGGCCAGCGGATCGCGCTCATCCCCCGAGCGCAGACCGCCAAAACCGTGAACAACGCGAGCGTGTTTGCGTAGTAGAGGGCGGTCCAGCCGATTTTCTCGAGGACATCCATCATTGTCGGTGTCTACTGCCTGTGATGAACCTTCATTGGTTGCCGCGAGGTCGTTCGAATGTTCTCGCATTCGCGGTCCATCCAAACGGGCTGCTATTGCATATGCACCGATGCCATACAGCAACAGCTGCACCCGAATTGCACATCGGTGAACCTCGCATGTGAAATCAGCTTGTGAGTGGGGGGCAAAAGACCTTTGGTGACGGAGAATCCATCGGCGAGCGGCCCATTATGTCTTCAGGACTGATCCGCCAAGATGGTGCGGAGCAGCTGTTTGGCAGTGTCACTGTAGAGCACCAGGGCGCTGGGATCGAGTTCTACATTGTTCAAGTACTGGAGGCGCAGCACGTCGCCGGCCCGCAACTCGGGGATCAGCCCTCCGAAGAAGAAACCGAGATCCACGAGTTCATCGACGGCGCTCATGGCCGAGCGGTCACCTAGCGGCAGGTCCAGGTGGATCACGTCGAGGCGCCGCAGGCAGAGCTCGCGGAAGCGCACGGCCACCTGTTCGGCCAAGTCGTCGCCCGCCGCCTCGACCTCGATGCGCGCCAGCCCGCGGCGCTGCTTCAGCTCCACGTGCAGCGTGCTCTTCGCCGGCGCGGTGGCGGGTTCCGGATCGCGCAGCGAGCGGCACAGGCCCAGCGGCAGGTAGATCGACTCGAGCAGCGCCCGGTAGCGCTCGGGCGGGAAGACGTCGCGGGACGGCGCCTCGCCCGCCGGGTGGTAGTAGAGTACCACCGATCCGCGCTGGTCGGCCTCTTCGAAACCGCGGAAGGTGGTGAAGCGGGGGATCTCGCCTAGCAGCAGGCCGGTCTCGTGCGAGCCGATCTCCAGGTTCGTCTTCTGGGTGATGGCGTGAACGGTGACCGCGTCGGCGAAGTAGCCCACCAGGCCCAGCTCTCCAATGTGACTCGCCAGTTCCTTCTTGATCGTCCCGAAGAGGTGGTGGCTGCGGTAGCGGGGGTCGACCACTGCCAGGCCGCTCTCCGCCACTGTCGACTCGGGGCGATCGCGCAGCAGCCCGCTGTGGCCCACCACCTCTCCCTCCGGGTTCACGCCTACGTACGAGTGCAGCAGCTTCCGCTCGACCAGAGCGTTGACCTGGTCCGGGTAGTAGATGAAGTCGTTGGCGTAGGTGTAGCCGTAACAGCGGTAGACGCAGCGGGCGAGGCTGGGAGCGTCCTCTGGCCGGAAGGGACGCACCTCGATGGGGGCGTCCGAATCCACCGGGTCGGCGCTCACGGGCTGCTCTTCCAGGTGGCGCTGGTGGTGGGGGCTGCGCCGCACGGCCAGCTCGATCGCGTTGCCGCCGGTGCCGCTGCTTTCGAAGCGCAGCGAATCGGCCTCGCCGTGGGAGAGTCGCCGACCCAGCAGGCTCTCCTCGTTCAATTGGAAGCGATCGACCGGATAGGGGAGGCCCTGGTCTTCGACGCGCACGACGAGCCCGCCGTGCCTCTCGCTGAGGATCAACGTGAACTCGGCCTCTCGCGGGTCGTCGAAGTGGTTCTGCACCACGTCGGCGCAGAGCGCCGCCACCACGGAGCGCACTCGGTCGACGTCCGCTGCGGCGTAGTCGAGCCCCTCGGCTACGCCCGCGGCGGCACCGGCCGCCACACCGATGAAGCGCGCGCCGTCGCGCAGGAGGATCCGCAGGATCTCATCGACCATGGGAGAGAGCTTACACATCCATCGCGATCAGCAGACCCGGCCAGGCTTGCGCTTGTACCCCCGCGTAACACCAGGCACTCCACGCGCCATACACGACTCAGTTACGCCCCAGTTCAGGAAAGACAGCCGGGTTGTCGAGCAGTGCGGGAGGCAGGGCAGAAATGCCGCAGCCGAGCTTGGCTCGGCTAGAGGTCTCCCAGGCTTCCATACATTACTTCCCCCTCCAGCAACGTCAGCAAGACCCGTGCATCGGAAACCTCTTGGATCGGAATTTCGAACAGGTTTCGGTCGATTACAATCAGATCCGCATACTTGCCGACTTCGACAGAGCCCGTCATGTCGTCGATTGCATTTAGATACGCGGCATTGATCGTGTAGGCGGCGATCGCTTCAGTTAATCCGATTCTCTCTTCGGGCAGGAAGGGTTGCCCCGTGTTGCTGAGCGGGTCCACACGGGTCACCGCGGTTTCGATGCCGAGAAGTGGATTGGCGGAAGAGACGGTCCAATCACTGCTGAAGGCCACGGTTGCGCCAGTGCGCTGAATCGAGCCAATGGGGTAACTCCATCGAATTCGCTCCGGTCCGACGCGAGGTAGCGTAAACCGCGTGATGTATTCGTCTTCGTAGGCCCAGTAAGGCTCGAAGCTGGCACCGACTCCCAACTCCTGGAAGCGAGATAGATCGTCGGGGTGAACAAACTGGACGTGGTTGATGTGATGCCGCGCATCCCTTCGTCCGTTGGCCTGCCAGGCCGCCTCGATGGCGTCGAGGCCGTAGCGCACTGTGGCGTCACCGATGGCGTGAATATGGATCTGGAAACCTTCGGCATCCGCTAACGGGACGGCCTGCATCAATTGGTCGCGCGGGATCATCATGAGGCCGCGCGATTCCGGTTTGTCTGTGTACGGCTCGAGCATCATCGCGGTGTGGGTTTCCACGACACCGTCGGCCCAGAATTTGACCATGTCGACCCGCAGACGACCCCTCGAGGTTTCGCGGCGCGCCTTCTTGAACGCCTGAATCTGATCCATGCCCTTTTCTGCATCCCAGAGGAGCGCGAGAGAGATTCGGAGCTTCAATTTGCCCTGCTCGTTGAGCGCCTTGTAGGCGGGTAGTGAGCGAGTTTCGGTTCGGCCCTCGAGCTTGACCATGGCGTCTTGGAGCGCCGTGATTCCCAGGGAATGATAATGGTCCTGCGCGTATAGGATGCCTTGGGATATGTCGTCATCGGAATAAGCTGGCCATTGGCTCGTAATCAGTTTCATGCCTGTCTCTTCGTGCAGCGTGCCCCAGAGTTCGCCCGTTTCCGGGTTGTGTTCGATTTTCCCTCCTGGCGGATCTTCCGTGTCCCGCGTAATTCCGTAGGTCTCAAACGCCGCAGTGTTGACCCAGAACGCATGCCCATCCGCATCGCCGAAGACGAGTGGCCGGGTCGAGTCGATGGCATCGAGCAGTTCCTTTTGTGGCGGGTGGCCTCCATCGAATTGATCAATCGTCCAGCCTGTTCCCCGGATGATCTCTGCTGTCGGGTTCTCATCAGCACATTTTTTGATCTCGTTTAAAACCGCTTCTTTGGATTCGAGGTCATAGACGGGGCAATCCGAATAAGAAACGCCGCCCGGGGCGAGATGGGAGTGGACGTCCTGAAAACTCGGTAGCAGCATTTTTCCTTGTAGATCGACGACTCGAGTGTTGCGCGTCACCAGCTCTTGGACGCCCGCAGCGTTGCCCACGTAGACGATTTTCCCATCGGAAATGGCGACCGCCTGTGCCCAGCTACGGTCCTCGTCAACCGTATAGACCCGGCCATTCGTAAAGACGAGGTTCGCAACACTCTCTTGACGTTTTTGTGGTTGGCCCCCACATGCGGCCAGCAGGAGCGTGGTCGCTAAAATCGTGACGTACAGGTTCACTCGACACTTCATGTCGGCCTCACTCCTCGAAAGACTGGGAAGTCCAAATCTCACCTTTAAATGTCTGATCACAGGCATCCCGTCAAGCCGGCTTGGTTAGCGGTGAAACCGAATGCCTCTTATCGGACGTTGCCGAAAACCCAGCTTGTATTGCCAATCCTCACAGGGGAAGAGGGTGAGGGTCGGGTGCTATGATCCTCTAATTATATGACCGTTGCTCGATGGACCTCTGGCTGCGCGGCTCTCCTAACAGGGTTCGTGTTGATGGTACCCGCCTCCGCGCAGGAGCAGGAGCTTCTGTACGTCGGCAACAACCACGGCGGCACCGTTTCGGTCATCTCCGTGCCGGACTACGAGGTGATCGGAGAGTTTGACGCTCTGCCGGATATCGCAGATCGGCAGACCTGGCCCGCGGCGGAGCAGGTGGATGATCTGGTCGCACCCGAGTCGGGAGAGGTGCTCTACCTGTCGCGCCCCAGGACACGGGATCTGGCGGCGTTCAGCACGGAGACCGAGAAGCTGTTGTGGCGCCTCCCCGTTCCCGGAGTTCCGGATCACATGGCCCTCTCCATGGATGGAAAGCTTCTCTTCCTGGCGATCTCGAACGAGTACATGGTCGTCGTCATCAACCTGGAGAAGCGGGAGATCATCGGGCAGATCCCGACGGGGCCGCAGCCGCACTGCGTGCACCTGTCACCGGATGGTAACCGCATCTACATCGGCGCCCTGGTCGGGGATGAGATGGTGATCGCGGATGCGAAGACGTTCGAGGTGCTGCGGGCGATCCAGTTCGAGAACGGCGTGCGCCCGTTTGTCCTGACCCCGGACGAGAAGAAGGCGTACATCCAGATCTCCAAGCTGCACGGATTCGTGGAGCTCGACCTCGAGACGGATCGGATCTCAAAGACGGTCCGATTGCCCAACCCGGACAATGTCCCCGCCCAGAAGGCGTATCCGCACACCGCCCACCATGGTCTCGCCCTGTCGCCGGACAACCGCTTCCTGATCGCGGTGGCCACGGTCGAGGGATATACGGCGATCCTGTCGGTCCCGGATCTCGAAGTTTTGGGGATGGTTCCCACCGGGATAGAACCAAGCTGGGTCATCAACAGCCTGGACGGCAAGCACGTGTACGTGAGCGGGAGGAAGAGCGACGACGTGTTCGTCATCTCGATCGAGGACCAGCGGCTCCTCAAGCGAATCAAGGTAGGAGACTACCCTCAGCGCATGTGGAGTACCCGTGTGCCGCGGCGCAGCGTCAGCCAGCGCTAACGGAACAGACTCAGCTTCCTACGATTTCGATGCGCTCGACCTCGAAGATGAGCGTGGCGCCCGGAGGGGTGGTGTACAGAGTGTGCGAAGTGTCAGCAGCCCTTCAGGAACTTGATCACCACTTGGAATTGGCAGCGCCTCGACCTCGTTCCTTCGACTTTTTCGTGTGATGTTTCGAGCGGAGGCCGGGCGGAACCCAATTGGCGGACTGGGTCTTCCAATGGCCGTCGAGGCTAGCGCTGACTTGCCAGATACCGCTGCGGATGCGGACGAACCAGCCATCGTGGAAATAGATGTCGGTCTTGCCTTCGACGATGTAGACACCAAGATGGGAATCGAACCGAAACGCTGCGCCAGTCTTGTGCTTGTGGCGGTATCCGTGTGCCGGAGCATGAGACGGGGGGCCCGATTTACGGGCTACGACGGGCTCGATTGCACGAGGTGCCAAGACGATTGCCTGGCAGCCTACGACTGTGACGACTATCACCAATGCAATCAAGAGTTCTGCGAAACGAAGCATTACCAACACCCCCTTTTTAGTAGGGGCTATCGGTTGCTCCAGGTCTCTCCTTTATAGGAGCAAACCAAGGTCTAGGCGGTCGCCGACTGGCGGCCCGTTTATGAAAAACACCCTTGCGGTCCTACAGGCTTCGACGACGTACACCACGGCTAGTCCACGTAGCCGCTGCCAATGGCAGAAAAGGGGAGGTCCAGCTCTAGTTCTGGAACCTGCTGTGCGATCCAGGCGGTGAAGGTGTTGCTGTTAGGACCTGGATAGGCCTTATAGGTCATTTTCCAGGGGTAATCATGGGCAGCCTTATCAACGGCATCAATCAGTTTGTCGACTCCTTCGCCCCGATGCTCTTTGATAATTCGGGGCCTCTCGCCGTACCAATAACGGTCGGGGACATCCTGTGTAATCCCCAGAACGGGTTGTCCGTTATGCCCGCGCCAACCGACCACGTCATATACCGTGTAGGAGTCTTCGCCAGTTCGTTTGGTGGCAATCCACGTGTGAATGGCAATCCAACCACGCCAGCCCCAGGTATCGGCACCGTAGACCTGTAGAACTGCTTCATTTGTTTCTGAGGGGGCGGGCGCGATCCCCGCAGATTCACGACTGGCGGTGCGCCAATCGTTACCAGAAGAACAGTTCGACAGAAACAATCCAATCAGGACATACACCGGCATCAGTTTCAAGGTTTTCATAAATACATGCTCCGCGAAATCGGAGTGCAAATCAGAACGGCACTCCAACTCTTTTAGCCCCCCCGGCCTGCCTCGCTGACCTGCCAGCATTAACTGGTCCAGGTTCAGAGTTAGTTTACGCAGCTTCGTGGTTCATGGAAAATTCCTCTCCAGGTACGATGATTTCAGGTGCGGGCGGTCGATATTCAAGCGCACTGTGCGGCCGAATCGTCCGTAGTGGACGCGCTGCGTGCGGAACTCGATGCCATCACGTCCACCGATATCGCCACCGTCAACCGCTGGGCGCGCGATAACACAATCCGCATCTCTCACTGCCAAGCTGATATTCGGCCCCCTCGGGCCTGGCTCGCTACGTGACAGAAACCTGGGGTATCGTGCCTACGAATCGCTCGGGGCTCCCACGAGGCGCCCTGATTCCCGCCGGGCGGCGCCCGCGGTTCACCCTTGGATCCCACCGAAATGAGGAATCACCGACTCATGATGCCGAAACCGTCGAAGCAATTCTCAATCCCCTCGCTGGCTCTCTTCTCGATCGCATCGAGCTTGATCTTGTGGAACCCCGCGGCACTCGCTGCTCGGGACGAGGCTCGCCGCCTCTTCGTGCCCGCGGACGTGCACGCTCTCTTCTACGTCTCCGACCTGGCGATCTCACCGGAAGGAGACTGGGTTGCTTACAGCGTTGAGACGACCGACATCGATGAAGATCGCTACGACTCCGACCTCTACATGGTGAGCTGGGACGGCGCGACCCGGGTGCAACTCACGCATACCGAAAAGCACAGCGAGTCCCACCCACGCTTCAGTCCCGACGGCAAGTATCTGGCCTTCATCGCCTCGCGTGGTGACGGAGACGACGCGAAATCCAAGGCGCAGGTTTGGCTACTCAACCGGGCCGGCGGTGAGGCGCAGCGGGTGACGGAGCTACCGGGTGGTGTGTCGGGCTTCGAGTGGGCTCCTGGTGGGAAGCGTCTGGTGCTGGTGTCTGGCGACCCGGACCCGGTCGAGGTCGAGGCGGAAGACGCCAGTGGAGGGGACGATGGGAGCAAGCCAGAGAAGAAGAAGTCCAAGACACCCAAGCCGATTGTCGTCAACCGTTACCATTTCAAGAGGGATTGGGAGGGGTATCTGGAAGACCGCTACGTGCGGCTCTATCTCTTCGATCTCGCGACCAAGAAAGCCACGCTCCTGACCGAGGGCGCCTTCGACAGCAAGCAACCCGCCTGGTCACCCGACGGCAAGTGGATCGCCTTTACGAGCAAGCGTCCGAGCGAGGAGCAGCCTGACCCCGATCGCACGTTGAACACCGACATCTACCTGCTCGAAGCTCGCGCGGGAGCCAAGGCCCGAAAGTTGACCGAGTGGACGGGTGCCGATTCCGGGCCGGTCTGGAGTCCCGATGGGACGAAGATTGCCTACATCCAGGGGACGGCGGGGAAATACGCTGGCTACGGCTCGTCTCATGTCGCCGTCCTTCCGATCGCCGCCGGAGTACCCACCAGTGCGAGTCCGACGCTCCCCAGCGAGGCGCTCGATCGAAGCGTGAGTAATCTTCGCTGGTCGCTCGACAGCCAGACGCTGTTCTTCGGCTTCGACGACGACCGCGAACGCTTCGTTGGCTCCGTACCGGCCGTGGGAGGCAAGATCGAACGCCGCAAGCTCCCCGAGTCGGCGCTTGCCACGAACATTGTCAGCGCCTTCGAAGTCGGTCGTAAGGGCATCGCAGCGCTCGCGACATCTCCCACGCATCCACCGGAAATCTTCCGCTTGGGCGATGGCCTCGCGCTCAGTGATCACAACCGCGCCCTGCGCGAGCAGATCGCATGGGCGAAGGTGCGGGGCATCGACGTCACGAGCGAGGATGGAACCCGCATCGGTGCGATGCTCTACGAGCCCCCCGGGAAACGGCGCCGCAAGCCCTTGCCAACGATTGCGTTCATCCACGGCGGCCCGTTCGCGCAGGATGCCTATGAGTTCGACTGGATGGCGCAGTCCTTAGCGGCCGCCGGCTACCTGGTGGTGCAACCGAATTATCGCGGTAGCTCGGGCCGCGGCGCTGATTTCTCGCGCACCCTGTACGCGAAGTGGGCCGATGGGGTCCAGGACATCCACGCCGTCGTGGATCATCTGGTCGCCGAGGGACTCTCCGACCCGAAGCGACTGGGCATCGGTGGCTGGAGCTACGGCGGCATCAACACCAACTACGCCATTGCGACCGACACCAGGTTCAGGGCCGCGGTGAGCGGCGCCGGAGCCGCCAACCTCATCACCGGCTATGGCACCGACCAATACATCCACGATTACGAGAACGAGATCGGAAAGCCCTGGGTCGAAGAGGACCTGGCCCGTTACATCGAACTCTCGTTCCCGTTCTTCCACGCGGACCGCATTCAGACACCGACGCTGTTCTTGTGCGGGGAAAAAGATTTCAACGTGCCGATCATCAACTCGGAGCAGATGTACATGGCGCTCAGGAGTCTCGGGATCCCAACCGAGCTGGTCATTTATCCAGGGCAGTACCATTGGCCGTCAGTGCCTAGCTACCTGGAAGATCTCATGGTGCGGTGGATCGCCTGGTACGACGTGCATCTGGAGTAGGTCGTTCCACGTGTTCGGGCATTGCGCGCGCCGAGTTCCTCCTCAGGGCTGATTCTCCGATCCGTTCCTTGGATGCCGTCGCGAAGGCGCACGAGGGCTGCGGGCGCGGCGCAATTTCTTGCCACTGTCATGGCCCGGCTCCCCTGGTGGGGAATTGACCGAACCATCGCCATGCCAGGCCCAACGTTTGAAACGATCCCCCCATCTGGTTGTATTATTGAAATTGGGAGCCGACGCCCGATGGCGAGCGGCTTCATAGAGAGCAACGGGACTTGCAAGAATGTCGATCGCCAGTCGCATATTATCGAAAACCCTGATTTTTTCCGGCGCTATGGGCGCTGCGCTTTTCCTCGCGCTTTTTGGCACCCATGCCGATCAGTTTGCCGAGCGCAAACAGCAATCCATCGAGCGGTGTCTAGCGATTGACGAAAAAGATTACAGCACCGGCATGATTTTCAATCCCAAGGGCCAGGTGACGATGTTCGAGCGTTCCCGGTGTTTCCAGGATCTGGCTGTCGGGGAACGCGATCCGTTGCTGTGCGGCAAAGTCATAGAGAAAAAATCATGGTTCTTCGACGGCTCCGCCATCTCCGAAGTGAGCTGCCGAAATCTTGCGGCGCGAAGGATCGAAATGGACGCGCGGGAAGCCGCGTCGAAGGATTTCAGCTTGCTTCATCGCCTGCGCTCCGCCGCATTCGCGCGCAACGGCAACGGGACTGACTTCGATTTTGAGCTGAACACCGAAGGATCCATGTCCGGCGCCTATGAGATCAAAGTATTGTTCTCGCAAGCTGGCAGTGGCGAAACGGTTTCGGTTTACGACGAGACGAACCGGTTCGGCAGCTCCAATTCCCGCAAGGTTTTCCTGTTAAGGCGCAGTCTGTTGAGGCAAAGGCTCGGCGAGGCATTCCAACAAACAGAGTGGACCGCCATCGTCACGCTGCAGTTTGAGAGAACCCGGTACAATCGATTCTACTATGACGCGATTCCCGCGGAGTTTCGTTCAAGTCACCTGGAGAGGCGTTTGCGCTTTGCCGATCTGCCGCTATGGAAACCGGAACCCATAAAATAGCACTGAGCAAGAACCAATGTTCCCGGTTCCGGCAGTTGACCTGAGATCGTTAGTGTGTGGCTCTCGATCGCGTAGCCCCGTATCGTCTCACGCTAGGAGCTTGTCCCGAGAACATTCCATGTGGAAGCCTTCAACTGTCACCCTTGCCGTTTGGATCGCGCTCGGAATTGCGTGCGCGGGCCACGAGTCAGCGCGGGTGGATGTCCTGATCCGCAATGCCCGGGTCTACACCGTCGATGAATCGCAACCTTGGGCCGAAGCCGTCGCGATTCGCGGTGATCGGATCGTCTGGGTGGGCTCCGACGCAGACGCCGACCAGCAACGGGGTGATCGCACACGAGTGATCGACGCCGAGGGACGCCTGCTCCTACCGGGCTTCATCGATAGCCATAATCACATCCGGTCTGGCAATTGGCCAAATTCCCTGAATCTACAAAGTGCCGCGACCTTGGAGGAGATTCAGGATCTAATCGGCGAATTTGCGCGCGCGAATCCGGAGCTGCCGTGGATCGGCGGCGGCGGCTGGACGTACACCGCACTACCCGGCGATGGTTTACCGCGTGCCGAGTATCTCACTGGGCTGACCGACGGACGCCCCGCGTATTTCATCTCGTACGACGCCCACACGGCATGGCTGAACCGCGAAGCCATGGAGGCCATCGGACTCACCCGCGGTAGCGAACTCGCCAAGCAGGAAGTGGTCGTGGTGGATTCGCTCACCCGCGAACCCACCGGGGTGGTGCACGGTGTCGTGTCGCTTGGCAGTGCGAACAAGGTCCTCAACCGCCTCTGGGAGCAGCTCCCGGAAGACGACGGGGCCGACGAATCCCTCGAGGCGAGCCTCGCTCAGGCTCTCGGCTATGGGATCACTACGATCGTGGCACCTCAGACCTCCGTGGAAGGGCTATCGACCTTCGTGCGGGCCCGCGATTTGGGAATTCTAAAATCCCGGCTCGTGGTTGCACTCTTTCACCCGATCGGAACCAGCGAGGCCGCGCTGGTCGAGTTTGAGACGGCCCGACGGCATTTCGACGACGATCAGATGCGCGTGTCGGCGATCAAGCTCTACATTGATGACGTCATCGAAGCCCATACCGCCGCCATGCTGGAACCCTACTCGGATCTGCCAGAGGAGGCGGGAGATACCTTTTACTCTGCGGTGGACTTCAACGCACTCGTCGCCCGACTGGATGCTTCGGGCTTCCAGATCTTCGTTCACGCGATCGGCGACCGCGGCGTTCGGGTCGCCCTCGACGCATTCGAGCACGCGCGCCACGTCAACGGAATACGTGACAGCCGCCACCAGCTCGTGCACATCGAGGTGGTCTCGCCGGAAGATATGCCGCGATTCCACGAACTCGGCGTCGTGGCCTGCATGCAGCCTCGGCATGCCATGCCCGGCGGCATCGGCCAATGGGTGAAAGCGGTGGGGCCCGAGCGGGTCGAGCGCGCCCTCCCATGGAGGAGCCTGCACGAC
>Ga0209987_10001613_pt1 | contig 12368 bp, 12 predicted proteins | sample N074metaG_FD_182134 | JGI IMG/M metagenome (GOLD analysis project Ga0209987, IMG submission 182134) | Deep subsurface microbial communities from Kermadec Trench to uncover new lineages of life (NeLLi) - N074 metaG (SPAdes) (version 2) | ecosystem: Environmental > Aquatic > Marine > Ocean trench... | reverse complement strand
ATGGTCTGGTCCGACATCTCGGATTACGAGCCCCGCATGGATGCGTCTTTTGGCGTGTCCAGCAAGACATAAACCCAGACTCGGATACGACGATTTCCCGCCTAATCATCTATCGATTCTGTATCTCTCTGTAGAGCCCGCCAGCGAGTGATGAGTTGTGCACTCGAGGCATCCAGGTCTGGATCGTGTGTATCACCCGACAATTCAGCCAGGATATCCGTGCCGATCTCCTTGCCCAGTTCAACACCCCACTGGTCGAAGGGATTAATGCCCCACAACTGGCCGCTGCAGAACGTGCGGTGTTCAAAAAGGGCCAGCAGCGCGCCCAGGGTGGCGGGGGTGAGGCTGTCCATGGTGATCATGTTGTTGGGCCGGTTGCCCGGCATGGCCAGATGCGGGGCCAGGCGAGTCGCCTCCGGGTCAGCCGTGCCCCGGGCCAACAGGGTGCTGTGCGCGTCTTCTACACTTCTTCCCACCATCAGTGCGCGGCTCTGGGCCAGGCAATTGGCGACCAGCATGCGGTGTTGTTCAGGCTTGTCGGTGTGACTGGTGAGGGGCAGGATAAAATCGACCGGACACGCCAGGGTGCCCTGGTGCAATAGCTGGTGAAAGGAATGCTGGCCCATGGTGCCGGCGGAGCCCCACAGCACCGGCCCGGTGTGGTAATCCAGTGCCTCCCCGCACTGGTCCACCTGTTTGCCATTACTCTCCATGGTCAGCTGCTGCAAAAAATCCGGCAGGCGGTGCAAATGCTGGTCGTAGGGTAGTACCACATGGTTGGTCGCCCCCAGGAAATTGCCATTCCATATCTCCAGCAGGCTCAGAATCATGGGCATATTGGCGCCAATATCAGCACTGGCGAAATGCTCGTCCATGGCGGCAGCACCGTCCAGAAACTGCTGGAAATGGTCCCAGCCGACGGCGATAGCGCAGCTTAGGCCCACCGCAGACCACACGGAATAGCGCCCCCCCACCCAGTCCCACAAGGGCAGGCAGTTATCGGCTGCTATGCCAAATTCGGCGGCGGCCGGCAAGTTGGTGGTGGTGGCCAGGAAGTGCTTTGACAGGTCCGCAGCCGAAGCGCCGGCCCCTTGCATCCACTGCCGCGCGCCCAGTGCATTGCTGAGTGTCTCCTGGGTGCGAAAAGATTTTGAGTTGATAATGAACAGGGTGGTGGCCGGGTTCAGGCCGGCCAGCGTGTCCTGCAAGTCGGCGGGGTCTACATTGGCCACGTAGTGGCAGGCAATATCGCCGCAAAAGGGCTGCAGGGCTTCTGTGACCAGGCGTGGCCCCAGGTCTGAGCCGCCTGTGCCTATACTGACCACATCGGTAATCGCCTCACCGGTAAAGCCCCTGTGCTGCTTATTGTTCACAGCCTCGGCCCAGTACTGCATGTGCGCGCGCGTGGCGATAACCTGCTGAAACTTGTCCGCCAACACTGTTGGTTGGTTTACAACAGCGTCTTTGGGGGTGCGCAACAGGCTGTGCAGTGCGGGGCGGTTCTCGGTGGTGTTGAGTATTTTCCCGGATAACAGGGCGGCGGCGCGCTGTTTGAGCTGGGCCTGCACGCCCAGTTTCAGCAGGGCCGCCACCACTTCCCGGTTCAGCAATTGCTTGGAGAAATCCAGTGACAGGCCCGCGGCGGCCATTGTGAAGTCGGCAACGCGGTGGTTATCTGTCGCCAACATTTGCGCGATGTTGCCCTGTGCGAGCTGCGCTGACAGGGCCTTGAGTGTGTTGAATTCCGGCAGGGCAGTGAGGCGGGGCATCAGCGTTAATGATCTCGGTTGATGGACAGACCAGTGATGGCAATCATAGCACTACGATGGTCGCTTGCCGGTAACTGATCCAGTTGTTTCAGTGCCATGTCGTGGTAGTACCGGGCCTGGGACCGGGTGTAATCCAGTGCCCCACAGCGCGTTACTGTCGCTACAATTTCGGTGATATCTTCGGCGGTTTTTTGGGTGATGGCTTTGGTAACAAGCGCCTGCTCTGCCGGGGTGCCGTGTTGCAGGGTGTAGATAAGCGGCAGTGTTGGCTTGCCCTCGTTGAGATCGTCGCCAATGTTCTTGCCCATAGTGGCCGGGTCGCCCTGGTAATCGAGAACGTCGTCTATCATCTGAAAGGCAATGCCCAGGTTCAGGCCGAATGCGTGCAGGGTCTGGCGCGTTTCCTCATTCTCGCCGCTGAGCCTGGCGGCGCCGTAACAGGCCGCCGCAAACAGGATGGCGGTCTTGTTGGTAATGACTTGCAGGTATTGCGCTTCCGTGGTGCTCGCATCCCCGGCGCGAACCAGTTGCAGGACCTCGCCCTCGGCGATGGTGTTGGTGGTGTTGGCCATCTGGCTGAGAATATCCATGTCGGCCAGTTGCACCAGCAATTGAAAGGCGCGGGTATACAGGAAGTCGCCCACCAGCACGCTGGGGGCGTTGCCGAATTCGGCGTTGGCGGTGGGCCGGCCCCTGCGCAAACTGGAAATGTCCACCACATCGTCGTGCAACAGGGTGGCTGTGTGGATAAATTCGATTACCGCAGCAAATTTCACATGCCGCTCGCTGGCGCCACCCAGGGCGGCACCGGCCAGTAATACCAGCAGGGGCCGCAGCCGTTTGCCCCCCGCATCCACAATGTAGTGGCCAATATTCTCAACCATGGAGACGTTTGAATGCAGCTGGTCGACGATTAATGCGTTGACCTGATCCAGTTCCCGGCGTACCGAAGCGCGAATAGATTCCATAGTGAAAACTGACTAAAACCCCAGTGAAAAGTGCCCCGGCATGCTAGGATGTGGCCCGCACACTGTCAAGCAATGCCGCGCCTAAGCCCTTGTCTTTTATGGAAAATAACCCTTGCCCCCGGGCCCCGATTTAAGTAAAATCGCCGCCCTGCGCCCCAGCTGTGTCACCAAAGGCCGCTGGAGGCAGTTAAGCAAATGTTTGTGCCTGGCTCTGCCCCCTTGATTTGTAAGGGTTTTTTACCAAATGCGAGCAGGCTAATTGAACGGAGTATACAATGTACGCAGTCATAGAAAGCGGTGGAAAGCAGCACCGTGTAGTCGAGGGCGAGACCCTCAAGCTGGAAAAAATTGAAGTTGCCACTGGTGAGACGGTCGAATTCGACAAAGTTCTCATGATTGGCGGCGGTGATGACGTTAAAATTGGCACGCCAATCGTGGCCGGTGCCAAGGTTACCGCGGAAGTGGTTACCCAGGGGCGTCACAAGAAAATCAAAATCATCAAATTTAATCGCCGTAAGCACTACCGTAAAGAAACTGGCCATCGCCAGTGGTTTACCGAAGTGAAGATTACCAGTATTTCGGCCTAACGGAGGAGTTGAAAAATGGCTCATAAAAAAGCAGGTGGTAGTACTCGTAACGGTCGCGATTCCAATGCCAAACGTCTGGGCGTTAAGCGCTTCGGCGGCGAAACAGTCTTGGCCGGCAACATTCTGGTTCGCCAGCGCGGCACACGTTTTCACGCGGGTGTTAACGTTGGTATAGGCAAGGACCACACCTTGTTTGCGACAGCGCCGGGCAAGGTTGAGTTTATTATCCGAGGCCCAAAAAATCGTAAGTTTGTGCAGGTAGTCAGCGCCTAAACCGCACACGCATTGAAGTACACAAAGGCCTCGTCTTGTGACGGGGCTTTTTTTTGCCGCAAAGGTAGTACACTACCCTGGGCAAGAATCCGATAGGAAAGGGTGTCGGTAGTTTTTACAACACGCCGTGAACCCATCCATGGGGGCTCGGCTACCGCCTCCCTGCGGTAGACGGTTCTAAAAACTACCGACACCCTTTCCTATCTAACTATGTCGATAGAGTCCTATTTTTGCGGCAGTGAAATAATGAAATTCGTAGATGAAGCAAGCATAAATGTCTACGCGGGAAACGGTGGCAACGGTGCCATGAGTTTTCGGCGTGAGAAATACATTGCCAGGGGTGGCCCCGACGGCGGCGATGGCGGTGACGGTGGCAGCGTCATCATCGAGGCCGATGATGCACTGAACACCATGGTGGATTATCGCTTTAAACGCTCTTTCCGTGCGGACAGTGGCGCTACCGGTGCCGGGCGCAACTGCACCGGCAAGAGTGGTGACGACCTGGTGCTGAAAGTACCGGTGGGCACTACCATTATCGACGAGGACAGTGCCGAGGTGCTGGGTGACCTCTCCGCCGACAAACAGCAGCTGGTGGTGGCCCAGGGCGGCTGGCACGGGCTGGGCAATACACGCTTCAAGTCCAGCACCAATCGCGCACCGCGCCAGACCACCACCGGCAGTGAGGGCGAAGAGCGGGCACTAAAGCTCGAGCTCAAGGTATTGGCCGATGTCGGCCTGCTGGGCTTGCCCAACGCGGGCAAATCCACCTTTATTCGCGCGGTGTCATCGGCCACTCCCAAGGTGGCGGACTACCCCTTTACCACGCTGGTGCCCAACCTGGGCGTGGTGAGAGTGGAAGACCACCGCAGCTTTGTTATCGCGGATATTCCCGGCTTGATTGAGGGTGCCTCAGAGGGCGCTGGTCTGGGCATTCGATTTTTAAAACACCTCACCCGCAACCGGGTGCTATTGCACATCGTGGATATGGCACCCTTTGATGGCTCTGACCCGGCACAGGCGGCTGTGGGTATTGCCCGGGAGCTGACGCGCTTCAGCCCCACACTGGGGGGCAGGGAGCGCTGGCTGGTGCTCAACAAGTCCGACTTACTGGATCAAGAAACCTTCGCCCAACGTCGTGAGGCCGTGGTGGCTGCACTGTCGTGGCAGGGGCCGGTCTACGATATTTCCGCCATAAGAGGAGAGGGTACCGCCAGATTGTGTGGCGATATGATGATTTATCTCGAGGAAGTGCGGGCGCTGGAAGCGGCGGATTCCGCGCTGCTGGCCAAAGAACAAGCATTGCAAACCCTGATGCAGGAAGAGGCCAGGGATCGTATAGAGAAGCTGCGTGCCACGCGGCGTCAGGAGTCCCAGGACAACGCCGCCGCCAGGGAGGCTGCCGACAACGATTGGGACGACGATGACGATGACGATGTCGAAGTGGAGTACGCGCCCTAGCCAGCTATGAGTCATAGAGCGGAAGTTGCCGAGGCAAAACGATGGGTGGTCAAAGTTGGCAGCGCCCTGCTGACCAATGATGGCAAGGGCCTGGACGGTGCTGTTATTACCGACCTGGTGGAACAGCTAGTGGCCCTGCGCCGCCGCGGTTGCGAAGTGGTGTTGGTGAGCAGTGGCGCGGTGGCAGCGGGAGTTGTCCGCCTGGGTTGGAGTACGCGCCCAACGGTGTTACACGAGTTGCAAGCGGCTGCCGCAGTAGGGCAGATGAGCCTGGTGCAGAGCTATGAATCGGCTTTCCAACAATACGGCCTGCACACCGCCCAGGTATTGCTGGGCCACGACGACGTGTTGGCCCGGGATCGCTACCTCAATGCACGGGGAACCTTGAATACCTTGCTGAAGTTAGGTGTTGTTCCCATCGTCAACGAGAATGATACCGTGGTAACCGATGAGATTCGCTTTGGTGACAACGACACCCTGGCGGCTCTGGTGGCCAACCTCATAGACGCAGACGGTCTTTTATTACTGACCGATCAGGAGGGCCTTTTTGAAGCGGACCCGCGACATAATCCCCAGGCAAAAATGGTACAGCAACTCGAAGCCACCGCCAAGGAACTGGATGCAATGGCCGGCGCGGGGGGCGCCCTGGGCCGCGGTGGCATGATTACCAAGGTGAGGGCTGCGAGACTGGCAGCCCGGTCGGGCACTGAGACCATCATCGCCAGCGGCCGTGTCGCACAAATTGTGGCAAGTGTCACTGCTGGTGAGAATGTGGGCACCTGGCTGCGCAGTGGAAAATTGCCCCAGACGGCGCGTAAGCAGTGGTTGGCCGGCATGGTACAGGTGCAGGGCAGCATAGCGCTGGATGACGGGGCCGTGGCGGTGTTGTGTCAATCAGGGCGAAGCCTGCTCCCGGTTGGTGTTCGCGGCGTAGAGGGGCGCTTTGCCCGGGGTGATATGGTCTCCTGCCGGGACAGTAATGGCGACGAGGTCGCCAGGGGCCTGGTGAACTACAACGCCGACGAAGCGCGCAAGATCATGGGCTCGCCCTCGCGCGACATCGAGACCTTACTGGGCTACCAGGGCGATGATGAACTCATTCATCGGGATAACTTGATCCTGCTTTAGCCGCTTGGAGTTTTGAGGTAAATCTGTCCGCAGGGAGAGTGCCCTAAAGCCTTCCAGGACACGCAGCAAGCACATCCGTGAGGGCTCGGCCTCCGAGGTGTCGGTACCAGGCCATCCATGGCCTCAGACGGTCCTGGAAGGCTTTAGGGCACTCTCCCTGCTGGCCGCATTTCCACGCATAAAGCTCCTGGTGGCTCTGCAAGTTTCCCATTTTTGGGCGCAAATAGTTCGATTATTACTACCGAAGGAGAGCTACAGAGCCGGCTAACTAGCCCCATAACCCGGATAACCAGGCACAAAAAAGCCGACTGAAAAGTCGGCTTCGGGGAAACACCGCAATATTTAAGCAGTCAACGCCTTAACGTGCGAGTTCAGGCGGCTCTTGTGGCGTGCGGCCTTGTTCTTGTGCAGAATACCTTTGTCGGCCATACGGTCGATAACGGGGACGGCAGTGTTGTAAGCTGCCTGTGCCTTTTCTACATCACCGGCTTCTACCGCGGCGACAACTTTCTTGATAACTGTCCGCACCATGGAGCGCTGACCAGTTTTCAGGGTGCGACGCTTCTCTGCCTGGCGTGCGCGTTTCTTTGCTTGTGGTGAATTTGCCACTGTATAACTACCTCATTGGGGTCGAAAATTCCGGAGGCGCGATTATTCACATTTCACGGGCCTTTGTCAACCGATTTTCACCTGCTCTCCCGTGGCTACGGGCCGGTAATAGCGGCCGGGAATATGGGGTATACTAATGCCTATTAGTCGTTAATAAGCAGGCCTGGGTAGCCACCGTCCCCATGGAAGCACGAACACTGGAAAAACCACAACTTAAAACCACTTCTGAGCGCATATTGGACGCGGCAGAGCAGCTGTTTGCGGCGGCGGGATACAGCGCCACCTCTCTGGCGGATGTGGCGGATGTGGTGGGTATTCGCACGCCCAGCCTGTATAACCATTTCCGCAACAAGGAAGCGCTGTACGGGGCGGTACTGGACCGCCTGATAGTGAGTTTTTCTGCCCCCCTGAGAGAGCTGGACCGTAAAGAACTCACCCAGGAGCAGGTATTCGAGTGGCTGGAGAAATATGTGCGGCAGCACCATGCCAACCCCAATCTGGCCAGGTTATTACAACATGCGGCCCTGTCGGGCGGCCCGCACACTGAAGAGCTGATAGACCGGCTGTTTCGGCCCATGTTCAATTCACCGCAGCTGATCGAAGGCGGGGGGGTTCCGCTGCTGGGGGACGCCGGCCTGCAACCCTGGGCGGTCATGGCGTTAAACAACCTGGTGATGTCCTACCTCACCATGGCGCCCATGTACCGCGATGTACTCAAGCAGGACCCCCTAGGCGAACCCGCCCTGGAAAACCAGCTCACGCTGATCAAAACCCTGTTGCGCGCCGTATTTGAATACCGGGGTGATTAAGTGGATACAAGGTCAATCATGTTGAAATCTGACACCTCGAATGAGCGTCGGCTGGCCATGGGGGGAACGCCCAATTTTCGTGACTTTGGTGGCTATCCCAGCGCCTGCGGGCGGCAGGTAAAATGGGGCTACCTGTTTCGCTCCGGCCAGTTGTCCACGCTGAATGAGGCTGACGTCGAGCTGCTGGGCAGCCTGAGCCTGGATTTGGTGTTTGATTTTCGGCAGGAGGAGGAGCAGCAACAAGAACCCAGCCGTTTACCACTGCACCGCCCGCCCACTGTGCGCAGCATGCCGATTACACCGGGCAGCAATGCCGGATTTTTCGAGCGCAGCGACATCGACCAGCAGGCCATGTTTGCGTTTATGGTCGATATAAATCGCGATTTTGCCGAGGACCAGAGTGCCACCTATGCCCGCATGTTTGCGGAAATATTGGCTGTGGAAGACGCCAGGTTACTGGTGCATTGTGCCGCCGGTAAAGACCGCACCGGCTTTGCCGCCGCCATAATACTGCTGGCCCTGGGGGTGTCCCGGGAGGTGGTCATGGCGGATTACATGCTCTCTGGCCAATACTTCAGCCCGGAGCAGGAAATGGCCAGGATGCGGGTCAAGTACCAATTGGATTTGCAGGCAGAGGCCATTTTACCCATGCTGGAGGTTCACCAGGAGTACCTGGCAGCTGCGCTGGCCAGCATAGATAAACGCTACGCCTCCGTGGAGGCGTATCTTACTGAAGAATTGGGTGTGGGGGAGTTGGAACGAAGGGAGCTGCGAAGCCGCTACCTGGGCTGATCAGGAAGACTTGCAGGCGGCCTTGGCCGCATTGATTTGCTTCTTCTCACAGTTCTCGTTTGATTCTTCACCCACGCACCATTTGTGGCGGCTGTCCCAGGCGGTCAGTTTTACTTTTTTGCCATTGGAGCACTTGACCGAATATTTGGAAAAATCCTGTCCATCGGCGGTTTTTCCATTGGTCTCAAATGCAATGCTGGTGGGCTTGGCGGCAAAAGTACCGGCAGAGGCTACAATCATGCCAGCGGCGGCGGCGAATTTGAACATTTTCATCATATACACTTCCTTATACAGAAAACTACCTGGCTGTGCCTGAACATTTGGCACTGCTGTGGTTACGGCCGCTATTGTACCGCCACTGGCCGCTTTTACTGAGTTACACTTTTGTAACCTTTGCGGCGGTGATGGGCAATGCGGTTGCATTGGACGGATGACGGGGGAGGCGAATTTGGGTATGGTGTGGCGCTGTTTTAAGGAGGGTTTAGCTGTTGAGTGATCCGTTTGCCGAAATCCGCCCCTACGGGGACGAGGAGATAGCCGCCGTCATCAAGCGCCTGCTGAGCTCCGACGAGTTTCTGGATGTGGTGTCGCTCTGGCGCTTCCCCCGTCTCGCGCGCTTGTTGCCCCGGCTGGTACGCTACCTGGTGCGCGCTATCCTCGGCTGGCAGTTGCGCGGTGTCGACGATGTTCGCAGCATGCAGATGTTGATCAAGGTCTATATGGACCGCATGATCAGTACTTCCAGCCGCGGGTTTTCCTCGTCGGGGCTGGCATCACTGGCTCCCCAGCAGTCATTTCTATACATGAGTAACCACCGGGATATCGCCATGGATCCCGCCTTCACCAATTACGCCCTGCACCGCGAAGGCCGGGAAACCGTGCGCATAGCCATCGGTGACAACTTGCTCACCAAGCCCTGGGTGTCTGACCTGATGCGCCTCAACAAGAGTTTTATTGTGCAGCGCTCGTTGAGCAGTCCCCGGGCATTTCTGGCGGCCACCAAGGTTCTGTCGGCCTACATTCAGCATTCGCTGCTCGATGAGTGCTCCCCTATTTGGCTGGCCCAGAGAGAGGGTCGTGCCAAGGACGGCAAGGATCGCACGGAGCCGGCCATCATCAAAATGCTGGGCATGAGCCGCAATAAGAGCGAGCAGTCTTTGCGCGAGCATATTGAGTCCCTGGGCATCGTCCCGGTGGCCATTTCCTACGAGTTGGATCCCTGCGATGCGCTCAAGGCGGCGGAAATGTTTCAGATTGACAGCCAGGGCAGCTACCAAAAAGGCGAACAGGAAGACATTGCCTCCATAGGCCAGGGCATTGTCGGTAACAAGGGGCGGGTACACGTCTCCTTTGGCACGCCACTGGGTGGCGACCCGAGCATCGACCTGGACTCGCCGGCGGCGGTGGCGGCGGAGGTCGACAGACAGGTGATTTCGCTGTACTGCCTGCATCCCACTAACCTGTACGCCTACCGTATGTTGCACGGCGAGGAGGTTTCACTGTCCGCCGAACTCTACCTGGAGGAGGGCGATTGCAGCCGGGAAGAGTTCGAGGCGCGCATTGCGGCCATGCCCGCGGACCACCGGCCCTATGCACTGGCCATCTACGCCAATGCTGTGAGCAGTAAACTTGAATTGGCCGGTCTTTCTTGCTAGGCGAAGAAACCAAGGATGTCATCCGGGACGCCTATAACGCCCTGATGGAGAGCAAGTCCCTGACCCCGCGCTGGGGCCAGCGTCAGATGATTGCAGAAATTGCCAATACCCTGGCGCGCATCCCCGCACCGGGCGAAGTGACCAGGGAACCCGGCCCACCCGCTGTCTGTGTTATTGAGGCGGGCACGGGCACCGGTAAAACCATTGCCTACGCGGTGGCCACCATTCCCATGGCGAAGGCTCTCAACAAGCGCCTGATAGTCGCCACAGCCACCATCGCCCTGCAGGAGCAGTTCGTCAACAAAGACCTGCCCGATATCAAGAAACACAGCGGTCTGGACTTCAGTTTTACCCTGGCCAAGGGCCGCAGGCGCTACGTCTGCCTGAGCAAGTTGGACGGTGCGATGGCCAGTGGCCAGGGCGAAAGCGGTGCCCTGGCTCTGTATCCCGAGGAGATGGGGGCGCCGCCCTCGGTGGATGCATTGCCGGTGTATTCGACCATGCTGGATGCCATTGGCCGGGGCGAGTGGGACGGCGACCGGGATAATTGGCCGGGTAGTATCGACGAGAACGTGTGGTTTGCCGTGACCACTGACCACAGCCAGTGCAGCGGCAGGCGCTGCCCCAACATCGCCCAGTGTGCATTTTTCAAGGCCCGGGACGAACTGCAAAGCTGCGATATTATTGTCACCAATCACGACCTGGTGTTGTCCGACCTGGCACTGGGCGGCGGCGCTATTCTGTCTGCCCCGGAAGACAGTATTTACGTGTTCGACGAGGGGCACCACCTGCCGGACAAGGCACTATCCCACTTTGCCAGTTTTTGTCGGCTGCACACCACCAAACAATGGCTGTTGGACAGTAAAAAGCTACTGGCCCAGGCCGCTCCTGCACTGGCCTCCTTTGATACGCTGACGCGGCCGCTGCAACTACTGCCGGGAGAAATGGAGGAGACAGGTGCCACTCTGGAGGTCGCGGAACAGGTGGTCGCCGGCCTGTTCGAGGAGTTGTCCCCCGAGGATGACCGCGAGGACCAGTGCTTGCGCTTTGAGCACGGTGTGGTGCCCGACGCCCTGGTTGGGGTTAGCGCCACCCTGGCCGGGCAGTTCTCCAAGCTGGTGCACAGTATCGGGCGCCTGGAAACCGCGTTGGAGGAGGCGCTGGATGATGATTTTGCCGGCCTCGACAAATCCGATATTGAGGCCTGGCATATTCACATGGGGGCGATGCTGGGGCGCGCCGAGAGTACCCTGGCGCTGTGGCAGGAGTTTGCCGCGCGCGGTGAGCACGACAATCCGCCCAAGGCCCGCTGGATAACCCTGTTCAACAGCGCCGGCCAGTTCGGTTTTGAACTGCGCTGCAGCCCGATTTTGGCGGCGGACATTCTGCAGGAAGTCCTGTGGTCCCGGGCCGCCGGGGTGGTGGTAACATCGGCGACCATGACGGCCCTCAATTCATTCGAGCGTTTTATCGCGCACTCCGGTGTCTCCCGGGAGGCAAATTTCAAGGTGGTGCCCAGCCCCTTCGACTATGCCAATGCCACCTTTCGTGTGCCCGCCATGGACTGCGATCCCGGTGATGCCCAGGCCCACACCGAGGCCTTGATCTCCCAATTGCCGCAACTGCTGGACAGGACCGAGGGCAGCCTGGTGCTGTTTTCCTCCCGCCGCCAGATGGCGGACGTTTACCACGGCCTGACCGCGCATTTTGGCGAGCTGATTTTGATGCAGGGCGATTATTCCAAGCAGGAGATTTTACGGCGTCACCGGGAGGTCATTGACCGGGGGGAGGGCAGTATTATTTTTGGCCTGGCCAGCTTTGCCGAGGGGGTGGACCTGCCGGGGGACTATTGTCGCCACGTGCTGATCGCCAAAATCCCCTTCGCCGTACCCAACAGCCCCCTGGAAGCAGCTCTGGCAGAATGGGTAGTGGCCCAGGGCAGAAACGCCTTTATGGAAATCAGCGTGCCCGATGCCGCGCTGCGGCTGGTACAGGCCAGTGGCCGGTTGTTGCGTACCGAAACCGATAGTGGCACTGTTACCTTGATGGACAGGCGTATATTGACCCGGCGCTACGGTCAGGCAATCCTGGACTCCCTGCCACCGTTCAAGCGGGATCTGGGGAAAGCCTAAGCGCCATGCAAACAGAAGTTGCGGAATTATTAATCGATATAGAGAGCGAACTGCGAACGCTGGGTTTGTGGAGCCAGGTGCCGCCCTCGGCCCAGGCTCTGGCCAGCGATCAACCCTTTTGCGTGGATACCCTCACTCTTTCGCAGTGGCTGCAACACGTATTTCTACCGACACTTTACCAGGTGATG
>Ga0209987_10001612_pt1 | contig 12373 bp, 11 predicted proteins | sample N074metaG_FD_182134 | JGI IMG/M metagenome (GOLD analysis project Ga0209987, IMG submission 182134) | Deep subsurface microbial communities from Kermadec Trench to uncover new lineages of life (NeLLi) - N074 metaG (SPAdes) (version 2) | ecosystem: Environmental > Aquatic > Marine > Ocean trench... | reverse complement strand
ACCGACACGCCCGAGGCATGGGTCGTGCTCTTGAGCTGTTGCTGCAGCAGCGTACCGGAGCTGATCGGTGCGCCGTTATCCCACAGGCCATAAACAGCCTGTGTTGTTTTGTCGGCGCCATCAGACGCGCTCAACAGCTGGCCAGTACCTATATAAACCATTACCCCTTCTTCCGGATGTCGCCCGACTTCCGGTGCCGTGGTAATTGGCTGGCCTGTCGCCGTCTGAAACAGCGGCTGGCCGCTGTAGGCAACGCCCCACGAGCCAGGGCTTCCGGGTCCCAGGTTGAATTTCCACAGGTTGCCGTTCAGATCTCCGGCATACGCCGCATCGGCGATGCCGTCCCCGTCGGTGTCTACCACCGTCGGGCTGCTCATGCCATTGTCGTCACCGTCCGTCACAACAATTTCCCTGATGACGGCTCCGGTCTGGAGGTCGAGTATGTACAAAGACGCTGCGCCGGTTGCGCTGAGATAGCCGTTACCGACGACCGCGCCCCAATCACCATCACCGTACTGAATGATAGAGGGGCGGCTGTAGCTGTAACCGAGGTTGGTGGCACCCGTACTGGCGCTGTGAAATTCCCACAGAATCTTGCCTGCCGCAGCGACCTCGCTGGCCGCTGCAGGACTCGTCACATCCAGGCCGTAATAGCCTTTGCCGCCGGCACCGAGGCCGCCGACCAACACACTGTGCCAGCTCCCACCGAATTCCGCATCCTCTACCGTGAGGAAGCCATCGACAAAATATTGGTGACTATAGGGTTGCGCCGTCAGTTTGGGCAGATTATCCATGACCATGGAGGGCACGTAAGCGAACACCTCGCTACCATCTGACGCGTCGAACGCATGCAGCATTCCGTCGTTTGCGCCAACGTAGACGCGCCCCGCGCGGCCAGCGTTGCTATTCGCGAATCCCAGATAATTGCCAAAATTGTATCCGGCGATTGGTTTGCCGACATAAACCGGGCCAGAGTGGATAATGTCGCCGAGCACGCCGGTACGTATGCGCATGTCGGAATCGCTTTCATTGCTGCGGTCGCCGCGAACGTAGTTGAGGATGTCTTCTGACTCGACCTGTAACTGCTGTGCCGCCGTCAGATCCGCAAAACGAAACGGTATGCCGCTACCATCGCCATCGGTAGTGACAATATTCCGGCCGTTCAGGTAATCCTGTCCGTCCAGTACCGGTGACGCGCGCCAATTCGTCGCTAACAATGCTACTTTGCCATCAGCGCCAACCGGCGATGCCAGCAGGTCTCCGCGAAAACTGCCCTGTTCGAACCATGGCGCATAGGCAATCACGTTGCCTTGCTTGAAATTAGTCCCGCTCAATGCCGGTGGTGCCACATAGCCCCATGGCTGGTTGTTGGCGAAAAAAAAGGCCGCCGCCAGGACGGCGCCACCTGCCAGCGAAAACATTGTTGCTTTGGCCAGATACCTCTTGCCTGAGGAACTCAACTTGTTGAAATTCGTATCCATACTCATTTACTCTGCCGTTGCATAAATTGTCTGGACCACGCGAGCGCCGCCGCGGCTTGATTCACCGCGACCGCTTACGCGGTATATATAACGTGTGTCGGACGCCACGCCGGCGCCAATCGAAAGTGAGCCGCCGGTCGCCGTGGCAGGTCCCAGGTATTCAACGATGTATTCGCGGTAATTGTCGCCGCTGCCGACACGTTCGGCTGCAAATTCAGTCCAGTCGACTGTGTCAAGGATGATCTCGCCGACAAGATAAATGCCGTCGTCCTCGTCGTCGCTGAAATCGATAGTCGGAGCGCCGGCATAATTGAGTTCAATCAGTTTTTCGCCGGCTACTGCCGAGTCCTCTGATCTCATCAGCGCTTGTGCGGTATGTTGCGCGTTGTTGCCAAGCAAGAGCTCGAGATTCGATGAACGCGCACCGTGCAGAATGATCACGGTCATCATTAACAGCATGATCAGACTGAAAAACATTGCCATTCCGCTTTGCTTCGATCGATTACCTACGTTTCGCATGTTGAATCTGCTCCTGGCGCTAAGTGGGATTGCGCAAAGCAATGGTCACCGAGTATTCGCGGCGAATCTGGCCATCGTCGACGGCCGCCTGCAGCTCATTGTTAAAGTAGTAGGCCTGGGGCCCCGAGCTGATGTCGTTACCATTGGTGCGCACCAGTAAGTGGATACGCACGGCAACGATACGAGTCATGTCGAGACCCGCCGTGCCCGGTGACAGCCAGCGATTCGTAACGCCGTTGTTATCGGTGTCTTCGCCGAAATAGACCTGCATTTCCTGGACGCCACCTGTGATCGGCTGGCCGTTGCACTCGAGAACGCCATCCACAACCTGATAGGTATTAGTAACGACGCCAGCGGGTGCCAGCGCATAAGTGCAATCTCTCGCACCTTCATAAAGCAGCGCGATGCTGTCTCCGCCGTCTGCAGCCATACCATCGATTGCAGTGATTACGTTGCTTAATGGGCCGAGTGTCCAGTTACTCTGGCGATAGCCGCTCATGCGAATATCACGCGCCACCTGGTCCAGCCCGAACCGACCACTGACATTCAGGCCCGAAAGCGCCGATTGCACGCGATTGGATTTGCTGGCCGATGCCAGGAACGAGATTGCGCCGAGAACCAATACACTCGTGATGGCGAGCGTGATCATCAGCTCAACGATCGTGAAGCCACGATTACGCATGTTTCGATTGCCAGAGGTCATTGGGGAAGCTCCGCAAGCAGGTTCAATTGCTCGTTGCCGCTTTCGACGGAATAAGGGTCGACCCACGTGATCGCAACAGTCACCTGTGTCGAGTCGCCGATGTCGACCGTGCCGACCTGACCGTTGCCGGCAGGCAGGTAATTGCTAAGCATTGTGCGCCAACGAGTGAGGTCCGCGGATGCCATCTGATCCGTCGAACAATCTGCGGCGTTACCATAACAATTGACTGCCGCCGGTGTTCCTGCGGCGAACGTGATGCGGTAGTTGCCTCCCGTCACTGCCGGAATATTGGCGCGCATCGAATCGACGATGTCGTATGCCAGAATCGTCGCCTGCGACCGCAGATAGCCGCCTTGCGTGTTTTGCAACGCCGTCAATTGCAGCACGCCGAGGCTCAACACGCCGAATGACAGGATTATCATCGAAACCAGCACCTCGATGATCGTGAATCCTCTTGAGTTCTTGATGTCCATAGTCATAAACCGTTGTGGTTAATTTATTAACAAGTCAATGCTGCCCCGGCGTGCGTCTGATCATGCGACACCTGCCATTGGCCGGACGCCTCCAGCAGGATGCCGCGAGCATAATCGGCACCACGTTCATCGCACATGGTCAGCGTGCCCGTCATATTGGCCGTGCTGGTGCCTATCGTGCCACTGGGCCGAAAGCTGAGAAATCCATCGATTGTTCCAATGGGGGTCACCGTGAGTTGGTCATGAAGAGCCGGATAAACGCGGATAACCTCGTCGCCCGCATCGATGCTGCCCAAATTCGCGACCGCGGCGTTGGCAAAAACGATCCAGCCATCAGCCCAGCTAGTGCCAGCGAGGGTGCAGCTCACGCCGTTACTGCTTTTGCAAACGGATACGTACTTGACGCGCTTGATGGCCTCGCTTTTGGCCAGATTCAGGCTCATAACCAATTCGTTGGTTGCAGTCGTCATACGTTGGTTGTCCAGCATGCCCTTAAAACTGGGGACGCCCACGACAAGGATGATTGACCCGACAGCCAGAGCCACCATTAATTCGAGCAGTGAAAATCCTGATACTGCTGGTTTGCTGAGCATGCGATCTCTCATTGCGGTTTGCCCGCGCGTGAAAATGTTAGTGGATTATGGACAGTTCAGAATCGGCGGACTTTGAATCGCGTCACGCTTGAAGATATTTGGCCTTGCCTTCCGACTAACGGTTTATCCGTGGCGATAAGCGGTGATTTGCCGAACGGTTTGCCGAAAGTTATGTCAACTTGTCGTCCAGGGGATGGCTGCTTGTTTCACATAATCGAACTGAAAGCGGGCCGCCGACGTAAACATCGAATACGCTTTTCCCGACGGTCACCTAAATACTGTTATCCCGTCGGTAATCTTCCATGTGAATGATTGGCGGTGGAAATCGGTGACGCTGGACGTAGGAAACGAGAACGTGGCCAATGCGCAGCTGGATATCGCGGGGAGCAAGGTTTGGGCCGTCATCTTCAGTTTTCGGATTCAGTAGACAGGGGTTCGATCCACCGCTGTCCCATAAACGCAAGATTGGTGGCAAGGCGGCGCAAAATGACGATACAAAGGCCAGTAATCAACCGCTGGGGCGGGCTCCTACGAAACCATCGTAGGAGCCCGCCCCAGCGGGCGATATTCTTTCGTTGGGAGCGGTTGAATCATGCTTTGCAAACATTGAACGGTATGTTTGTAAGAAAGCCCGTTCAATGTTTGTCGCTCGCTGGGGCGAGCTCCTACAGGCGAGCTCCTACGAATCGTTCCTACAATTCTTGGGCATCCGTATACGCAAAATTCGTGACTCTTTATTAGTAATGTCTGATGCAATGTAAAAGCGTCACGGTATAGTGCGGCTGATATGCAGGATCTTACGGAATTTTTCGGCCCCTCCAGCCCATTGCAGTCATTGCTGCCCGGTTTTCAGCCACGGGCCGGTCAGGCGTGGATGGCGGAAGCAGTCGCAGATGCACTTGCTAAAAATGGACAACTCGTGGTCGAGGCGGGAACCGGGACTGGCAAGACTTTTGCGTATTTGTTGCCGGCGCTGATGAGCGGTCGCAAGACCATTATTTCTACCGGGACCAAAGCGCTGCAGGACCAGCTCTATCACCGAGATCTGCCGCTGATCAGTAAAGCGGTTGGCCGGCCGGTAACGACAGCTCTATTAAAAGGCCGCGCTAACTACCTGTGTCTGCAGCGGCTCGATACCGTTGCGGGACAATCTGCTGCGGGATCCGTTGCCGCAGACCTGAAGGCGGTAAATGAGTGGCGACATCGAACGGTTAGCGGAGACCGTGCCGAGCTGACCGATGTCGCGGAAGACTCAGCGGTGTGGCCGCTCGTGACGTCGACGGCTGATAATTGCCTTGGATCGAAGTGTCCGGCGTATCAGAAATGCCACGTTGTCAAAGCGCGTCGTGCCGCCCAGGAAGCCGATCTCGTCGTCGTCAATCATTACCTGTTACTTGCCGATCTGGCGATGAAAGAGGAGGGCTTTGTTGAATTCCTTCCCGGGGCTGAAGCCATCATTCTCGATGAGGCGCACCAGATTCCCGATCTCGCAGCGCAATTCTTCGGCGTTAGCCTCGGCAGCCGCGAACTCGAGAGGCTGTTTGATGAATTGCGCGGTGCGACGATGCCGGTGAGCCAACCCGAGTTGCAGCGCCGCATTGATAGAGCGCAAACCGCGCTGAAAGCCCTGCGGGCGGACGCGCCGCGTGCAGAAGGGCGGCATGAGTTGTCCGTGATTTTGCCTGACATCCATAAGTCGCTGGCCGATCTTCGCGGTGCGTTGCAAACGCTGCAGGAAGGTGTGAGGCAGGTTGCCGATTCATCGATCGAGGTCGACAAATTACATGAGCAATTGCTGGGCGCGATCGAGAAGTTGTCGTACCTTGCGAGTGACGACACCTGGGATGGACTGCGCTGGCTCGACGTGAATTCTCGCGGCATTCGATTGCACCTGACGCCGCTCGATGTTGCCGACACTTTGCACGGTCTGATAAACAAGGGCCACCAATCCTGGATATTCACATCGGCTACGCTCGCCATCGGCGAAGACTTCAGCCACTACACCGAGCGCATGGGTTTGTCATCGGCGACTGGTCTGACGTTTCCCAGCCCCTATGCGCTCGAAGAAAACGGCCTGATCTGGTTGCCGCCAGGATTGCCACAACCCTCCGACCGCGATCACACCGCCGAAATGCTCGAACGTGTCATGCCACTCCTGAAAATGACGGCGGGCGGCATGTTTTGCCTGTTCACCAGTCACCGGGCGCTGAACGCTGCGCGCCAATGGATCAAGACGCGCCGCAAACGACTCGCTGGCCGTCCGCTCCTTATTCAGGGTGATGCACCACGCGACGACTTATTGCGCCGATTTCGTGAGCACGGCAACGCGGTGTTGTTTGGTACCGGCAGCTTCTGGGAAGGGGTTGACGTCCGCGGTCCTGCACTGACGATTGTTGCAATCGACAAGTTGCCTTTCGCCTCGCCGGCCGATCCACTCATGGCGGCGCGGTTGGAATACATCCGGCGTCAGGGCGGCAACGGTTTCACGGAACATCAGTTGCCCCTGGCTGCCCTGGCGCTCAAACAGGGCGCGGGCAGGTTATTGCGAGATCAAAGCGACTTCGGCATAGTCGTGCTTTGCGATCCACGAATCACCAGCAAAAATTACGGCAGTGTTTTCCTGAAGTGTCTCGAGCCAATGAGAAGCACTGAATCAAAGGCCGAGGTCAAGCGGTTTCTCGCCGCACACGAAGCGGCGGCAGCGCGGACGATCGCCGACAGGCAAAGCGCATGAAGCTGCTCGCTATCGATACTTCCTCGGATGCCTGCTCGGTTGCAGTACAGGTCGGCGAAGATATTCTCGAAAAGCATGTGATCAAGCCGCGCGAACACACGAAGATCCTGGTGCCGATGATCGAGGAATTATTGCAGGATGCGGGCGTGGCGTTGTCGGGGCTGGATGCCGTCATCCTCGGCAATGGTCCCGGCTCGTTCATCGGTATGCGCATTGGCGCATCAGTGGCACAGGGAATTTGTCACGGGGCAGGGCTGCAAATCGTGCCGGTTTCTTCGCTCGCTGCGATTGCCGCGGAAGCGATCGACGCGCACGGCGCCGACGATATCCTGGTGGCGCAGGATGCGCGCATGCACGAGGTCTATCTCGGCCGTTTTCATGCAGACGCCGAGCGTCTGCCGGTCGCCGGTGATGACGAGTTGATCTGCGGAATCGGGCCGCTCACCGTGCCCGAGGGCAAGTATGTAGCGGCCGGGGCAGGTTGGCGTAAATACCCCGACCTGCTCGCGCAAAACAGCAGCCTGATCGCAGCGACCGCTGACCTCATTTATCCGCGCGCCCGTTACTTGCTGCAGCTCGGGGCCAGGTCCAAACAGGCTGGCCACGGCATTCCCCCGGCCGCCCTGGTGCCGGCATATATAAGATCGAAAGTGGCCGAAATTCCCGCCTGACGCTGACGACGAGTCAAAGTTGCGATTTCAAATTCAGTCGCTAAAATCCGCGCCAAAGTATCGGCCAATCGGCTCACCCAATGGAGTGGCCGTGGTGGCACCGACCCGAATTTTTGCCAGGCCTGGGTACCAGCATGTATTCAAGCAATAGCGTTTTGCCGCTGGCGGTTGCAGCGGTGTGGTTCGCCAGTATTGTCCCGGCGGAATCGCACGCGCAGGATGCGGAGCAGGAACCAACTGCCGCCCATCGTTGGATTGACACCATCGACTGGAGCGGTGATTTGCGGCTTCGCTACGAAGGTATCGACGAAGCAGGGGAGTCAAAGCGCGACCGCTTTCGCTTTCGTGGGCGATTTGGATTTGACTCGAAACTCACGGACAAGGTGCAGTTTTCGGCGCGTCTTGCGACCAGCGACGGCGACCCTGTTTCGACGAATCTCGATTTTGGCGACGGATTCTCGAGCAAAGACATCGCAATCGACCAGGTTTTCGTTACCTGGAATGCATTGAACGACCTGGATATCGCGGTTGGCAAAATGGGCAGGCCGTGGTTCAGGGCGGGCGGCAATTCCTTGCTCTGGGACAGTGACCTCAACCCGGAGGGCATCAATGCCACGTGGTCGTCCGGGATGTTGTTCGCGAGTCTCGGGACCTTTGTGGTCGATGAAAGATCAGATAGCGATGATTCCCTGCTGCATTCTTTTCAGGCCGGAATCAACAAACGTTTTTCAGAGGCGTCACGGCTGGTATTCAGTGCTGCATTTTTCGATTACACCAATACGATCGGGAACAAGCCTTTCTACCTTGACCGCCCTAAGGGGAACAGCGTCGATGCTGCTGGAAATTTCATCTACGACTACGACATTCTCGAAATCTCCGCCGAGTACGCCACGGTTTTGTATGACTGGCCAGTCCTGGTCTTTGGCGTGTGGGCACAGAATACCGCGGTTGATATTCAGGACACGGCGTTCGCAGTCGGTTTCACGGTCGGGCTCGTTGAAGCGTCCGGGAACATGCAATTCTCGTACGCCTGGTACGAAACCGAGGCCGATGCGGTCATGGGCATATTTACCGACTCGGATTTCGGCGGCGGGAATACAGATTCCAAAGGCCATTTCATCGAGGCGAGATACGGTTTGAACAAAAATATTGCGCTGAATGCAACTTTCATCATTTCCGAGATCGAAATGTTTAGAAATAACCCGCATGATTACGATCGTGTACAGTTGGATATCGAATTTATTTTCAATTAAGCCAAATTGATATGACCATACCGGGTACTCGCCAGTTGAACCTGGCTGGATTTCTCGCTTGCCTTGGCATGATGGCTTATGCCTTGTACGCAGAACATTATTTACAGCTGGCGCCATGCCCGTTGTGTGTTTTTCAGCGCATGGCAGTAATAGCGCTCGGCATCATATTCCTCATTGCAACGCTGCATTACCCTTCCGGTTGGGGACGACGCGTTTACGCGGGATTGCTGCTTGCGGCGGCCGGGTTTGGTGTCGGTGTTGCCGGTCGCCACGTCTGGATACAGAATTTGCCAGCGGACCAGGTCCCGGCTTGCGGTGCGGGATACGATTACCTCATGGAGACCTTGCCAATTGGCGAGGCGTTGAGCGTAATCTTTACCGGATCCGGCGAGTGCGCGACCATCGACTGGCTGTTCCTGGGATTGTCGATGCCGGCGTGGGTCCTCATTTCGGTCGCTGTCGTTGGCGTCGCGGGAATCTGGAATAACTTGCGTTCGACCCGACTAAGCACCGGATCAATCCAGTAACAGATTCTCCATTACCTGGCGATAAATTTCTGCAAGGCGCGGTATGTCGTCCACTTTTACGTACTCATTCACTTTGTGAATCGACGCATTGATCGGTCCCAGTTCAACTACCTGTGCGCCGGAGGGTGCGATAAAGCGCCCGTCAGAAGTGCCACCGCCAGTCGATAGTTCCGGCACACTGCCCGTCAACTGCTTAACTGCATCAACCACCGCATCAATCAATGCGCCCGGGTCGGTGAGAAAGGGCTCGCCCGACAGATGCCAGGAAATGTCATAGTCGATTTCTGATTTGTCCAGAATTCGCAGAACTGCATCTTGCAATTCTTCATGCTTCCATTCCGTCGAGTAGCGAAAATTGAAACTTGCGTGCAATTCCTGCGGCGTAACATTGGCGGCGCCGCTGCTGCTTCGCAAATCCACGACCTGGAAGCTGGTCGGCGGAAAATTCTCGTTGCCGTCATCCCAAACGGTGCTGTGCAATTCAGCCAGTATCGGGGCAAAGCGGCGGATCGGGTTGTCAACGTGTTCGGGGTAGGCAACGTGTCCTTGCACACCTTTAATCGTCAGGTCGACACTTAAAGATCCTCGCCTGCCGACGCGCACGACATCGGCGAGGCTCTGATGGCTTGACGGTTCGCCGATGACACACCAGTCAATCTTTTCGTCACGCCGCCCCAGTGTTTCGATGACCTTCAGGGTGCCGTCGCGGGCCACGCCTTCCTCGTCACTGGTTATGAGTAGCGCGATGCTGCCACGGTGATCGGGATGGGCGGCGACGAAACCTTCGATTGCCACGATCATTGCAGCAAGGCTGCCTTTCATATCCGCAGCACCGCGCCCATATAGATTGCCATCGCGGATTTTCGCCTCGAACGGGTCGGACTCCCAGTCCTTTAAAGCGCCCGGCGGGACAACATCGGTATGCCCTGCAAAACACAAGACCGGAGAGACGCTTCCGCGGCGCGCCCAAAGATTGGTCACATCAGAAAACGGCATTGATTCGCAGGTGAAGCCTGCGGCTTCCAGCCGCGCGATCAACAGCTCCTGGCAACCGGCATCATCCGGCGTTACCGATGGACGCCGGATGAGTTCGCAAAGCAGTTCAATGCCCGGATCAGGATTCAATTAGGCGAAAATTCTTTCGTAGTTGTCGGGCGAGAACCCCACCACGACGATATCATCGCACTCCAGCACGGGTCGTTTGACGAGTGTCGGTTGTTCGAGCATGAGCGCCTTCGCACGACTCATTGTCAGGCCTGCCCGATCGACTTCCGGGATCTTGCGCCACGTCAGGCTGCGAGTATTGAGGATTTTCTGCCAATCCAGGGTCTTGCTCCAGCGATCCAGCATTTCAAGCTCGAGTCCGTCTTCACGCAAATTGTGAAAGGTAAAATCCGTGCCATTTTCCGTCAGCCACTTGCGCGCTTTACGGCAGGTATCGCAGCTCGGTATTCCGTAAATTGTCACCACTTTCAATTCCTCTCAATGATCCGCCTGCCGGAGGAGTTCATTCAATCCGGTTTTCGCCCTGGTTTTCTCATCAACCTGTTTCACGATCACGGCGCAATACAGGGAATGTGAACCGTCGGCAGCCGGCAGGCTTCCGGATACGACCACGGAGCCTGCGGGGACGCGCCCGTATGAAACCTCGCCACTTTCCCGGTTGTAGATCCGCGTGCTCTGGCCGATAAAAACACCCATTGATATAACAGACCCTTGTTCAACGATAACACCTTCCACGACTTCTGAACGCGCGCCGATAAAACAATCGTCTTCGATAATCGTCGGTCCGGCCTGCACCGGCTCGAGGACTCCACCGATGCCGACGCCACCCGACAAATGCACATTCTTGCCAATTTGCGCGCAGGTACCGACGGTGGCCCAAGTGTCGACCAACGTGCCGCTGTCCACGTAGGCGCCGACGTTGATGTAACTCGGCATCAAAACCACGTTGGCAGCGATGTAGGCGCCTTTTCGAACCAGTGCGTCCGGTACCACGCGGACACCGGACTCTTCGAACTGGTCTTTATCAAAGCCCGCATACTTTAGCGCGACCTTGTCGAAAAAATTCGTGTGCGATCCCGGCATGACTGTGCTGTCGTTCAGGTGAAAACTAAGCAGCGTCGCTTTTTTCAGCCATTGATTGACGATCCACTTACCGCTCGATTTGTCAGCGACCCGCACCTGTCCACTGTCGAGGAGATCCATCGCCTCGTTCACTGCTGCGATCAGTTGCGCATCCCCGCGGATTGCGTTTCCCTGGCTGCGCCGGTCCCAGCCGGCCTCAATCAAATCAATCAGTGATTCCATATCGTCCTCAGCTATTGCTATTGAGCCGTTCCACCAGTCGTTCACGTAACTGATCGCAAACCTGGTCAGACAATAGCTTGTTGTTTTCATCAACGATATAGAAAACGTCTTCGGCACGTTCGCCGATCGTCAGGATCTTGGCAGTTTCAATATTGATCCTGAATTCGATAAATGTTTGTCCAACGGTACTGAGCAGCCCGGGCCGGTCGCCGGCAGCCAGTTCCATTACGGTCCGTTTGTTCGAAATGTCATGGTCGAAGTTTATTACCGTTTTCGTAGAAAACATTCGCACCTGGCGGGGCGCGCGGCGAGTAACCTTAATGGCATGTGTCTCGTCGGTGGTCAGGATCCTGGTCAAAGTACGTCGGATCTTGTTCAGGCGCGCCTCGTCGATCACGGTGCGGTGATCGAGTTCCATGAATATATAAGTGTGTAGGCTGAAATTGTTGGCAATCGGGACGATGCGCGCATCGACAATCGTCATTCCGAGTTCGTCCAGCATTGCGGTCGCGTGTGCAAACGTGCTCTTGCCGCGCGGTGTATACAAGACGGCTTCAACCCCGTCACCGTCAGCCTGTTTTCTGACATCGATGAGGCCGTGCGCGGACTCGGTGTCGGAATCAGCGAGAATTTCGGTGTGCCAGGCAATTTCCTCACTTCGATACCGCAGAAAGTATTCTTCGGTAAACAATTTCCATACATCGTCGACGGCGTCATCGGGTGTGCCGGCGTCGCGCAGTATTTGCCGCGCTGTCGCTTGAGATTCGCTAATGAGCTGCTCGCGGTCGATCGGATTTTCCAACCCGCGGCGGAGGGCGCGGGCAGTGAGTTCGTACAAATCCCGGAAAAGTGTCGCCTTCCATGAATTCCATAATTTCGGATTGGTGCCACGCACATCGGCGACGGTCAGCACGTACAGATAATCCAGGTGGCTTTGGTCGCCCACCAGTGCCGCGAAGCTATTGATGACCTGCGGATCGCTGAGATCTTTTTTCTGGGCGGTCATGGACAGCGCAAGGTGGTGCCTGACCAGCCATGCGACAATGCGCGCGTCATACTGACTCATGCCGTGCTCGAGGCAAAACGCCTCCGCGTCTACGGCACCGAGC
>Ga0209987_10001607_pt1 | contig 12392 bp, 12 predicted proteins | sample N074metaG_FD_182134 | JGI IMG/M metagenome (GOLD analysis project Ga0209987, IMG submission 182134) | Deep subsurface microbial communities from Kermadec Trench to uncover new lineages of life (NeLLi) - N074 metaG (SPAdes) (version 2) | ecosystem: Environmental > Aquatic > Marine > Ocean trench... | reverse complement strand
TCCACACCACTGTGCCCAGAAATCAACCAGAATGGGTGACTCTGAATTTATGACTTCTTTTTCAAAATTGTCGGTATTTATTTTTATACTCATGATTTGCCCCTTTTGTATCTGTATATGCATATTTAGACAACTATCTATATAAAAGGATTCAGAGTCGTTGTAAAATAATAAAAATAACTTGAATTTTTAAATATTTGGTTAAACTTTATTTGTATATGGAACTGGATTTGGATATAAATGAAATAATAAATCTTGATAACTTCTCTGGGAAGGTGCCCGTATTCCCACTGTCAAATGTAGTACTTTTTCCAAATGTATTACTGCCACTGCATATTTTTGAAGGGAGATATAAGAAAATGGTCAAAGATGCACTCAGTGGAGAGAAGATAATAACTATGTCGCTATTAAAACCGGGCTGGGAAAAGCAGCACGATGAAAATCCCGGTATATTCAAAGTAGCATGCATGGGAAGGATAGTGAGTGCAGAGTATTTTGAAGACGGAAGATCAAATATAGTTCTTTATGGTTTGAAAAGGGTTGAACTTATGGAGATTGAAAAAGACTTTCCATATAGAGTAGCAAATGTAAAAATTAGAGAGGATATGCTGAATGGAAGCGAGGAACTTTACAGAGAACATTTAGAAGATCTTATCGGTAAATGGAATGGGATAATGGGTGAGGAGCAAAAAGATCACAGGATTGAAGTAAACACCATGCTGCCTTTGGACAAATTGACTGATATACTGGCTACTATGATAATCTCAAACGTTTTTGACAGGCAGGGTTTGCTTGAAGAATCATATGCTATAAAAAGAGCTGAAAAACTTATTGATTATATACAGACAAGATTAGAGATACTTAAACGCATTTCCAATATCAGGGAGGGTATTGTTAAAACCAGAAATCTTAATTGATCATTATTAATTAAGTAAGAAATCCAGTACTTCTTTATCTACTTCTTTTTGATATTCTCTCCAGAATCCATGCCCTGCTTTAAACCCAACTAACTTGGAATTTGGTATTAATTTGGCAAGTACACGTGAATTTTTGGGTGAAGTTATAAAGTCATTCTCACCGTACATTACGAGCGTTTCTGCTTTTATTTTTGGTATAAGATTTAAAATATCATGGTTTTCACATGCCCCACTTTGCATCAAATAGCCTGTAAGGTTTTCTTTTGATTCTGAAACTGTAGACATATTTTCTTTTATAGACCCAATATTGTTTTCTATGTAACTCCTTGAGTATCCTAAAAAAAGCGCAGTCAGCCATACGGTCTTCATGCCTGCTTTTGTAGCAATTTCCCTTCCGGTTTTTATAATCTCATTTCCCACTTCATCACGGCAAGCGGTTGAGCATCCCATTACAAGCTTTTTTACTTTCCCAGGATATTTAATACCAATCCATTGTGCTATCATTCCACCCATTGATTTTCCAATAAAGCTGGCACTTTTGATTTTAAGGCTATCAAGAAGGGCAACAGTATCGTCAGCCATCATCTCTATTGTATATTGGGTATCCGGTTTATCTGTTTTGCCCATTCCCCTGTTATCAAAAACTATTACTTTAAAATACTCTGAATAGATAGGGATTTGTGTAGCCCAGCTTTGCAGCTGACTTCCAAGCCCTCCAATTAGAACAACAGGTTCACCCTTTCCATGGACTTCATAATTAATGTTTATACCGTTTGCTTTTATTAGTGGCATATTAGGTTTGCTGTCTGATTTGTTCTAAGTACTCTTGGAGTATTATTACGGCTGAAAGCTTGTCGATCACTTTTTCCCTTTTTTTCCTGCTCATATTAGCTTCTAAAAGATATTTCTCGGCATCTGCAGTGGTGAATGTTTCATTAATAAAAACTATTGGAAGTGATAATTCTTTTTCAATTTTATTTGAGAATTTTTTAATTATTTCACCGTTTTTACTTACAGTTCCATCTGTGTTATAAGGTATGCCAATTACCATTTTTTCAATTTTAAGTACTGATGTAAGATTCTTTAGTTTTAGAATATCATTTTTTGTTTCGGTTCTTTTTAGCGTTTCTATTCCATTTGCGGTTATACCCATTTCATCACTTACGGCAATTCCTATACGTTTTGTTCCTACATCGAGTGACATAATTCTCATATTAGATGTTAAAAAGTATATAAGAAAAAAAGCAAATATATATAAAAAATATGGGGAATTTATTTAAGTTTGATAAAAAATACTGAAATTTGACAAAATATGCAACATGGCTGATACAAAATTTGGTTGCTAAAAAAATCAAATAAAATTTATTTAGTGATTACAGTATGTTAGCTCTGATAATTAATGGCATGTAATTTTCTATATATTAGATGAAGAATGAGGGTATATTCCGTCCTTAAAATTGTTTTAAGGTTGAGATAAATTGGAAACTATAGGTAAAGTAATAAGTTTAATTATCATAACACTATTTGGCGCTGGCACTGCTGTAGTTCACATCCTTGAATCTTCAAATTCTAAGGTTTTAGATAATACTAATCAGAAAAGTAGTTATTCAGCCAAGCCGGATGTTGAAGTTCAGTCTTATAGAAGAGAACTAAGAAAAAATTTCAGTTTAGAAGTTCCCAAAAATACAGTCAGTAGCACTACAAAACAGAAATCTTTATGGTCTAAGACCTACAATACAGATCAAATATTACTAGATTCAAAGATACGTCCCAAAATTGTTGATCTTTCTAAAAATAATTCGTTTCATAAACTAAATTCTGAAATGAAATATTGGTATAAGCAGTACAATATCCTCATTAAAAACGCAAACAATAAACAAGCAGCTAAAGATGCATACAACAAATATAGAATATATAAAGAAGCGCTTAAGATAAAAAGAGCTTATAACTAATAGTATATTATATATTTGCCCAACATAACTTCATATTTTTTAAATCAAAATTTAGTTTTATTATTTATTTCCTTGTAGTATTCTATAAATTTATGCTTTATAATTTATCAAAAAATAAAAAGTAGAGGTTTATTTCATGAGTTTTCCATCTATAAGTATAACTTTAAATTCAAAAGAAATTGACAGGAAAACATTAGACCAGGAACTAATTGCAATCGGAAGAGATATGGATAATGATATTGTAATAAACAACTTAGCTGTCTCACGCTGTCATGCTATATTGCAGATACGTAATGGCAAGGTTACCGTAAAAGATATGGCAAGTGCTAATGGCACTTTTATAAATGGTCAGAAAATTGAGGAAAGCGTTCTAGAGCAGGGAGATCTAATGCTTATCGGAAAGCATATATTAAAGTTGGAGCTTGAAGAAAAGCCAGAAATTCCAGACAAACAGGGGAGAAAAGAAATAGATGACGGTACAGTAATTTTTGATGCTGAAACAAGAGATAAATTTTTAGAACAAATGAAGACTGAAAAAGAGTCAGCTGATCCCAGATTAGTGGTAAACGGAGAAGACGAAATTAAAATTAAAGGAGATTTCTTTACTATTGGTAAAAGGTATGACGCAGACATTAATATAAGTGGGTTGTTTATAAACGAACACCATGCGATTATTCAAAAACAAAAGGACGGATCGTTTAAATTAATTAATATGGGCTCTTTTTTAAAGCCTACTAAAGTTAATGGAAATGTGATAAAAGAAAAAATATTGCATAAAGGCGATATAATTCAAATAGGTAATTATAGGATAGTTTTTTCACAGTAGAAATTAAATTATTATGCAGGAATCAAGTTTATTCGTTTCTTATGGAAACAGTGATGTTGGTAGGGTTAGGAAAAATAACGAGGATTCATATTTATATAAAACATTTTCAATAAAAGGAAATGGAACTCCTGACGCTTTTTTGATGGTCGTAGCAGATGGTATGGGAGGTCATGCGGCAGGAGAAGTTGCAAGCGCAAAAGTCATTGAAGAGTTAGATAGTAATGTTAATGAAGATTCTCTAGGGAATTTGCCAGATATACTGAAGCAAATAATAGAAAACGCCAACCAAAAGATTTTTGATATTTCAGCAGAGAATAGAGAGTTGACCGGGATGGGTACTACATGCACTGCTATGGTATATCTTAATGATCTTGTGCATTTAGCCCATGTAGGAGATAGCAGGGCATACTTAATTAGAGACAAAGAAATCAGTTGTTTATCAAAAGATCATACTGTGGTCCAGGAGCTGCTCGAAGCAGGTAGTATCACTGAAGAAAAAGCCAGAACATCACCTGAGAGAAATATTTTATTGAGAGCTGTCGGCACTTCTGAACAGTTAGATGTTGATCTTTATTCACCTTTATCGACAAATGATGGTGATATTTTTCTACTTTGTTCTGATGGACTTACTGAGTATATAGTCGAACAGGAAATAAAAGATACAATAGTTGCTTATCCCATTGATAGAGTATGTGATGAGCTTATAAGAATAGCCAATGAGAGGGGCGGGGCAGATAATATTACGGTACAACTGGCAATGCTAAAGGGTAAGCCAAAAATTAAAAGAACGCGTCAGATACTAAAAATATTTAAAAATATTTTGTTTGACGATTCGGTAACAACACTTAAATAATAAAATGTCAGATCTGTCAGGACAAAAAGTAGAAAATTACAAAATCATTGAGAGTATTGGTGTAGGTGGTATGGGAGAGGTGTATAAAGCTATTCACGAAACCCTGGACCGCGTTGTTGCCCTAAAAGTTATCCACCCGGAACTGCTGAGCAATGCTGAAATTATTAAGAGGTTTTATAAAGAAGCCAAAATCCAGGCCAAGATGACTCATCCCAACATCGTTACTGTATTTGATTTTTTAGAGATTGAGAACAGCTATTTCTTGGTAATGGAGTATATAGAAGGCGAAAGTATAGGGAAAATCGTAAAAAAACAGGGGCCTCTGGAAATTAATTTTTCGCTTAAAATTTTCAAACAAATCCTATCAGGCATAGCACATGCTCACTCAAAAGGCATCATACATAGAGATATAAAGCCCAACAACTTTATTTTAACTGAGGGAGAAGTGAAAATTACAGATTTTGGGATAGCGCACATAGTTTCTGACTCTGCTCATACTGTTGCTGGCACGGTTTTAGGTACGCCAAAATATATGTCACCTGAGCAAATATTGGGGGAAAGAGTAGATCATAGATCCGACGTTTACTCTCTTGGAGTTTCATTTTATGAGATATTAACTGGTAAGGTTCCGTTTGGAAGCAACACTGGTTCTGACTATGAAATAAAGAAAGGCCACGTAGAACTTACTCCTACTTCTATTTGTGAAATTAGACCTGATGTATCAAAAGATTTGGAAAATGCAATCGCAAGATCACTGGCAAAAAAACCTGAAGCCAGGTTTCAGACTGTCGATGATTTTTTAGCCTCTTTGAAAATAGGCGTTTCGTCCGATTTGTCAATAAATATTAATACTATTAACAGTAGTGAAACTACAGCTCCAAATCCAGATCTACATACAGCTGATACTACGACCGGTAGTGGTAGTCATATAGGTTTTGAAGATTTGGATGAATATGATGAAAGAGGGGAGATTGAAAAGCGGTTCTTCTCTCAAACTCTTTGTTTATTTTACCGTGAGAAAAAGACCGGGATTTTATATGTAGATTCAGATATTGAACTAAAGATCTATTTTTTACAAGGCAACATAGTCTTTTTGCATGGAAGCAATCTGCGTTATGCACTTGCCGAACTTTTAGTAAATCAATCAATAATAACCCGAGAAGAACAACAAACCGCTATTGCTTTTGCCAACGAAAGGGATATAAAAATTGGAGAAGCCCTTATAAAGATGGGAAAAATAAGTCCCCACCAGCTCTCATCTGTGCTGGAAGATCAAATAAGAAAAAGGCTTGTGGAAGGGTTTAGCCTGACCAGTGGTAAATTTTATTATAAAGATACTAACGTATTAAATTTGGAAGTTATGTATGATATTCACCCTCTTCAGGTTATTTATGATGCTGTTGAGAGGTCCGTTATTGAAGATCAACAAATATCAAGTCTGCTGAAAAAAGATGGTACCATACTGAGCAGGAGGTGGGGTTTAGCGCAGGACATTGCGACTTTAAAATTTTCTTCTCCTAAAGAACTTAAACTTACCAATTTAATCAAAAAAGCTAAAACCGTAGGAGATTTAATCGAAATAAGCCCGTTAGATAAAGAAAATACGCGTAAATTTATATTTTTTCTTCATCTTGCAGAGTTTATTGACTTAATTGATGAAGATTCAGAAGATGAAAATGTTGAGAATATTATTAAGACAGAAAAGAATCTGGATGCTGATGCAGATGATTTAGAAGAGGTCTTAGAATCTGATATTTTAGACGATGAAGACAGTGTCGGCACTGCTGCCACAAGTAAACCCCCTGAAAAGTCGAGCCCAGATGACATAAGATTAGACGACATAAAAATAGAGATTAACTTTCCAGGTATTAAGCAAGAAACTAAACAGGATTCAGATGGTAAAGATATTGGCATTTCTCAAAAGGCTAATGATATTGATTATCAAGGTGAAAAAACAAAAGTTTTATCAAGTGAAGAAATCGAGAAGATTAGATCCGAAGTCAGTGGTTTTTCACAAAAGCTTGAAGGAGATAATATTGAAAATTTAAATATTGATCACAAACCTCAGCAATTAGATAATGATGTTGAGATTAGTACACCGACTACCAAAACCGGCTCTGATGAAATAAAATTAGAGATTAGTTTGCCCGGGCTTAAAGATGAATCTCAAGGGGGAGGATCAGTAGTAAAAGAGACTCTATCTCACAAAGATAACCAAATTGATGATGCTGAAAAAAAATTCAGTGAAGAAGACACTCAGATCTTAACTGAAGAGGACATCGAGCAACTAAGGAAACTGACAATTAAAGATTATAAAGATTAAAAGGCTGATAATTCTTTGTAAATTCTCATTAAAAAATAAACCTAAGAAACATTAAGTAAAATAGCAATAGCAACAATCCTTCTGTTTTTGCTATCTTGAAACCCGTTTTCATAATTGGTAGCAGAATAATTGAAAACAGAATCATTATACAAAATTCAAATTCTAAGAGATGTTGTTTCATTTCTATAGGTTTTAGTACAGAAATTATGCCAAGAATGCCTATATTGAAAATATTACTTCCTATGATATTGCCTATTATTATTCCTGACTCTCTTTTTAGCGCAGCAATTACAGATGTAGTAAGCTCCGGGAGGGAAGTACCTATAGCTACAGCTGTAATACCAATAAGAGCTTGACTTACTCCCAGACTTTGCGCAATCGATATAGCAGAGTCGACCAGCAGTTTTGCTCCAATACTTAGTCCAATAATTCCAAATACTATGTAAAGGATATTCTTATAATAGCTTCTATCAACTTGCACCAACTCACTAAACTCTTTTTCAATTTCTTTTGGTTCTTTAAAAGCATCATAGCAGCTATATATGATCATCGAAATTAAAAGAATAAAGAGGATTGCGCCTTCAAAATGTTCTATTATTAAATTTTGTGATAATAAAAGCAGTAGAATCGAAATTGATATCATAAAAGGCAGTTCAACTTTGATAAGCGTAAGTTTAATGCTTATTGGATAAATTAAGGCGCTTATTCCCAATATAAGTCCAATATTAGCAATGTTGCTTCCCAGTATATTTCCCATTATTAAATCATTTGATCCTTTGAAGGCTGCAATAATAGACACTACTAATTCTGGTGCGGAAGTTCCAAAAGCAACTATAGTTAAACCTATCAGTACCGGGTTAATGCCCATAGCTCTTGCCAGACGAGAAGATCCTTTGACAAGACCCACGCCGCCTAAATAAAGGAAGATAAGGCCAAAGATGAAGACTGCCAAGCTATATAAAATTTGTTTTTCCATCTACATTTTACAATTTTGATATTTAGTAATCTGTCTGTACGAACAACTGCATGTTCAGTTTTATAAATTTATTATTTGAAATTAATTAGCGGATGCTTTAAAATATTAATTTTTAGCATTAAAAATTAGAAGATTTGTTTATAAAGCGAATTCGCACGGTTAAATAACTGCGTGACAATACTATCTTTATATGTTTATACTAAAAAAATAATTTTTTCAAATTCAGTAGGAGTAGTTTATAGGAGGAGTTTAAATGCGATTACTTTTCAAACCAAGAGGTTCCAAGTATGTAGGAGAAGGAACACTCCCATTTGGCACATTTGACGATACTACTCAGTGGCTGCCAGTTACAAAGTACCTGGAAATGGGTGCGGAGCAATTCCCGGATAAAACTCTGTTTCGCGTAGCTGATAATGATGGGAATATCAATGAAAGCTATACTTACAAAGAGGCTAATGAATGGGCAAACAGAGTCTCTAACGGACTGATGAATGACTATGGGGTGAAAAAGGGCGATAAGATTGGTATGTATATGATTAATTGCTCAGAATATGTTGCTTCAATAATTGCTATTCACAAAGCAGGCGCTATACAGGTGCCTATAAACAAAGACGAAAAGGGTGAGAGACTGGCATATATTATCAACTATTCCGATATGATTTCCTTAATAATAGACCAGGGAAGCATCCCATTTTTAGAAGAAGTGGCAAAGGATTTGAAGAATATAAAAAGTATTTTTGTTACCGGTGAAGGAACCATACCTTCTGAAATAGGCGGTATAAAAACAACGGCGTTTAGCAGTTTTAATAAGTCTTCAAACGCTAATCCTGGCATGAATGTGACAACTTCAGATTTAGAGCGTTGTATGTTTACTTCTGGTACAACGGGTATGCCAAAAGGTGTTGTAAGAGAACATGGCGGCGTAGTTATGACAGTAAGAAGTTATCTTCAACAACAGGGTGTAAGAAGTGGTGACGTGCTAATGAGTGTTCTTTCTTTAGGGCATGCCAATGCACAGGTTATGTGTCTGTTTAGTGCAATTGGATCGGGGGCTACAGCTGTGTTTTACCCTCGTTTTTCTGCTTCGGGTTTCTGGAAATGGGCATCAGAATGTGGAGCAACATGTGCAAATATGCTTGGAGCTGTAGCAGAATACCTGTGGGCAGCCCCACCTAGTGAATGGGATAAAAAACATAATATTAGAATAATGCTTGGTTCACCAGCGCCCAGAAATTTAGCTGAGTTTCAGGAGAGGTTTGGTGTAAGGGTTATTGATGGTTACGGCTCTACAGAAATGGGTATGGTTCTTTGGAAAGATGCAGAGGATCACAGACCCGGTTCTTCTGGTTATCCTATGGAAGGTTACTATGCTGAACTTAGAAACCCGCTTGTTCAGGACGAAGCAATCAGACCGTTTTGGGATCCTTTTGCAGATCCTACTCCACCTGAGGATGCAAAGGGTTTATTATATATTAGACCTATGATTCCACATACAACTCTAAATGAATACTTTAAAGATGACAAAAGAACAAAAGAGGCGTTTGACGACGAAGGTTTTTTTAATTCAGACGATCTATTTGCAAGGGGTATGGACGGTAGATACTATTTTGCCGGCAGGTACAGTAGAATAAGGGTATCCGGTGAAAATGTTGATCCTGTTGCTGTTGCCGATGAAGCTTTGAAATACGATTCTGTACAACAAGCAATTGCTGTAGGTATTAGGCTTCCAAATGTATCAGATGATGAGATTAAGCTCAACATTACTACTAAACCAGGGATGAGCTTTGATCCTGTAACGTTTTGTAAGTGGATGGCAGAACGAGTAATAGTAGCTATGGTGCCAAGATTTATTGAGGTTTATGAAAATGGTTTTCCAATGACAGCAACTCAGAAGGTTAAAGTAGCTGAGTTAAAAGATATCACAGATAAAACCTGGGATAGAAATAAAGCAGGGCTAAAATTCAGTGCTAGGAAATAGCTAAATAATAATAATTTTTAAAAGGAAGAAGGGAGTATCAAATCTCCCTTCTTCCTTTTTTTTTGCTTTATTAATAGGTTAAATATTAATATTCAGATGTTGGCATATTTTTTGATTTTATCTTAATGACAAACAATTACGACTACATAATAGAGTTTATCGATGTACATAAATCCTTTAATTCAAACTATGTTCTCAAAGGCATTAATCTTGGCATAAAAAAGGGGGAGAACCTTTGTATTTTAGGTGGTAGCGGGTCTGGTAAAACTGTAATACTAAAAGAGCTGTGTGGACTCATTAATGTTGATAAGGGAAAAATCTTAATAGAAGGGGAAGACATTACTGCTCTAAATGAAGATGAAACCATAAGAGTAAGAAAAAAGATAGGAATGCTGTTCCAAGGATCGGCGTTATTTGATTCTTTAGATGTTTATGAAAATATTGCCTTTCCAATCAGACAGAATTTTAATTATTCTGAAGATAAAATTAAATCTATAGTACAGGAGAATCTAAATATAACAGGTCTTGGGAGAATCGAAGATAAATATCCTTCTGATTTGAGCGGGGGAATGAAGAAAAGAGTGGCTTTAGCAAGAGCGCTTGCCATGAAACCAAAAATTCTATTGTACGATGAACCCACAACGGGACTTGATCCAACAAACATTAAGCGCATAAATCAATTAATTAGAGATATGCAAGCTAAATTTGGTATTACAGCTATAATTATTACCCATGATATAATATCAAGTGCTTTTGAGGTATCAGATAAAATAGCATTTTTATATGAGGGGAAAATAATATTTTGCGGCTCAGTTGAGCAAACAAGAAATACTCAAATAAAAGAATTAAAAGATTTTATAGAGGGCAGATTTAACTAATTTGATTTATCATTTAATAATACCTAGTAAAAAGGAAACTTAATAATGACCAATATCCTGATTATCCATGATTCAAAGTCTTCTATGTTGTTGCTAAAGACATATATCATGTCTGAACTGAGTGATGCTGTAGTATCAGAAGCTTCAAGCATTAAACAAAGCGAGCAAATATTAGATACTAAAAAATATGACGTAATTATATGCGGCAAACAAATAGTAGAAGATGGTTCAAATGACTTAATGAATAAGATAAAATCAACAAATAGAAACTGCCCAATTATACTTATCACATCGGAATCCTCACAAAAAAAATTAAATGATTTTAAAGCTTCTGGAATAAATCATATTGTAACCTCGCCTTTTAGTTCGGTTGATCTTCGTTCCGTCATTTTAGAGGCTTGTGATTTAAGAAAACGCAGAGCACATGAAAGGATTAGTATTCCCGGAACTAAAATAATTGTTCATTTAGATCATCATGATTTGGGGGGAGAAGTCATTAATATTAGTGAGTCAGGAATACTTTGTGATTTCTTTGGTAAGAACATAAATAGTGAATTGATAAACAGCACTCAGATTTCGATTCTCTTCTCATCTAATTTTAAAAATGCCGACCTTAAAAACCTTTCATGCAAACTTTTAAGGCTCAATGTGTTAGGGTGGGATGATGATCTGTTCCCAGAGTGTTTGCCAAATCATATTAGAGTAGTATGGCAGATAATAAATATGTCCTTTGAAGATAAGAAAAAGCTTACAGACATATTAACACTTGCCGAAAACAATCTTAGTAAGCTGCATTAATGGTGACACTTTTTTCTACATAAAAAGGTATTTATTTTTTGAAAGAAATAACTTTATCAATTTAAAAATAAAGTTAATCTCCTAATAAATACAAATCTGCAGCATAAAAATAAACAGACTAATTTATCGTATGATTATTATTTAGAAGTTTTTCAAACATCTGTTTATCATTAGCTTTGTGATAGGCTTCTTCTGGGGAAACTTTATTATCTTTATATAACTGCATAATTGAGTTATCTAAAAGCTGCATGCCCAACTGCTTGCCTGTCTGGAGTACTGAAGGGATCTGAAAAATTTTACCTTCCCTTATTAAGTTTGATACTGCAGTATTAACAACAAGTATCTCCAGTGCGGCAGCTCTGCCTGGTTTGTCGGATCTTTTAAGCAGTTGCTGGCAAACAACACCTTTGAGTGATTCGGCGAGCATGGTTCTGATTTGTGCTTGCTGCTCTGCTGGAAAAGCATCAATAATTCTGTCTATTGTTTTAGGCGCTGAGCTTGTGTGTAGTGTGGCAAATACCAAGTGTCCTGTCTCGGCAGCAGTAATAGCAAGCTCTATGGTTTCTAAGTCTCTCATTTCCCCAAGCATAATTATATCCGGGTCTTCTCTTAAAGATGCTCTCAAGGCAGACGAAAATGATTTAGTATGAACACCGACCTGTCTGTGTTGAATTAAGCATTTATCACTCTGGTGAACAAATTCGATAGGATCTTCAATGGTTATAATATGGTCTGTACGTGTCGTGTTAATATGATTTATCATTGCTGCAAGAGTCGTAGATTTACCACTTCCAGTTGGTCCTGTAACAAGCACTAGTCCTCTGCTAAGAGCGGCAAAATCTTTGAGTTTTTCTGGTAAACCCAGTTCTCTAATGAGCTAATTTTGTTTGG
>Ga0209987_10001606_pt1 | contig 12404 bp, 11 predicted proteins | sample N074metaG_FD_182134 | JGI IMG/M metagenome (GOLD analysis project Ga0209987, IMG submission 182134) | Deep subsurface microbial communities from Kermadec Trench to uncover new lineages of life (NeLLi) - N074 metaG (SPAdes) (version 2) | ecosystem: Environmental > Aquatic > Marine > Ocean trench... | reverse complement strand
AACTTTTTAATAGTTGCACCTTCGTAAACCCAGGGAGTTAATCCACCGGTGCTGCAAAATATTGTATTCGCATTAAAACCTGCACCTTCAGCAACACTACCGGAATTTGTTCTACCGTAACCGGTTTCAATTGTAATTGAATTATCTGCATGACCTGGTTGAACAAATACAGGAATTGTTAGAGTCCTATTGTTCACAGTTATCTCAATAACATCATCATTCTTAACACTTAACTGCTTTGCAGTAGTTGTGGATACTGCTGCATAATTATCCCACGTTACTTTAGAAACCGGATGAGGAGATTCCTGCAGCCATCCGTTATTAGCGAATCTTCCATCCCTTAGTGAATAACTTTCCTTAATCTGAATTATAATTCCATCTTTTTTTACTTGAGTGTTTTTCAACTCCTCTGTAACAGGGTAATTGAAATCTTCGATACCTCTGGAAATATCATTACTTCGAACAACTCCATCGTGAAGGGCACCATACCAGAAAGGATTAAAAGCAAGTTTTGAATTTAAGGTTGGATAAATATTGTTTTCCCAATTTGCCATTAAATATTCATGAAATATCGTTTCCTTGTACGAAGCATTGTCACCATTTATCCACGTAAGTAATATTGATTCTTTTTGTCTTGTGCTGTATAACGGTGCAATTACCGGCTGCTGTAAAGAATAAAATCCTGTTCGTGTTTTAGCATCACCCCAGGCTTCAAAATTATTGTGAATTGGTAATATGTGATTACTTAAACCTGAGGATTCATTTTCAACTTCGGTAACTGTAATAACCTCATCAACGTTCTGCAGGGCTTCAGCATAATTAAGATCTGCCGGTAAATTATAAACGGGGTTTGAATCAAAATGTATTACAACACCAACAGCACTAGCATTCATTTTATCAATTAAATTATTAAACTCATTAAAAGATGATAAATTCCTAACATTTACTTTTGAATGATCGGTATCATAGAGTTTAGAGTTTCCTAACTCTTCATTTAACAGGTTAACTGCAATGTGTACATTCTCAGGTAAGTGATCACCAGCGTATATAATTGCTTTGCCTTTATTCTTTGAAAGATCATTTACAAGATGATATAATGTTTTTTCCGATAAACCAAAATCACGGGCTAATTTAGCCAAACTGAAAGCAGACGCATTTATAGAATTAGTGATTATATTTTTCTTTTGTAATGTGTTAATAATAGCCATCACAAAAGAATACTGAACATCGGGACGCAGCATTAACCTGTAATCGGCATTCATCCCGGTTAATGATAAATTTGATTCAACCGAATAAAGACGGTTGAACTTTTTATTCATTATATCTTTACGCTCGGTGAACAAGCGTGTATTTTCAACTCTGTTGGAACCTGCACCTAAAAAATCAGCATCAAGTGAAACTACAACTTCAGCTTCATTCCATTTAATGAAAGGGAAATTAGAACTACCATAACATTTTTTCCAGGCGCTGTTTCTAATGTTCTCATTAAATTGTTCAAAGGAGTATACTTTTGTAGTCGGATATTCTTTAATAAAATCTTTTAATACTTCATCCTGTGTTGGAGATACAATCTCCTTTGTAATAATTGCAATTTCCCTGCCGCCAATTGTACTAAGTGCAAGAAAAATTTCTTCATCAACTTCCTGCCAATCAGCCTCTTCAAACCTGTTTCCGATTTTTCTTTTGGGAGATTTTAATCTATCCGGATCGTAAAGCCCCATAATACTTGCCTGCCCTTGAGAACAAATTTTCCCCATAGAAACAGGATGATCAGGATTGCCATCAATCTTAATCGGCCTTCCTTCACGAGTCTTAATTAAGATACCACATGCAGAAGAACATCCCGTGCAAGTAGAAGCATAATAATTTGCTTTACCAATAGTAATTTCTTCCGGCTTATTATTATAAGGAACAATTTCGCCTTTATCCTGATAATCCGAACACGCCGTGCCAGCAACTGCTGCAGAAGCACCCAAAAGTGCTAAGAATTTCCTCCTCGAAAGTGGTGACATTTTATCAGTATCAGGTGCATCGCTTGCACCATCTTTAAACTCATTATTTTTTTCTGCTAAAAATTTCTGATCGGAATATAATTCTTCGAAACTCCGCCAGTAGTTTGGTTCAGGATTTTGAATATCGTTTTTATTATCAGACATTTTTACTACCTATCTTTTGTCTTTTAACAGCAAGCGGGTTAATCTTAACTTTTATTTTCTTTTTATTGTTTGGATTTTTAGAAAAAAGTTTTAGAGAGGAAAATCTTGTAAATAAAATTCCCATCGTTCCCAATCCAATAACACTAAAAAATTTCTTACGTTCCATTATTTTGATTTATTAATTATAATTCTATTCTTTAATTTTATTATCGATGACAAGTATAGCAATATTCGGGACCTCGCTGTACATCTTCAATATACGGTAATCTTTCGTGAGAATTTCTGTGACAACTAAGGCAACTGCGCATAGTAAACGAATTCATCTGACCAACTTTTTCCATCTGTTTTATTTCACCGTGACACGATTCACATTCTATTCCTTTATTCACGTGAACACTATGATTGAAATATGCGTAATCCGGAACCTTATGTATTCTCTTCCATTTAAGAGTCTTTCCACTATTATAATATTGTGTGAGCTTTATAATTTCGGGGCTGTCTTTTTTTGCAATAGTGTGGCAATTCATACAGGTTGCAACAGCAGGAACCATTGCATGTCTTGATTTTTCAACTGCCACATGGCAGTATTGGCAATCAATTTGCATTTCACCGGCATGAAGTCTATGTGAATAATTAATTGGCTGGTCGGGGGTATAACCTACTCCGTCTCTTTCAGCTCTTGAGGCAAAGAATGTAATAATAAATGATGCCACTGCTACAAAAATCGTAACAGGTAATCTGTTCCTAAGTATATAATCCAGTAATGATGGTTTCATTAAATTCTAAACTACATGTTATTAGATTACTAAATTAATCACAAAACAATGTAGCAGTTGTATATGCAATTAGTTTGTAATATTTATGATAAATGTTCTGAGTATTGTGAAATGCTGTAAAATAATTTAAGTAATTCAGAGCCGTTTATTACCGTACATATTTCAAAATATAGATATGAAAGATTATAAAATTAAGATAATTATGCAAATTTTGGAGAACAGTTTTAATCCCCGCTATATTAAGGTGCGATCATCATCTCTACTGTAATCAAACAAATCTTTTAAGAATCTGATTTATTATAAATGCTGAAATTAGAACCAATATCATATACAAAATTGCATTTTTTAGAGATTTTTTAGTTAATATAAACTTGGTTCGATAGCCACGCCAGCCACATTTTTTACATCTGTAAACTCCAAATGGAGTAACATTCTTGATAGTTTTTTCCCAAATCGTTCTTGAATGTGAATTCCTTAGCGAACCAATTGAAGTACAGGAAGGACACTTTTCATAAATGGGATTTTTCTTAAATATTAATCCTTGAGTTACCATAAGCCAAAAATAATTTTAATAACCACGAGAATCAACAAAATAGAAAAAATTTTCTTTACAATTAAACTTTGCATTTTTACAACAAAACTAACGCCGATCCTCGCTCCAATTACAGCACCAATACCTAATGGAATTGCAACAGCAAAATAAGTATTACTGGATTGATATTCTCCCATCCAATCACTTCTATTAATAAAAAATGAAAGTGAAGCAAAAATCATTGTAATTGCTGTTATAACTGAGGAGGTTCCAATTGCAGTTTTGGGTTTCAATAAAAAAAGATAATGCAAAACGGGAAAGAAAATTATTCCTCCGCCTAAACCAGTAAACGCTGATAATATTCCAACAAAGAATCCGACAAATGGTAAAGCATGTTCATTAATCGGCTCATTTCTTTTTAGGTCTTTTTTTAAATGAGTATCTCGAAACATTACTATTGCAATAATAAACAACACTCCGGCAAATATACCCTTCAGAATTATCGGGCCGATTGAGGTAACGAAGATGACAGAAATGAAAGCTGTCGAAGCGCTTCCAATTGCAAATAATAAAGCTTTACGCTTATCTACATTTCCCAAGGGAAAATGTAAGATGCTTGAAAAAGATGCAGATATTGCCCCGGCAAATAACGATATGCTGATCACATAATATGGTATTAGCGATTGATCAATTCCTGTGTATGGCAAAAGAAAATAAAGTGAAGGAATAAATATCACTCCGCCGCCAATCCCAAGCATTCCTATTAGGATTCCTGCAGAGAATCCAACCGTAAGAAAAATCAGGATCAGATAAAATTCACTCAATGTACGTTAAGTAAATTTTCATAAACAAGGGAATCATTTATTACATCCAAAGCAGCTTGAACTTGCAAATCAGTTTCCAACCTTTGCTTGATTCTTCCTTCCATTCCAAGATATCTTAATGCAAGTTCTTCCTTAACTTCTCTTAATATTTCGTCTCCATATAAATCACAGTCGTACTTTTTCATATTTGTGATTTTTATTTTTAACTCAGAAAGTTCACCTGTTATATCAGCATATTTATCAGGAATATCTTCAAGCAGTAATGAAAGGTGATTTTCGGCATCCGATTGATATTTGAAATTTTGATCGGCAACAAAATCTTTATATTCACTCAGCAAAATAACATCATCTATTTTTTTAAAATCCATATCCGGATTTTGATAAAAATATTTATTGGCAAATTTGAAAAATAACCCGCGGGCTAACATCTCTTTTGTTATCTTACCGTCAATTGTAAAAACTACGGTTGTATCAGGAGAAATACCACCTTTAGAAAAAACAATTCTTTCGTTGTCTGTTAGAAACTCACCTGAAACGATTGAATCTTCGTCTGCAATAACATCGTTTTTATCAGAGTAATCAATTCTTTGAATGCATCTTCCGCTTGGTGTGTAATATTTTGCTGTAGTGATTTTTAAGGATGTATTATAACTAAGCGGTGTTATTGTTTGAACCAATCCTTTGCCGAAAGATTGAGTGCCTAAAATAACTCCTCTGTCATGATCCTGTATTGCACCTGCAACTATCTCCGAAGCTGAAGCGCTTCCACCGTTAATTAAAATTACTATCCTGGCTTTAGCTAAGAGGGGTTCTTGCGCTGAATAATATTCCTTTATGCTCGATGGCGCTCTTCCTTTTGTAGAAACAATTAAATAATCTTTAGCTAAAAACTTATCACATATATCAACGGCAATATCAAGTAATCCACCAGGGTTACCGCGTAAATCGAGTATTAAAGAATTTACTTCCTTTTCCGCTTTTAGATCTTTTATGGCGCGTCTAATTTCATCGCTTGCCGAGCGGCTAAAGTTGTTTAGTTTAAGATAAATATTGCTGCTCTTTTCAGGATAAAAATCAGCATAGGTTAGATTCTTAACAATTACTTCTTCTCTTACTATATCAAAATCGATGGTATCTTTTAATTCGTTACGAACAATTTTTAGCAGTACCGATGAGCCGGGTTCTCCTTTAACAAGTGATGAAATATCATCAATATTATCGGGTGTAATATCAACACCTGCTGCTTCAATAATAATATCGCCAACGTTTATCCCTTGCCGTTGTGCAGAGTATCCGTCCATAACTTCAACAACTGTTATATTATCTCCTCTCACTCCTATCGAAATACCAATGCCTCCATATTTACCGTTTGTTATCAGATCAATATCTTCTTTCCTTTTTTCATCGACAAAAATTGTGTAAGGATCGAGTGATGAAAGCATTCCTTCGATTCCAGCCCTCATAAATTTTTCAGGTTCAATTTCATCTACATAGTTAAATGAAATTTCTTTATACACTTTGCTGAATAACTCGATGTTCTTATTTATTTCAAAATATATATCTGAGAAACCTGCAAAGAGGAAGATAAGAGCAACAACTATAATTATGTTTCTTAACTTTCTAAATTTCATAAAATTACCTCTGCTCAATTTTTTCAATTTCATAAATTATTTTTTCCTGAATATTTTCAACACTATCCGTGCCATTTAATATTCTGAATCTGTTTTCACTCTTAGCTAATTCAATATAACCATTACGAACTCTTGAAAAAAAATCCATGTCTGAGATTTCAATCCTGTCTAAATGTTCACTTAATTTTTCCTGTCTTCTTTGTTCTGCAACTTCAACCGGAATATCTAAAAAAAAAGTAACGTCAGGGATTGTATTTCCGATAGCAAGTTTGTGAACACTTAAAACTACCTCTATCGAAATTCCCCTTCCATATCCCTGGTATGCAGTAGAAGAATCATGAAACCTATCCGAAATTACATAAATTCCTTCGTCAAGGTAAGGTCTAATTTTTTCCCTAACCAATTGAGAACGGCTTGCAGAAAAAAGAAGGAACTCAGTTTCCATTAACATTTTAGAATTTTCTTTATCTAAAAGCATCGTCCTGATCTTTTCAGATATTTCAGTTCCGCCCGGTTCTCTTATTACCCGAACTTTTTTATTATTCTTTAGCAAGTAACTTTTTAATAATTCAATCTGGGTGGATTTACCACAGAAGTCTATTCCTTCAAAAGTTATAAACATAAGTAAAATATATTCCTATCTGAATTGCGGTATGGTGATAAATTTTGATTCGCTCTAGGATCAATCATCTGAATTTTTTAATAATGTAGCGAAGGCGTTCTGGTTTAATATACTTTAATGTAGTATTATCCGGATGTTCAATATGTGGAATTACATTTCCAAGTGTATCTAAGACAACATCCCTGTAATACACAAATGCTCTGAACTGATCTTTATCAAGTTTGCCAAGGATTTCAATTCCACCTCTAACACTGCAGGAAATTTTATTCGGTAGGAGTACAACATCTCTGTCTGGTGGAACATCTAAAACTTCAACATCTATATCATCAAATTGTTTATCAACTATTCTTTGTATATCCAAATTAACAGAAACAAACCTCGTTCCGTATGAAGTACCGGGTAAATAAATAAAACCAATATTCTTTATCATCAATTTATCAAGCGATGAAAGTTTGATCACTTTAGTTTTTATTTCAGTAAGTGAATTAACGACTGACTGCGGACCATCAATTACAACTGAATCCGGCTCAAGCACAACTTCTTTTGCTAATCCGTATCCGACTTTAAAATCTAAACTGAGATCTGGAACAATCGGTAATTTCTTTTTTACTTTTCTTTCAATCGAAAATGATAATGAATTTGGAACAATATCAATAATATCAAGTTCGGATAGCATCCACCTGTTATCTGTTAGATGATCCATTAATTTAATTTGCACCAATCCGCTGTCTCCCTTAACAGAGATTTTATACGTAACATCTTTGCCAATATTTACAGCGAATAGTTTCCAACCGATACCCCTGAGTTTTATAGTGATATTCTCAGGTATTTCACTTCCGATTGTATAACCATTTGGATAACCTATAACCTTAAGAGGCACATTTACGTTTGCATAATATTCCTCGGAAAGGGAAATAGTTCCCCAAATAATTACCGAAAAAGCAATTGAAATAATTAATAATGGAATTTTTTTCTTCACACTTCAAATATAAAGGAAATTATAAACAAAAAAACTCCACACATGTGCGGAGTTTTAAAAACATGGTTTATGTAAAAAAAATTACTCTATTGTTTTAAAATAATCCAAGAGCTGTCCCCTGTTCGCCCGAGAGATTTCTCTTCCCTTTATAGGAAAATTATCTGTGCTCCTTGCCAAACGTCTTAATTGATGAACGTTTAGTTTTTCAAGTTCTCTCATATTAACTTCATCGGAAGAGGTTTGTTTTTTTGTTTTCTCTTCATCAAACTTTTTGCCCAATGCTTCACGTTTAAGCCGTTCGATTGTATCACTTGAAATTTTAGGGGTTACTTCTTTTTTTGATTCTTTCTCAGGTGTGATATAAGGTTTTGCCTTAGGATGAGTTTTTAATTCTTCGTTAACATCTTTTTCTTTAATTATCTTTTCTACTGGTTTAGGTTTGATTTTCTTTTCTGTAGTAAGAGTTTCTTTACGATCTTCAATCGGCAGAATAGTTGCAATTTGATCATCAGGCTTTGGAATAACATGAACTGAAACCAATTCACCAACTCGTTGTGCTGCCGCTGCTCCTGCATCAACTGAAGCTTTTACTGCTGCCACATCCCCAACAACAACAATTGTTATTAAATTGGCAAGTGCTCTTTCTTTTCCAACCAGCCGAACCCTGGAAGCTTTAAGCATTGCATCGGCTGCTTCAATTGCAGCTACCAATCCTTTGGTTTCTACTAAACCTAATGCCTGCTGCATAGATTACTTTCTGTTTGGCAGAATTGATTCTACTTCTGAATGAGGACGTGGAATAACATGAACTGAAACAAGTTCTCCGACTCGTTGTGCCGCCGCCGCTCCTGCATCAGTTGCTGCTTTTACTGCACCAACATCTCCCCTAACCATTACAGTAACATAACCACCGCCGATGGTTTCTTTACCTAATAATTCCACCTTTGCTGCTTTTACCATTGCGTCAGCAGCTTCAATCGCACCTATTAACCCTTTGGTTTCGACCATTCCGAGTGCGTCAAGTGTCATATAAATGCTCCCATTTGTAAGTTTATGATATAGAAAAATAGTTTATTGTACAAAGAATGTCAATTATTATCATTTAATAAAATTTACCTTATCAATTTAATAAGATTATAGTAATAAGTTAACAATAATATTTGAGAATACTATGATTAAATAAATTCGAGGAGCATCTATAAACCATCCAAATATTCCTGCAAAATTACAGCTGCAGAATTGCTATCAATTAATCCTTTATCTCTTCTCTTCTTTTTCTTTGTTACCGATTCTATTATTCGCTCCTGTGCGATGGCTGAGGTAAATTCTTCATCCCAGGTAATTACTTCTAGTTTAAATCTTCTTTCTATTTCTTTTTTAAAGTTAGATATTTTAATTACTAATGGTTTGTTTTTTTCTTCGTTAGGCAAGCCGAGAATAACTTTTACAACTTTTTTTTCGCTAATGATTTCAGCAATATTTTTCCACAATTTATTATCGTTGATTAGTGTTTTAAACGAATAAGCAAAAGTTAATAAAGGATCACTCAATGCAATACCAATTCTTTTCTTACCATAATCTATACTTAATACGCGCTGCTCTTTCATCACGAACTTTCAAATCTCTCTATGGTGTAAACACCTTTAACTTTCTTTAACCGTTGAATCAGTTTATTAAGATATTCAAGGTTGTTAACATAAAGAGTTATCGTTCCCTCAAAGTTGGATTCATTGGTGTTGATATTAAGTGATTTAATATTTGTGTTACCAAAAGTTACGATGGTGTTTGCTATATCATTTATGATGCCCGGTCTGTCTTCACCTTTTACTATTAATCCTGCTACAAAATAAGACTCTTCTGAATAAGGCCACTGAACAGGGATTAGTTTACTTGAATCTGCGGCAGAAAGATTTAATAAATTGTTACATGTTTTACGATGAATTTTAATCCCTTCGCCTAAAGTTATATAACCAATTATGGGATCGCCCGGAATTGGGTTGCAGCACTTCGCATAGGAATAAAGCATTTCAGTTTTCTTCCCATCTATTAAAATGCCGCCAACATCTTTTCTCGTAATCTGAGCAAATTCATCAAATTCCAATGTGGATTCTGCAGTAGTGGTATCCTCTTCTTTTTTAGGTAATAGCGCATCATCTAAATTAACTTTACCCTTTGCAATTGCAATGAAGAACTGCCGGTGATTTTCATATCTCGAACCGGATGCAATTTTAGAGATTTCATCCTGAGAAAAAGAGAGTTTAAGTTTTTTTATTTTTTTATTCCAGATTTCCTTCCCTGCGTCCACAATCTTTTGTTCTTCCGCATTTATCCAGCGTCTAATATTTGCCTTGGCTTTGTGGGTCTTCACAAATTTTAACCAGTTTTTATTTGGTTGCTGGTTTTTAGAAGTTATTATTTCAATCTGGTCTCCGCTGCTTAGTTTTGTATCAAGCGGCACTATTCTTCCATTAATCTTTGCTCCTATACAATGGTAACCAACTTTACTATGAATATCGAAAGCGAAATCGACGGTTGTAGAATCAAGTGGCAATCTTCTCAAATCTCCTTTTGGAGTGAAGGCATATATTTCATCCTGGTAAAGATTGAGTTTAAAGCTTTCCAACAAATCTTCTCTCGCCTCAAATCTGCTTGCGTTTTCAAATATATCTCTTATCCAGTTCGCCCAATCTTCAAGGTCCTTATCCGAGGCAGATTTACTTTCTTTATATCTCCAATGTGCAGCCACACCTTTTTCAGCAATTTCGTGCATTTGTTTGGTTCTGATCTGCACTTCTACGAGTCGTCCATCAGGACCCACAACAGTTGTATGAATTGATTGATAATTATTTGTTTTGGGTATTGAAATGTAGTCTTTAAATCTATCTGGAACGGGGAGATAAATTTGATTTACGATACCAAGAGTGGTGTAGCAATCATTCGTATTTTCTGTATCAAGAATAATTCTTACAGCAAAAAGATCAAATATTTCTTCAAAAGGGTTATTCCTTTTAATCATTTTTCTGTAGATGCTGTAAAGATGCTTTGCTCTGCCACTCAAATCGTATTCGATTTTGAATTCATCAAGTTTTTTAGTGATTGGCACGGCAAATTTTTTAATGTAAGATTCTCTCTCTTTCCGTTTGCTTTTTACTTTTCGAACTAAATCTTCGTATGCTTCCTTATTCAAATATTTAAATGCGAGATCTTCAAGCTCCCATTTTACACGACCGAGACCGAAACGGTGAGCAAAGGGAGCATATATTTCTAAGGTTTCGAGAGCAATTCGTCTTTGCTTATCGGGATTCACAAATTCCAAAGTTCTCATGTTATGCAATCTATCAGCAAATTTTACTAAGATAACCCTCACATCACGGACCATCGAAAGAAGTAATTTTCTATAATTTTCTGCTTTTGCAAAATCCTGCCCCATAAAAATGCTGCTTATTTTTGTAACACCGTCAACAATCTCTGCAACCTCTTTACTGAATTCCGCTGCAAGAACTTCGAGGCTAAATTCGGTATCTTCAATTACATCGTGGAGCAAGGAACTTACAATTGTTGTATCATCAAGAGGAAATTCCCTTGCCACAATAAGTGCTACCTCGTAAGGATGAGTATAATACGGCTCTCCGGAAGAACGCAAATCGTGCTTGTGTGCTTCAAGCATAAAAGTGAATGCTTTTGTAATCAGTTCATCATCTACCTTTTGCAGAGATTCCCTGCTTACCTTCAAAAGCTCCGAAAGCATTCGCTGATGTCTGGGATTATCCAAACTAATTACCTTATTAATTAAATCGCTTATAAATTAAGTTATAATTTAACTTTTTTATTTGAGATGGTAAAGTCAGGTAGAGGTAGGTTAGAAATGACGAATTATTGAATAAGAGTATTTTTTAGTTCTTTCACTCTTTCAAGGCGGTCTTCGAGCATTGATAGTTCATAATCATTCAGATCACTTACTGATAAAATTTCATCACATAAAATTAAAGCTTTTTCCTTCTCCCCTGTTTTAAAATACTGCTGAGCAATTATATGCTTTAACACAATTTCGTTTATGTGGTTCTGATCTTTCTCCAGCTTGAATGATTCAAGTAAATCATAATAGAGTTGTATTGAAGAATCAGTATTTACATCCTCGTAAGCTCTGGCTAATCCCCATTTAAAATATCTTGAATCCGGAAATTCATCTACAGCATTTCGTCCTATTTCTATTGCAGTGTAAAAATCTTTCTGATCGATATAAATCCAGATTAGTGAATTGACAGCAAGATGAGAGTTGTAAGAAGCAGACTCAATTGCGGCTCGAAGTTTTTCGATTCCAATTTCAGTTTCGTCTTCATAAAAAGGTAACCACTCCAAAAATTCAGTTTTTCTGCTCATCCAGTATTCGTAAGTTCCGATCGCAATGTAAGCTTCATAAAAATTATTATCAATATTTAAGCAGTTACCGAATGCCGAGATTGAATTCATACCTGTTGAAAGAGCGGACAGCCAATTATCTTGGATAGCATCATAATACGAAGTGTAACCTTCAGCCAAAGCGTAATAATAATTGAACCACAAATTATCTTCATCGGTTGATAGAAGTTCTTCAGCCTGCTCTTTTGCTTCTTGCAGATTTGATTCAATAAAATCAGAATCATATTCTTTTTTGTAATCGTACGCTTCCGCAATTTTACTTGCTGCAAGATAAATTTTGCCTAACGGCAGTTCTGGATATTCTGAGGCAAGCTGATTAAAATATTTGTTCGCTTCAGTGTATTCTTGATTAACAACTTTCATTATACCGGATTTGAGCAGCGAATCAACTTGCTGACTAGGGAAATCATGTGCAAAAGTAACGTTAAATAAAATGGAAAATATTATTAAAGATAAATAACTACA
>Ga0209987_10001603_pt1 | contig 12429 bp, 10 predicted proteins | sample N074metaG_FD_182134 | JGI IMG/M metagenome (GOLD analysis project Ga0209987, IMG submission 182134) | Deep subsurface microbial communities from Kermadec Trench to uncover new lineages of life (NeLLi) - N074 metaG (SPAdes) (version 2) | ecosystem: Environmental > Aquatic > Marine > Ocean trench... | reverse complement strand
AATGGCTTAGCCTCATGAAGAAATATCGAAAACTGTCTACAATCGGTTAACTTGACAGAGCCCGTTGAGCAGCTCGTCGCCGAGCTTGCCGTTGAATGACTCGTTGTAGCCGTTCTCCCAGGGACTGCCCGGTGCGATGTAGAGCGTCTTCACACCGACCCGCGCCAGCCACTCACGGACGGCCTTGGCGGTGAACTCGCTGCCGTTGTCCGAGCGGATGTGGTCGGGTGGACCTCGATCGACGAACAGCTCCGCGATCAAGGCGATGGCGCGGGATCGCCATCTATCGCGCACATCAGCAGTTGAACCGGGTGGACGCTAGATATCGACGTTTGCGCCTCGATGTTCCAGCGGCACGTCTCGCTATCGCAGACCACCACGTCGGGCTCGAGCGCGTTGATCTGATCGACCAGCGTCTTGCCGATCGTCATCGCAATCTCGTACTTGTCCCGGTCATAGCCGTAGGTCCCGCCGATGCCGCAGCAATCGGCCTTGGAGAGCGTCAGCCCGATGCCTGGAATTAATCGCAGGAGTTCGACCGCCGGCTGCCCCATGCGGTGGCCGCGCAACTGACAGGGGCCGTGGTATAGAACGCGAAGCGGCATCGGCTTCGCGGCATTGCCAATATCGTCCCGGTGGTTCTCGAGGAGAAACTCGCAAGCATCGACCATGGCATCGGCGACGCTTTGCGAATCGGGGTCCGTCATGTCCAAATAGGCGGCGTATTTGGACCGCAGGGTCAGGCCACAGCTGGTTGATGTGGATACGATTGGTTGGTTGGCTTGGGCCGACGGATGAAGCGCGTCGATGAGACGGCGCGCCCGACCACGGGCGGGGTCCCATTCACCGCTCGATAACATGGGCAGCGAGCAGCAAAGGTCGGTTGGCACGTCCACCCGGTACCCCAGGTGATTGAGCAGGCGAACCATAGCGATCCCGACATCGGAGTCGTAATTGCCGATCGCGCACCCGGGGAAATAGGAAATCACTGGCCCGTCTGGCTGCGTTAGTCTCGACAACCAGCGTTCGAATACCGGACCGCGAACCTCGGGCAGCGGTGCGTTACGGTGAATGCCGAACGCGATTTCCGCCAAGTGGCGCAGAACAGCGCTGTTCAACACCGCGTTCGTGATCGATGGGAATATACCGCCTAGTTTACCAACCAGTTCCGGCCGGTTTAACATGCGCTGCCCCAGGCTTACACCAGCCCCAAGAGCCACCGCATCGGCCTTGGCCACCGCGATGATATCGGTGATAGCCACCTCGTTCGGGCAAACGCTGGAGCATACGCCACACCCGCTGCAAAGGAATGGGGAGGATTCGGACGCTGGCTCGATAACGCGAAATCGCTGAGCCTGGGGGCCAACATACTTTGGCCCCGGAAAAGCACCCGTCACGGCCGCGACAGGACAATACGCGTGGCAAATTCCGCACTTGGTGCACAGATCCATAGATCGCAACACGGCGTTGCGGTCCCGTGCGTTTCCGCGATGCTTGGTTATCGAGCGATCCGCGGTTGCTTGGTGCGACATGGTTACCGCCTCGCCCGCTGGCATACGTCGTCGACGGTCTTGTGCCACTCAGCCCACAGGAACTCTCTTTCGTCAGACCCCATAGACGGCTCATGGGTGACAGCGTCCGTCGTCATCGCGCCGGCTTCGTCGGCAGTCAAATATCCGGCGCCGATGGCCGCCAGATAGGCCGCCCCTAGTGCCGTCATGTCTGGCTCGAGCGAAACCGCTACCGGCATCCCGAGAAGGTCGGCCTGGCATTTCATAAGATAGCGATTCCGGGTCGGGCCGCCGTCGGCGCGGACTTCGCTGATGCTTCCGCCCATCTTGGCATTCAAGGCATGGACGATGTCGGCGCACTGGAAGGCAATCCCGTCGAGCAGGGCGCGCGCGATGTGACCGGGTTCGGTGTCGAGGCCAAGGCCGAACAAACAGGCGCGGGCGCCTGATTCCCAATGCGGCGCCGCCAATCCGGCAAAGCTCGGCACCATCATCACACCGCCGGAATTCGCGACACCTTCCGCCAGATCGGAGGATGCCGCGGCAGACGGCAACAGGCCTGAACGAACGACCCAGTCAATCGCCGATCCAACGGAGAAAACGCCACCCTCGACCGTGTAGTCGACGCGGCCATCAATCTCCCAGGCGATGAACACCGATAGATTGCCATCGGCTTCGACCGGCGATGTACCGGTATTGACTTCGATGAATGCACCGGTGCCATAAGTCGCTTTCACGGTCGTGTTGTCCTTGCACCCTTGCGCGAACAGCGCTGCATGAGCATCGACCGCATCAGCCGTAATCGGCACGGAGGCGCCACCGAATTCAGGGTGTCTCGCGGTCCCAAAATCCCCACAGGTCGAGCGTATTTCCGGCAGTTGATGTTCGACCAACTCGAATGCGTCGAGCAGATCCCGATCCCAACAGACATCGCGAAGGTTGAACAGCGCGGTCCGCGAGGCCGTGCCGGCGTCTGCTGCGTGCACCGCGCCGTGTGTCAGTCTGTCGATAACATAGGTTTCGGTTCCGCCAAGGCGCAGTGTCCCCTTGCTCCGGGCGGCGGATACCTCGGGAAGATTGTCGATCAACCAGCGGAATTTTGACGCAGAGAAGTACGGATCGAGCCGGACGCCGGTTCGTTCACGCACCAAGTCGCCAACGCCCTGGTCTTCCAATGCAGCGCAGATCTCGCTGGTTCGTCTGTCCTGCCACGACAGCGCGGGGCCGATGCCCATACCGGTTTCCCTCGACCAGGCCATGCTGGTTTCGCCCTGGTTGGCAAATCCAATCCCCTTCACGTCATGCCACGATAGATTGGCATCCGCCAAGGCGCCGGCCGCGGCAGCGATGCTCGTGTTCAGGAAATCCTCGGGATCGTGCTCGACCCAGCCGATCCGTGGCGTGGTCTTCGGCATCGGTACGGAGTGAGCCGAGCGCTTCCCGCGCTCGGGATCAAAGACCAATGCCGTTGTCGTCGTGCCGCCATGATCGATGCCGACAAAAACACCACTATCCATCTCGCAAAACTCCCAAGTGCGCGTGGGCAGCCTCGGCCGCTACCCACCCGGTCGCAATCGACACACCCTCCGCCGAGCTTTCCTCCGCCGGGTTCCAATGAGCGAGCGTGCGCCCGGTAACGAAGACGTTCTCGTACGCTGTGGAGCCGTTGCTTGCCGGGCGCAGATCGCCATCGGTTACAACACCCGCCAAATGCAGGGCGCTCAGGGACTGGTCCACCGAAAGGGCGTTCAATGGCTCGCTTTGGTGGACATCCAGACCCAGCACCGTTTCGCGGACCGCGCCACGGGAATCAACGTCGAGACCTCCCATGAGGATGCCGCCGGTTGACACGATGATGGCCGAGGCGTCATGGGTCCGGCCCATGTCATCAACGAGTGAGACGCAGTGGCGGCCTTCGATGCGAGGACGCTCGATATGGACGCCGGTGTGGATGATGACCCCACGATCGTTGAGCGAGCGCTCGAAGGCAAATTGAAGGCGCATTCCGGGGACGCTGGGGGGAAGCGTGGGAACCTCGAGACACGGTATGCCCAATGCTCGCTCGACAGCGGCCATAACCCGGCTGTGTTCCCGAAGGCCCAAAACCGCAGGGAACATAACAACCTCTGTTCCGTCCGGAATTTGGCTCGCGAGGCCGCTGAAATAGCCGTCGCCATCGTCCAGCGCGTCAAACGCTCTGGCCAGTCCCGCGTTCTCCACGACTGATCCGGGCGCGTCAATTTCAACGATGTGCGCATCCACGCCCGTCTTGCCAAGCTCGAGCGCCAGCAACTCTGCCGGAAAGTCTCGATGATGTCGCACGCGGACAATGGCGGCCTGCTTACCCGACAGGCACTCGAAGATCGCCTGGTGCCGGGCAACGCCGTAGACGGGAATGCCGAGCCCAGCGGGCGAGACGGTCAAGGCATTATTGCCATTCGAGCGAAAGCAATGGGCCGCGGGTCCAGCGTCCGCGAAAAACCAATCAAGGGCGGTGCGAACCTTCTCGGTTCCGATCGTTTGGAAGGGGTGGTGTTCATCGAGGTGCGATATGGCATCGAACGGCGATGATAGAGTCCGCTCGTTACCATCGGGCGCATAGCCGAGAACATGTATCCCGCCAGGTGCGTAATGCAGCGACCCAACGCCCGTCGACAGCATGCGAACCGAGCGGCCATGATCGAGCAGGCGCGTCGCCGCGATCAAACCGTCCAATTCAGCACCGACAATGAGGACATCGGTTTTCATCTATGATCCTCGGCTGGAAGGATGTCCTGCGTGAGCCGAATGCCCAGGGTTTCCCGATAGATCGCGTCACTCAGCAGGGTCTGTCGCGCCTGATGACCCCAGGCTGTCCGCATGGTTCCTTTAAGGCGTTCGGTCCAAAATCTTCCGAGATCATCCTCGGCCCGGTAATCCGGATACTGTTCAGCGATCAACGACGCAACCCGGCTGCTGCAATAGGTTCCCTGGCATGGGCCGAAGCCGATCCGCAAGCGCCGGCGCAAATCATGAAGATGTCGGATGCCACAGGACCGGATGAGCTCAATCACCTCGGCGCCATCCACCGATTCGCACTCACAGACAGGCGCCGTGAACGCCCGATCTCGTTCGATGCGCTGGAAGTTTTCCGCCGGCCGCCAGTCCGAGTTCGCGGCGCCGGCGGTCAATGGCGTGGTCGCCGTTTCGCAGGGCGCGTTTATGCCGAACCGCCGGCAAACATGATCGCCAAGATCCTCGGCCATGGCGCGATGTGTCGTCAGCGACCCGCCGCATACGGTGAAAAACCCCAGGATGTCATTGTCGGCATGATCAGTGACGAAATGCCGCCGCGGTAGCGGTTTGTCCGACGTCCAGTTATTCGGCTTGTACAACGGCCGCACCCCGGCCCAGGCGCGAAAGGCGCGATAACCGCGAATTCCAGGAATCAGCGGCTCGGCCTTGTCGAGCAGCTCCTGTATTTCATCCGGACGGACATGAGTCGTGTCGGGGTCATCGACGACCTCCGACGTGGTGCCGAACAGGCTGACGGTTCCGGTCGGAACTATGATGTCGTGGCTTGTCGGCGGTCTACAGCGATTAACAGCGCGCGCTACCAATCGATGCGAAAAAACGATAATCGATCCCTTGGTGAGCTGAAGGTCGACGGGTTCACCAACCAATGATGCGACGCGCGCCGACCAGACCCCCGCCGCATTGATCACCACATCCGCTTCGATCCGCCGCTCTCCTCCACTCCCCACGGCCAAAACGCTTCGCACCCGTCCACCCGACACGTCGATTTCCGTGACCTGGTGGCGCGTCAGAATCTCACCCCCGCGACGGCGCACGTCATCGGCCAGCAAGTTCACCAGCTTCCAGGGGTGGACCGTTGCATCGGGAACGGCGAAGGCCCTTACGATATGACGACTTATATTTGGTTCCTCCGCCATGACCAGATCGGGGTCCAACTCATCGATCGGGATTTTGGCGTTCTGGCATCCAGCGAGAAATTCGTCGCCGAACCCCGGCGGGTCGTCTGGCAGCGAAACAAACAAACCCCCGGTCCGCTCAACCGCCTCAGGGGCAAGGCGCGCGACAATCCGGCGTTCGCGCATACATTCAGCGCCATAATCCGTATCGCTGACGGCATAGCGCGCGCCGCATTGCAGCATGCCGTGAAAGCGGCTGCTGGTACCGGAACCCAGATCGCCAAACTCGACAAGGGTGACACTGAATCCCCGCAAAATCAGGTCACGGGCAACGCCGCACCCGGTCGCCCCGCCGCCGATGACGACGGCCCGAGGGTTAGAGCTGACGTGCGGCATCGAGACCGAACTCCAATTTGCGCCTACGCGCCCACGCGTTGATCAGACGATCGGCCGTGATGGCGATAAACGCGACACACATTCCCGCTGTAACACCACGTCCCGGATCGACTTTTGACAGGGCGATAAGGGTTTCCTGACCAAGGTCACGTGTCCCCACCAGAGCCGTGATCACCAGCATGCTGAGGCCCATCATCAGAGTCTGGTTTACGCCGAGCATGATGTCCGGGAGCGCCAATGGCAGTTGGACTCGTTTCAAAATTTGCATTCGCGTGCAGCCCATGGCGCGGGAGGCCTCGATTAGATGGGGCGGAACCTGCCGGATACCGTGATCCGTATAGCGAATTGCCGGCACGATTGAGTACATCACAACGGCAATCATTGCGGAGAACTCGCCAACACTAAACAGCATGATTACCGGGATGAGGTAGACGAAGGACGGCAGCGTTTGCAGCGTATCTATGACCACCAGAACAACGTTATGAACGCGATCATTCTGCGCTGAAATTATGCCGATGGGGATGCCGACAATGCTCGCCAGAAATACGCAAACACCAACGAGGTACACCGAGATCATGGCCTTTTCCCACAACCCGACCATGGCGATGAACGAAACTAGCACGGCGCAGAGGATCGCCAAGCGCAGCCGTCCCAAATGATAGCCAATGGCGGAAATGACGAGAACAACTCCAAGCCATGGCAACGACAACATGAAACTCTTGGACGGTTTTAGGAGATAAATGAAAAAGAAGCGGCGGAAGCCGTCGATGTATTCATACAGATTGATGTTGATCCAATCGATGATATTGTCCCAGAACTTTCCGGTGCTGAATGTCCAGGAATCGGGAATCTGAGAAACCGCGGGAACCCAGTGTCCGACGGCGGTTGTTCCGATGGCTAGGACCGCGATGGTGATCAACAACCTGTATCGTTCGAAAAAAGATGGCGCAGAATCGCGGTGAACGGGTCTGCGCGCCGCGTATCGCTGACTGAGTCTATCCAGCACGATGGCGACGAGGGTAATCGCGATTCCAGCCTCGGCGCCCTGACCGATACGAAGCGCCTTGAGCGCTTGCCACACATCGAACCCCAGACCGCCCGCGCCAATGAGCGACGCGATAATCACCATGTTCAGGGTCAGCATGATCACTTGGTTAACGCCGACCATCAGACGCGGTCGGATGGATGGAATCATAACTTTCCATGTCAGTTGCGTGGAAGAGCATCCCGCCATGCGGCCGAATTCCACGGTTTCACTACTCACCTGAGTCAGGGAAATCTTGGTCACGCGCGCCATGGGCGGCATGGCATAGATCAGCGTGACCACCATGGCAGCGGCCGGGCCATAGCCAAACATCATCAACGCGGGCACCAGATAGGCGAACACCGGCATGGTCTGCATGAAGTCAAACACAGGTGTCAGGATGCGATCCATGATCACCCATTTGAAGGCCGCTATACCCAGCAGCATGCCGGCAACAATGCCGATCAAGACGGCGACGATTATCGACGCGAGCGTCAACATCGTGCTGTCCCAAAGACCGATAAGCGCGACATAGAGAAATGAAAGAAGCACAAAACCGGTCAGGCGCCGGTCGCCAAGAGACGCGCCGAGTAACACAAAGCCGATCGTTACGCCGAGCCATGACAAGGGCGGGATTTGCAACACCGTGCCGCTGTCACCGTCAATTTTGAAACCGGTTACCAGCAGTTTCTTGAGAAACAGCGTTGGGGCATCAAGCAAGGCGCCAATAGCGCGGGTGAATTCCTTGAAGGTGAAGAATCCAAGATCGGCGTCGTTCAGCAGCCACTTGATGGTCGCCGACAGGTGTTTACTGAATGGGATAACCCACGAACGGGGATATTCGTTGGCCCACGCCAGTGTCGCTGACTGATATTCAATTAGAAAAATCGAAAAAATGCTCAGAAGAATGAATACTACGCTCGGTTTTAATCGCAGCGATGAGGTGTTATACGCCAACTTCATCGCTGTCATGGGCTGGTTCCCTGGATTCGGCCGATTACTGTTTTATCGTTCCCGAAATTTCCACAGTGAAGCAAGGGAATATACAGGATTAGGCTGTGATCGAGACGTGGTCCCGATCACAGCCGTTATCCTGGCACGGGAGAGGCCTACTTGAGCCAAGCTTTCCAGATGCTCTCGTTCTCGGCAATCCACTGTTCAGCGACTGCCTTGGTGTCCATCCCGTCAACGTCGGACTTGTACACCAATTCGCCGGCCGTCTTTGCATCCAGCTTGAATTTACGCCAAACGTCATAAGCCTTTGGCCAAATCGCTTCGCCACCAGCCCATGCAGCCTTCCACATTAAACCATTGGGCCGGCCACAATCGTGGGTCATGGCAGAGTTCATGCCCCATGACGGATCGTCATAACAGGCATCATCATATTCCGGCCATGTTACGAATTCGCCCGGATAAAGTGCGGGAATCCAGTATGGCTCCCATGACCAGGCGATGATCGGCTGTTTACGCTTGATCGCCGCGACCAAATCAGCGGCAAGAGCGCCATCGCTACCGGCATTGATGACTTCGAAGTTGAGACCCATTGCGGCGATACGCTCTGGGTCCGTGCCGCCCCACTCAATCGGTCCACTGAGGAACCGGGCTTTGGGTTCCGTCTCGGGCACCGAAAGCGCCTCGACGCAATCGGGCTCAAGCAAGGCTTTCCAGTCAGGCAGGCCGGGACAGTCATCTTTTACATATAGCGGATACCACCAGTCTTCATTAACGGCGATACCTATGTCCCCCATGTTGAGAACGTTGCCAGATGCAAACGCGTCAGCAAGCACAGCCTTGGCTGTTGTATCCCAACCCGGGGACGCAATGTGAAGATCGCCGGCAGCAACGCCCGTGAATTGGCCGATGTAGTCAGCGGGTGTGTATTCAACGCTGTAGCCGAGCTTCTTGATCAGTTCTCCGTAAATGAACATGATAATGTTATCGCCGGAGTAACCCATCATGACGACTTTGATGGGCTCCTTCGATTCTGGAACACCTGCTTCGGCGGCAGTCATCCCGATGCCGCCAACCGCCAGTCCCAACATGACGACGCCAACCGCCCAATCTCGAATACTGCTAAGCATTTCATTCCTCCCTAGTGTTTGTGCGCTTGCGCGAAATGACTCGCGAAGCCGATTGTTTTACAACGGCAGAGGCTACGCTAATGGCAAAAACGATAGATTACAATCATAATTCCTGTTGTTTTTGATCGTTTATTGGGGATGAATGATTGTTTTTCTCGTGCTACAAGACCCCATGACCAGCAGAAATCGAAACCCATCGGCCCGCCGCGCTGCGATTCAACGGCAACTTCTCATGGATGGCACGGTGGCGGTTGAAGCCCTGGCTCGCGATCTCGACGTGTCTGTCGCGACGATCCGACGTGATTTGACGATTCTCGAAGAGGACGGCTCGGTCCGACGAACACATGGTGGCGCAACGGTCACGGCACCCCGTGGCGCCGATCAGGCATTTGCATTACGTGAACAAATCGATCTTGATGCAAAGCGGTTTATCGCGCGTACCGCCTTCGAGTTGATCGAGCCCGATCAAACATTGTTCATGAACGATGGATCGACGGTACTGGCGCTTGCCCGTGAACTGGTGGCATCGGACATGTCACTAACCGTGGCCACGCCCGGTGTAAACATCGCGACAATGCTGTCGGAAAATCCTAGAATTAACGCCTATCTTGCCGGCGGCTTGGTACGGCATAGAACACTCGGGACCGCCGGTGATTTTGTCGAACAGATGTTGTCTGCAATCAATGCTGATACAGCATTCCTCGCCGCCGAAGGGTTCTCCGCAAGTGAAGGATTGACGTATTCCTATGAAGCCGATGCAACGATCGCACGTATTATGAACAATAGGGCGGCGAAAACGGTTGTGCTGGCGACGGCGCGTAAGCTTGGGCAACGTGACCGTATGACCGCCATTCCGGCATCGAGGGTCGACGTGCTGATAACGGATTGCCGGGATGAAAATACGGTCGGCGCGATCCGGGACTTGGGCGTTTCGGTGATCGTGGCTTCAAAGGAAGAGAATGACACGAGCAACGTTGAGATACTTTCAGTCCAGCCATAAGTGAAGACGGCTAAAGTCGAAATGACAAGCGCAAAGACCGATGGTACGAATACGGCAGAGAGAAAGATAAAACTCTCATGCCACAACGTCTGGAAGCTATTCGGCAACAACGCCAGCCGGTTTCTGGCACGGCATGGTAACGCCCCTTCGCCGGAAGCGCTGGACGAAGCGGGACTGATCGCCGCTGTGCGCAATGCGACGTTAGAAATCGGCGAGGGCGAGATTTTCCTTATCATGGGGCTGTCCGGTTCCGGCAAGTCCACACTGGTACGCTGTCTTTCAAGATTGATTGAATCGACTGCCGGCTATGTGATGTTTGATGGGCAGAACCTGCAGGCCATGTCGGAACGGGAACTGAACGTAATCAGGCGTCACAAGATGGGCATGGTGTTTCAGCACTTTGCTTTGTTGCCACACCTGACGGTGGTTGGAAATGTCGCGTTTCCCTTGGAGATCCAGGGTGTTGATAGACGGGCGCGCGAACAGCGTGCGCTGGAGATGATCGAACTGGTGGGGCTCCAGGGCCGTGAGAACTATTACCCGCGGGAACTATCGGGCGGTCAGCAACAACGGGTCGGCATTGCTCGTTCGCTGGCCGTGGAACCCGACATCTGGTTTCTTGACGAACCTTTCTCCGCCCTTGACCCACTCATCCGTCGCGAAATGCAGGATGAATTCATGCGCCTGCAAAGCGTGTTGCGCAAGACGATCGTCTTTATCACTCACGATTTTGACGAGGCAATCAGACTGGCTGATCGCATCGCCATCATGAAGGATGGCAAGATTGTTCAGATCGGTACGCCCGAGGAGCTGGTGCTCAATCCCGCGACGGACTACGTGGAGGAATTCACCAAGGGAATTTCACGCTCCAAGGTGCTCTCGGTAAAATCGGTCATGGTTACAGCATTGCCCGAGGAGGCTGTCAGCGCGTCCATCTCAGTGCCGGAGCACGCGAAGATCGGCGATATTGCGGCCGTCGTAATGGCTCGCGGTGGAGATGTCACCGTAGTGAACACCAACGGCCAGCCCGTCGGAACTTTGACCCGGCAGACTGTCATCGATGTGCTGGTGTCCGAAACTCATTGAATATAGCCAAACATGGAGAGGGCGTCGGTCCAACAAGCGCGCGGAGCGCCGGTGTGGGCATTGTCAAGTTAACTGATTATAGACTGTTTTCGGTATTTCTCTATGAGGCTAAGCCATTGAAATTGCGTATAGCAGCCATCAGCGATTTACCGAGATTTCGTAGTGAATCCGGTTAACTTGACAAAGCCCGGCGGCGGTGTTCGCCGACCTGCCGGACCTTGGCGAACCGCCCTGTCCCATTGATCGGAATCTTCATGCAAGGCGATCGAAATTTATCGTTAGCGGCGCTCCGTATTCTCTGTTAGCGCAGGATTGGCGGTCGTCTATCGGTGGCCGGTCGGTCGGTCCGTAGGGGGTATGGTCGTGGCTCTGGGCAAGGCGTTTGCATCCGGGATCGATGTCGCGGCCGATATGCCCTTGAAGGGCATCGCCTTTCTGATCACAGGCGTCACCGTCTTCTCCCTTCAGGATGTCATCATCAAGACCTTGAGCGACGGCTATCCGGCGCACGAGATCGTCTTCGTGCGCGGCTTGGTGGCCCTCGTCCCGTTGCTCATCATCGTGCGGCTGGAATCCGGCGGCTGGGCCCTTCGGACGCGGCAGCCCGTCCTCGTTCTGCTGCGCGGGCTGGCGGGTTTCCTGTCGTACACCACCTACTATCTCGCCCTCACGGTCCTGCCGCTCGCCGATACCGCGACGCTCTTCTATTCGAGCCCGCTCTTCATCACGGTGCTTTCCGTCCCTATGCTGGGCGAGCGGATCCGCCTGCGCCGCTGGTTGGCGGTGGCGGTGGGCTTCGCCGGCGTCGTGGTAGTCATGCGGCCCGGCAGCGGGACGATCGATCCGGCAATGGTGCTGGGGGTCCTCGCGGCCATCAGCTACGCCTTCATGGTGATGATCACCCGTCGCCTGGGTAAGACGGAAGCGGGGGGCACCATGTCCGTCTACAGCATGTTCGTTTTCATCGCGGCAAGCGGTGCGATCGGCCTTACGCTCGGCGATGGGGCCTACGACACCGAGGCCCACGGGAGCGCGCATTTCCTGCTGCGGGCCTGGATGCTGCCGACGTGGGGGGACTTCGGGCTCCTCGCTCTCTGCGGCCTCATCGCGGCGATCGGCTTCTATTGCCTAACGCAGGCCTACCGCGTCGCCGCACCGAGCCTGATCGCACCCTTCGAATACGCTTCGCTTCCCTGGGCCTTGCTCTGGGGCTACGTTTTCTGGGACGACCTACCGGGACCGGCCACGATTTTCGGTATTCTGCTGGTGGTGGCGAGCGGTCTTTACATCATCCGCCGCGAGACCGTCCGTGGCCGCCGGGTCGTCGTCGGCCGGCCACTGCGCCCGCGCATCTGACGGGAAAACGCGTTGGCGTATGGTTCGCAATGACCGGATTGATACCTCAGCATGACGATCGGGG
>Ga0209987_10001600_pt1 | contig 12434 bp, 9 predicted proteins | sample N074metaG_FD_182134 | JGI IMG/M metagenome (GOLD analysis project Ga0209987, IMG submission 182134) | Deep subsurface microbial communities from Kermadec Trench to uncover new lineages of life (NeLLi) - N074 metaG (SPAdes) (version 2) | ecosystem: Environmental > Aquatic > Marine > Ocean trench... | reverse complement strand
TGGCCAGGACAGCCTCGACTGGTTCAAAGATCGTGCAAAAGGGCCAAAGGCGGTCGTCAGTTTGTCGCGGGTCGAGTCCATGCACGGTATTCGTGAGACCGCAGATGGCATTGAGATCGGTGCACTGACGACGCTAACCGAAATTACCGAAAGCGGGCTCATAAGAAACAACTATCGTTTGTTATCTGATGCCGCGTCGAGAGTGGCGAGTCCGCAAATAAGAAATGTCGGCACGATTGGTGGCAATGTTTGCCAGGATACGCGTTGCTGGTACTACCGCGGCGGAATGGATTGTTATCGAGCGGGAGGCAGCACCTGTTATGCCGATACACCGGAGGGCATGAATCGAGAACATTGCCTGTTTGGCGCAGATCGATGCGTCGCCGTATCGCCTTCAGATACGGCACCTGCCCTGGTTGCTCTGGATGCCAGCATGGTTATCCGGAACAAGGATGGGGAACGGGTTGTTGCCGCCGGTGATTTTTTCATCGGGCCGGACGTAGACATCGAACGCATGACCGTGATTGAGCCAGGGGATATTTTGACAGCAATTCGACTTCCCAATGCCTGGGCGGGGGCAACGTTTTACTTTGAGAAAGTCGCGGATCGAAATACCTGGGACTTTGCGTTGGTGAATGTGGCGGCGGCGATGAAGGTCAACGACGATGTAATTGAAGACATTCGCATTGCATGCGGTGGTGTGGAGTGCACGCCAAGACGCATGAGGGTGGCGGAGGAAATAGCAAAGGGCAGCGCGAAGAATGAAGAGACCGCGAAACTGGCTGGTGGATCGGCGTCGCGAGGCGCGGTGCCGCTGAATTATAATCATTTCAAGTTATCACTTATTGAAAACCTGGTCATGCGTGCAATTCGTGATGCGTAGTTCGACCTGATGAAAATATGCCTGGCAGGCGAGGGTGCATTCGGCAAGAAGCACATGATGGGCCTGCGAAAAATCGATGATGTTGAAGTTGCCGTGCTTGTGGGCGGTGTTGCGGACGCGACCGAGGCGTTCGCTGCTGAGCACAACATTCCATTCTGGACGACTGATCTGCGCGAAGGTCTGGCGCAGGCCGGAGTGGAGGCAGCAATTCTCGCAACGCCGACACCGATACATGCATCCCAGGCGATTGAGGTCATGCGTGCTGGCAAGCATGTTGAAATAGAAATACCGATGGCCGATTCGCTGGCAGATGCGCAGCAAGTCGTCGAGGTCAAGCGGGAGACGGGGTTGATCGCGATGGCAGGGCAAACCCGGCGATTTAACCCGAGTCATCAATGGATTCATCGAAAAATCCAGGCAGGTGAAATAAGACTGCAGCACCTCGATGTGCAGACATTCTTTTTTCGTCGTACGAACACCAATGCAGAGGGCAAGCCGCGTAGCTGGACCGATCATCTACTCTGGCACCATGCATGCCACACCGTGGATCTCTTCCAGTACCAGACGGGCGAGACCGCGAGTGATGTCCAGGCAATGCAGGGGCCTTTGCATCCTGACCTTGGCATTGCGATGGATATGAGCATCGCGATGAAAGTGCCCTCGGGTGCCATGTGTTCGCTGACCTTGTCATTCAACAACGACGGGCCCTTAGGCACTTATTTTCGATATATCTGCGACAACGGAACCTATCTCGCGCGTTATGACGACCTCTTCGATGGTAACGACCAGCCGATCGATGTTTCCAGGGTCGACGTGTCCATGAATGGCATCGAGCTTCAGGACAGGGAGTTCATCGCAGCGATACGCGAGGGCAGGGAGCCCAATGGCAGCGTTGTCGATGTTTTGTCGGCGATGGAAACGCTGGATCGACTTGAGAAGGCCCTCACATAAATTCGACAGGATCTAGCCCGGTCGACTGTAAACAAAACCATCAACGCCCAAACGGAGGGCAGGTATGTCAGCAAACTTGGATTCCATGAGCAGTTCCAGCATTGTCGCCGAAGTTATCGACAAGGGATCAGTCAGTGCTCAGCAATTGCTGGTCGTAGGGCTTTGCCTGTTTCTCAATATGCTCGACGGTTTTGATATTACCGCGATGGCGATTGTTGCCACCGCAGTAGCAACCGAACTGGATCTGACTCCGGATTTGCTGGGATGGATTTTCAGTTTCGCGCTTGCGGGGATGATGGTTGGTGCAATGTTGCTGGCGCCTATATCGGACATCGTCGGGCGGCGGGCGGTGATCATCACCAGTGTGGCGCTGGTCGGCGGATCGATATTGCTGACTGCCAATGCAACGAGTCTTACCGAATTCTTCGCGTTGCGATTTATTAGCGGTATGGGAGCAGGTGCGATGCTTGCTTGCCAGGCAGCGCTGGCGGCCGAATACAGTCCCGAAAAATACCGGACACTGGCGGTTGCCGCTGTGACCTCCGGGTATCCGCTAGGTGCAATGATGACGTCTGTTGTTGCTGGTTTTATCCTGCCGGACTACGGCTGGCGCGGCATGTTCTGGTTCGGTGGAACTTTGACGCTTGTTATGGCCGTTGTTGCATGGCTGCTGTTGCCGGAGTCACTGAAATACCTGCTGGAGAAGCGACCCGAAAACGCGCTGGCGCGCATCAACAAGATTCTTCGCAAGCTAAAGAAAAATCCCCTGGCAGATATGCCCGAGGTCGCCGCTGCGGAACAGAAGCCTAAAGGTGGGCTTGGCAAAACAATGGTCATGCTGGTATCGAAAGAGCATCGAGTTGTCACACTGACATTGTGGGCGGCATTTTTTCTTTGCTTTAGCACACTGTATTTCCTGATGAGCTGGATTCCGAAGCTCATGGAAGATTCCGGCTATGAGCGATCCGTCGGGCGTACAGCCTTTTTCTTGTTCAATTTTGGCGGTGTGATCGGTATTTATGTCCTCGGCTGGCTATCGACCCGGTGGAAACTGACCAACCTGATCCTGATTCTGTCGCTGTCCTCGGCGGTCGGCATGGTGGCCTTCGCGATGGCACCGAATCAACTGAATCTGCTGCTCTCGATGATTTTCCTTATCGGGATTTTGCAACAGGGCGGGTTTACGGGCCTTTATGCTGTCGCGGCCAAAGTGTATCCGACCGAAATGCGTAGTACCGGCATTGGCTGGGCCATTGGACTCGGCAGATCGGGGGCTGTGGCAGGGCCGGCTGTAGCGGGATATTTGATCGCTGCTGGTTTCGATATGTCCGCCAATTTCTTCTTTTTCGCCATACCGATGGCAATCGGGGGCATCATTGCCTATCGCTTGCACGTTCACTAGTTTGGGCGCTGCGATGCAATAAATTCCTGTTACACGATCATTTGTTGCCAATGCGATATAATTCCCGGACAAATTGAATTGCCGGGATGTCGATCAGCCCATGAGTGAGGAAGAAACCGCACCAAAGCACAAGTCTTCGACCGTACACAGTGTCGTCGTGGCGGTGAAACTGCTCGAGTATCTGGCTGAAAGCGGCCGCCCTCAGCGCGTCACCGATATCGCCTTGTTCCTCGGCATGACCAAGGCCCGCGTATCGCGTCATCTGAGCACGCTTTCTGATCTGGGACTTGTTAATAAGACCCCGGACAACAGCGGCTACCGATTGGGGTCGATGCTTTTTCGCCTTGCGAACGCCGCCCTCGATCAATACGAGATTACGAATATTGCCTATCGGCACATGGTCGTGCTCAAGAACCAGATATCCGAATCGTTACTGCTTGCCATACCAGCGGGTGGTGACGCGATGATTGTCTCGAAGATCGCTGGAAACAGGCCATTCTCGCCACAAATTTCCCGCGGTACCCGCTGGACGGTGCCGACGTCACCCACAGCGCGCGTCATTCTTGCTTTTTCCCACGAGAATACACGGGAAAGAATCCTGTCGCGCCGCACCGAACGTGAGCCGGATCCAGACGTTCAATTCGATCCCAACGAATTGCGCCGAACGATGGCGAAGATTCGTTCCCAGTTCTACGAATTCGACGAAAACCCGCACGATGCCGGTTTTTCCGGACTGGTCGTGCCGATTTTCAACCACCTCGACCGCATTGAAGCCGCCCTCACGGTTGTCATGCCAATGCGAGCCAATGACCCCAATCAGGAAACCCGCTATCTAAAGCCGGTCAAGGAAACAGCGATAGAAATTTCGCGGGTACTCGGCTCGGTGGAAATGGCCGACAAGATGGCTGCGACGCTCTGATTGCCGGTTCCTGGATTAACGTTACGCCATACGAATCGCGGCAGTGTCAGACTTTGCAGACCGCGTTAGACTGGTCTTACTGGCCTGATAATCAAAAAAGGGAGTGGCCGTGTCGGTATTTGTGTGGATTGAGGAGACCAGATTGGCGTTGTGGGTCGGCGAATCCCTGTGGGGTTATCCGATACTTCTGAGCCTGCATATTGTTGGACTGGCCATCGTTGCGGGCATTTTTACAGTGCTAAACCTCCGTTTGCTGGGCATCCTGAAAGACATTGAATTCAGCCCATTGATTGGCCTGTTCAGACTTGCGTGGCTGGGCCTGATCATTAACACCTTATCCGGGCTTGGGCTTTTTTCATCGCAGGCCACCACTTTTGTTACCAACATTCCGTTCCTGGTAAAAATTACCGCGATCTTCATCGGCGTCGTCATTGCGACGCGAATTCTAAAGAAAATCAGGCGCGGAGCGAGTGATTGGGATGCGGGCACAAGTTCACCTGATCAGACTGTGAAAATTTTGGCGGCGGTGTCACTCCTGATCTGGACTACCGCGATAGTCGGTGGTCGTCTGATCGCGTACCTGTAACGGCGAGGAAAAAAGAATGATACAGACTTTGGTACAGGCCATCGAAGGAACCGCTATCAACAATTGGGTACTCGCTACGGCCTGGTTGTGGCCGTTGATGGAAATACTTCATTTCGTCGGCTTGACTTTATTGCTGGGTGCAATGCTGGTCATCGATCTGCGCCTGGCAGGGTTTCTGCGACAAATGAACATATCGACGACACATCGGTTGTTACCCTGGGCAATGGTCGGTTTTACGATCAACCTGACCACCGGTGTGCTTTTCTTTCTGGGTGATCCGGGACGTTATGCGATCAACATCGGTTTTCAGATCAAAATGGTCTTGGTGTTGATCGCCGGTCTCAACGCGCTCTGGTTTATCCTCAAGATAAATCCGTCGATGCCATCCTGGGATCCCTACGGTGACACACCTGGAACCGCAAAACTGATTGCCTACGTGTCGCTGGGTGCCTGGTTTGGCGTGTTGTTGCTCGGTCGGTTAATACCGTATGTCGGTACCGGATAGATAATCAACGATTCGTTGCCGGCACGACTCAATCCGGTTCCAGCCAATGTCCAATTTTGCGAACAGCTCATCATCCACATCGGCGTTATCGAGCAAAAATTATCGCATCTATCTTTACGGTAATATTTTTTCTGTACTGGGAATCTGGGTACAGCGGCTTGCGCTGGGCTGGCATGCATGGCAGCTGAGTGAATCGACTTTCGTCGTTGGCCTGATCGCCGCTGCACAGTTTCTTCCGTTGCTCGTGCTGTCGCCATTTTTTGGTGTCATGGCGGATCGAATAAGGCGACGCCCCAGTGCGATCGTGGCCCACCTCGTCCTTGCCGGAATAGCGGCACTGCTGGCAGCGTTCACTTTCGTGGGCAGCATCAGCGTGGAAAAATTGTTTGTTCTGGCCTTGCTGCACGGTGTCGCGAACAGCGCCTACTCGCCGATTCGTATGGCACTGATTCCGGACCTGGTGCCACCGCGGCAATTTCCGAGCGCCGTAGCGATTTCGTCGGTGGTTTTTAACCTGTCGCGATTTCTCGGTCCAGTCCTGGCCGGTGCCATCGTGACTCTGTATGGCCTGGGTTATGCGTATCTCATCAATGCGATCACGTATGTCCCGATCATAGTGTCCCTGTTCTTGTTGAAGATTGACGATTCGCGGGCGGCTTCTGCTTCGAGCGGCAGCTACTTCGCGCAATTGATGGAGGGTCTGCGGTATACCCGTGATCACCACAGCATACGCCAGGTTATTTTGCTGGTTGGCGTCAGCAATTTCTTCGGCCGTGGAATTGTTGAGCTGATGCCTGCTTATGCCGTACTTGTTTTCGATGGGGGGAGTCGCGTTCTTGCTGCATTGATGTCGGCGGCGGGTCTTGGTGCAATTATCACAAGCATCCTGTTTTCGACGGGGCTCGTTCGCCTGCGCCTGCACACCTCTGTCGTTCTTGGCACCATTGGTGTTGGTGTATCTCTCGTATTGTTTTCGTTCGTACGTGAACTTGAGACAGGCCTTCTGTCATTGCTCCTGATCGGATTCTTTACCACGGCCGTTGCCATCGCGTCCCAATCAGAAGTCCAGATTCACGTTGAAGACAGACTACGAGGGCGGGTCTTAAGTTTGTGGACGATCCTGGCGATTGGCGGTCCGGCTATCGGTAGCCTGGTTGGCGGTGCTATTTCCAACAAGGTCGGTGCATCCGGCACATCGTTGATATTCGCAGGCGCCTGCCTGTTACTGGTGCTGATTGTCGGCATTCGCAAGCCCGTGGATGCCAGGCTTCACAGAATCGAGAGCTAGGCCGCAGAAGCTCATTTCACGCGACTGCTGGTTTGCAGCCAACACCATTAGCCTTGTCGTTAGGAAATGACTACCATTGTGAATCCGAACAGGCGTAGGCCTCATAGCGAGCCATAAACCTTGTCTTTCTTCAGTGAGCTCAATCGCAGAAACGTATTTCGCGTAGCCATTGTCTATGTCGTGACGGCGTGGTTGATCGCACAGGTGGCGGAACTGGCAGCCGACAGTTTCGGCGCGCCAGCCTGGGTAATGAAAATGATCATCACCATGCTAGCTCTCGGGACTCCGGTTGCCATTGTGATGGCGTGGGCCTATGAGTTGACTCCGGGTGGCCTGCGGCGTGATTCGGGAACAGCGACCCGACAGGCACCCGCCGGTAAACTTGATCGCGCCATTATCATCGTGCTGATCGCGGCGCTGGCTTATTTTGCCTGGGATAAATTCATCCTGGACCCGCAGCGCGATGAAGCCCTGCTGGAATCGGTCAGTACACAACCCGTCGAGATTCTGCCGCAGAATGCCGGCCAATCCATAGCGGTCCTTGCCTTCGTCAATATGAGTGATGATTCCAGCAACGAGTATTTCTCAGATGGCCTGTCAGAGGAGTTGCTCAACCTGCTGGTCAAGATCCCGGAGCTCAGGGTTGCCGCCCGTACCTCGTCATTCTCCTTTAAGGGCAAGGATGTAAAGATTGCGCAGATTGGTAAGGAGCTCAACGTTACGCACGTGCTGGAGGGCAGTGTCCGCAAAGCAGGTGATCGGATCCGTGTCACCGCACAATTGATCAAAGCGGATGACGGCTTTCACGTGTGGTCAAAAACCTTCGACCGCAATCTCGATGATATTTTTGTGGTGCAGGATGAGATCGCGGCAGCTGTCGTTAGAGGGCTCAAGGTGACCCTCCTGGGTGAGTTGCCGGAGCAGCGACGAACTGACCCCGAGGTTTACACGCTTTACCTACAAGGTATTTATTTCATTAACCTTGGCGGCAAAGAAAATGCCCGAATGGCAGTGCAAGTCCTGAAGCAGGCGCTGGCCATTGACCCTGAGTACGCTCCGGCCTGGGCGACATTGTCTTATTCAATTGGCAGGCTGGAATATTATGGAGGCCTGCCACGTGATGAGGGGATCGCGCTGGCGATGCAAGCCCTGGACAAGGCGCTTGAAATTGATGACCAGCTGGCGTCCGCCTGGGCGGGTTTGGCCTGGATGAAAAGAACCGTTTTCTGGGATTGGCAGGGCGCCGGAGTTGCGATCGAAAAAGCTCTGCAACTGGAACCCAACAACGCCCAGGCCATTAGCACTGCAGCGTCTATTGCCTCCACTGTCGGGGAACTCGACAAGTCTATAGCACTGTTTGAACGCACCGTCGAATCGAACCCATTGAGTTTGAGTACGCTGACCGCGCTCGGAAACCGTTACCTTGCGGTTGGGCGTCATGAAGAGGCCCGGACGCTATATGAAAGGGTACTGGCATTGAATCCTGAGTACCCCGGCACGCGCGTTAAAATTGCCAGTACATACCTGTACGAGGGCCAGCCTGAGGAGGCATCGGCCATGCTGACTGGACTTCCGGACGGCGCCAAATTCCGGCACATCAAGGCCGCTGCGTTGTTCGACATGGGTGAAACTCAGAAAGCGCAGATGGCGCTTGACGATTTTCTCGAAACGCCATCAAAAGATAGTCCGTTATTTATCGCTTTCTTGTATGCCTGGCGCGGAGAAAATGACGAGGCTTTTGAATGGTTGGAGGTGGCGTTCGAGCAGCGCCTTCCCGCCTTGTCCTACATCCTCATAAATCCTTTCCTGCCCAAATTTAAAGACGATCCCCGCTTCCCGATTTTCCTGGAGAAGATGGGTTTGCGCGAAGCCTGGGAAGCAATGCCCTCAGAATACGGTGGCCCATCGAAATAGTGTTTTGCCTGCGTTTCGTTGCAACCATTTGGGGTCGAACCCACTGCTGTCCCATAAACTTCATATGAAGGCCAGTTGCACTTGAGGGTCGGGTGGCTGTGGCCGGGGTGGATCTCCGTGCATCAGTGCCAGCAGGTCGCGCCGGGCGAACAGATTGAGTTGTAACAGCCGGATCATGTGCTGTAACGAGCCGCTAATCCTGGACAGATATTTAAGATAAGCCAGCATCAGGTAGACGCAGAGAGCGATCCAGATTTGTGTCATCACGGCGTTCTTACTGGTGCCCAGAAAGGCTTTGATTTTCAGGTTCTGCTTGATCCACTTGAAGAACAACTCGATTAGCCAACGCTCTTTGTAACAAGCCGCAATGGTGCTGGGTGCCAGGGCGAAGTTATTGGTCAGAAAGACGTAGCGTATGCCCGTCTCGGCATCACGATAAGCAATCCGTCGCAGTTGTGCGAGCGGTTCTTTACGTGACTTCAGGCCAGTGAGTTCGATGGTCTGATCGCAGATCAGACCTTGTGATTTATTCACTGTGCGGCGTTCAACGACGCGGTAACGGGCACCGCGCTTCTGCCGGCTGATAAAGTAGACCCCTTGTTGTGTAAGGGCTGTGTACCAACTGTAGTCGTCATAGCCCTTGTCGCAGACCACAATACTGCCTTTGGGCAGAGACAGTGTCCGGGCCACCGCGATGTCCGCGGTACGACTGTCGGTGATGGTGGCAAAGGCGGGCAAGTAGCCACCATGATCCAGCCCCAGATGTAGTTTCACCGCCGACTTGCCAAGCGCAAAGTGTCCCCAGGGGAATAGCTTCAACGACAGATCGATCAGTGATGAGTCAATCGAGTACAGCGGGTTCTTGAAGCGAAACCGGTGACCCGGTGCCTTCGGTTGGCAACGGCGGTACAGGGTGCCAAACAGCGCTTCATAAAACGCACTGGGTTGTTGTTCATTGACTCGGGCAAGCGTCGAACGGGTAATGCGGCGAGCTCCCAGGTGATACCAGCACGACCACTGTGCTGCCGCATTGGCAACCACATCACGCAGGCTATGGCGGCCAGAAAGCTGGCCCATCGCCAGAGCCACAAACTGCGACCAGCGTGATGTTCTCCGGAAGCGACGACCTAAATGGTGCTGTTCTGCCAGCACCTCAAATTGATGTCTCGGTACCAGTTTAAGCAGTTGTGCAAAGACGGTGTTAGAATGAGCCAAGGCTTGGTTCCTCCTGTTAATACAGCGGTTTGTTAGCGCAACTCATTGTATCAATTTGAGAAAACCAAGCCTTTTTTATTTCCCTTTATGGGACAGCAGTGGGTCGAACCGCACTTTCTATCTCCAGATCGAACAGATGCTAGAGCTTCGCGTTAAACCCGTAGGAATGAACGCCCCAATAGATTACTAGACGACACAATTGTGCGGTTCGACCCCTATTCTCAATCTTGCTTGCACACTCGAATTATTTATTTTTGCGCGGCGGAACCCGTAGACAATCAACATCCATAAGTAGCAATCTGCCGTGTTTCCAGCCATTCTTAGCACCTTAACCTGGATTACGTGGTGAGTAACGCAGAGAGACATGTCGTTATTTGAAGAGCTGAAGCGCCGCCATGTCTTTCGCGTAGCCATCGCTTACCTGGCTGGTGGATGGCTGTTAATCCAGATCGTCGAGACCATTTTCCCTGCCTTCGGTTTAGGCGACTTCGCCGTTCGTATGACCGTCATAGTCTTCGCCATCGGTCTTATACCAACTTTGATTATCGCCTGGGCCTTCGAGCTAACCCCTGAAGGGCTGAAAAAAGAAAGTGACGTTGACCGAAGTCAGTCGTTCACACCGCAGATAGGGAAATGGCTAGACCGAATCATCATGTTAGTCCTGGCACTATCGCTGGGTTACTTTGCGTTTGACAAGTTCGTGCTTGATCCTGCCAGGGATGTGGCAATAGCACAGACTGCCGCTAAGGCTGGGGCGGAAAAGGCCCTGCAAAAAGTCCGGGATACAATTCCTTCCGACCACTCTATTGCGGTGTTGCCGTTCGTGAACATGAGCGATGACGCCAGTAACGAGTATTTCTCAGAAGGCTTGTCTGAGGAACTCCTCAACTTGCTGGCAAGAATTCCGGAACTCAGAGTGGCGGCAAGAACATCTTCGTTTTCCTACAAGGGCAAGGACACAAAGATTGCGCAAATCGGTGAAGAACTTAGCGTTGCCTATGTGCTCGAAGGCAGCGTGCGCAAGTCTGGCAACCAAATACGCATCACCGCACAATTAATCAAGACGCGTGATGGCTTCCACGTATGGTCGCAAACTTATGACCGGACCCTTAAAGACATCTTTGTGACGCAAGACGAAATTGCAGCAGCTGTCGTTAGAGGGCTCAAGGTGACCCTCCTGGGCGAGTTGCCGGAGCAGCGACCAACTGACCCCGAGGTTTACACGCTTTACTTACAAGGTAATTATTTCAGTAAGCTTGGCGGCGAAGAAAATGCCCAAAAGGCCTTGCAAGCGCTGAAGCAGGCGCTGGCCATTGACCCTGAGTACGCACCGGCCTGGTCGAGTTTGCAATATCCCTATATCGCGCTGGTCCGATACGGGGGCCTGCCACGCGATGAGGGGATCGCGCTGGCGATGCAAGCCCTGGACAAGGCGCTTGAAATTGATGACCAGCTGGTGTCCGCCTGGGCTGGTATGGCCTGGATGAAAAGAACCTATTTCTGGGATTGGCAGGGCGCCAGAGCTGCGATCGAAAAAGCTCTGCAACTGGAACCCAATAACGCCTCTTCCATTGGCACTGCAGCTTCTATTGCCTCCACTTTCGGGGAACTCGACAAGGCCATCGAATTATTTGAACGCAACGTCGAGTCGAACCCATTGAGTTTGTCGAGCCTGAGCGCGCTCGGAAATCGCTACTTTGCGGTTGGACGTCTCGAAGAGGCCCGGACGTTATATGAGAGAGTGGTGGCTTTGAATCCTGAGTACCGCGGCACGCGCCTTCAAATTGCCGGAACATACCTGTCTGAGGGCCGGCCTGAGGAGGCATTAGCCAAGCTGACTGGACTTCCGGACGGCGCCAGATTCCGGCGAATCAAGGCCGCTGCGTTGTTCGACATGGGTGAAACGCAGAAAGCGCAGATGGCGCTTGACGATTTTCTCGAATCGCCATCACATCCTGGTCCGGCATATGTCGCTCACTTGTATGTCTGGCGGGGGGAAAATGATGAGGCTTTTGAATGGCTGGAGATGGCGTTCGAACAACGCGATAGCAGCTTGTCCTTCATTCTCATGAGTCCTGCCCCGGCCAGACTTAAGGACGATCCCCGCTTCCCGATTTTCCTGGAGAAGATGGGTTTGCGCGAAGCCTGGGAAGCTATGCCGCCAGAATACGGTGGCCCATTGAAATAGTGATCTGCCAGCGTTTCATCGAACCGAGCATAGAGGAGCCCGCATCTGATCGTTTAGATGGCGTTTCTACGTGCGGGACACGCGAGCTTTCAGTCCCACGATGAGTTCTGGCTTTCGATGGGTGAGTGGGCGGCGGCAGAACTGCCCGTACTTGTTGGTTTCAATAATGGAATGTACTTGGACCCCGCAGGAGGTTCGATTGCAGAGGCAATTGCGGTTCTTCGCGGAGACCGCGATTACCGCGTCAGGTGTTGATGAGCGCAGACGTTGACGGCGGGACGATATATGGAGTAATTTGTCCAGCGATCGCCATACAAAATAGCACTTAACCGACTGTTTTGTAATTGGTTTTCGTCATTCTACCGGTTATAATACAGGTCTTCTTTCTCCACCAGGAAGTGCCATGAAACCGGCTCCTGAACTCGCTCCGATCGAGGATCTCGATCGCGATATTCTCACCCTCTGTACCCATATCAATGCCGCAACCTATGAGTTGCTCGTCCTCATCCGTGAGTTTGATGAACGTGTGGGGTGGCTGAAGTGGGGCCTTAAGAATTGTGCCGAAGGGCTGGCCTGGCGTTGT
>Ga0209987_10001595_pt1 | contig 12446 bp, 16 predicted proteins | sample N074metaG_FD_182134 | JGI IMG/M metagenome (GOLD analysis project Ga0209987, IMG submission 182134) | Deep subsurface microbial communities from Kermadec Trench to uncover new lineages of life (NeLLi) - N074 metaG (SPAdes) (version 2) | ecosystem: Environmental > Aquatic > Marine > Ocean trench... | reverse complement strand
CTTGCTCACTAATTTTTTCCTCCGACCACCACTTTGCGTTATTTTTTACCCAATCTGGAACATCTTCGGCTTGAGCTGTTGTAACTGTACCTACAATTAACATCAAACTTGCAATAATTATTACAGACTTCATCTAATCCACTATTTTTCTAAATGTAATAAAATGATCACTAATTTTGTAACTAAAAGCCCTGTTTTACAAATAGATTTTGAGTGTAAAATCTATAGAGACTTGAACCAAATAGGTAATTCCCCTCGAGAGAATGCCTAGTTTTCATGTTCTTACAACTTCATATCTTTGCCACATCTCCATTTTCAGCCAACAACTATTGCAAGTTGTTGGAATGTCCCCGATCTCAGAATATGAAATAGCATGATTTTTTTTGCAAAGATTGCATGTAAAATACTCTGTAATTAATTCAGACATTAATTCAAATTTGTAATTATTACCTAAAAGCATCACTACTGAATTACAAGAATCATGATAGGCTTGGAATGAGAGATTTAAACCAATTAGACAATTCCCCTTAAGAGAACTGAGATTACATAATTTTTAAAAAATAATCATTGAGATATTGTGTTTAGTTTGTTAAACATATTTTAGCGTAAATTGAATAGATCGGTATTTATTTTTCTTCAGGTTCATTTGCCTTGTCTCTAGCCTTTTTGAGAATAGTACACACTCTGGTATTAACCCTTGAATCATCTTTAAATAAAATCCTACAATCGTAATTTTGTGCACATGCCTAGAATAATAGTAATTGATGATGAACTAGACAATGCAAAATCTACAGAACGCTTGCTGAAATTGATGGGAATTGATGTAATTGCAGTTGGATATAATGGAAAAGATGCAGTTGAGTTGTATGAAAAACACAAACCTGATGTGGTCTTGTTGGATATGATGATGCCAGAATATGATGGCTTTTACGCAATAGACGGGATTGACAAGTTAGATCCCCATGCCAAAGTGATAGTACTTAGCGGTATTTTAGACCGTAAAACAAATGAAGTGGTAAAACATAGAATTGTCCATTCACTAGTTATCAAACCCTTTGTTATTGATGACCTGATCAAAAAAATATTAAATTAGTTAAGGGTTTTTTGGTAACTTAACTGTAAATGTAACAGGATTATTTTTTACAGTAATGGTTCCTTTGTGTTGTTCTACTATATTTCTAGTCGTCACTAAACCCAAACCAATCCCTGTCATTTTTGTTGTAAATAAAGGCTCAAAGATTTTTGACAAAATTTCTTCAGTAATAGCAATCCCATTATCCTCAAACTCTATTATTACCTCTGAATGGTTATCAATGAATCTAATTTCAATTTGACCATTCTTATCTATGGCATCAACTGCATTTTGTAAAATATTTATAAATGCAATCTCCAGTTTATGAGGATCACAGAAAATCTCAATATCGTTTTGTGGCAATTTTATTTTAATAGAGTTTACATCTATTCTATCAATACTAGCATCAATTACACTACGTAAGGACATTTTTTCTTTTTTCAGTGGAACAACCTTGACAAAGTCTAACACATCTTCTACATCATGAGACAATCTGCTAATTCCTCTCTTTAGCATTTCTAAATTTTCTTTCATGTTCTCATTTAATTTTTTCTCAAACTCGATTTCCATTATCTCAACTGTATTTTTTATAGAGCTAAGTGGATTACGCAAGTCGTGGGCAATACGTGATGTTAGCTGACCTATCGTGGCAAGTCTCTCATTTTTGAGTTGGTCTGATTGTTTTTTCAAGTCGTATATTATTTTATTTCTTTTTATGATTTTATTTCTAATTATAATAAAAATAACTATAACAGATACCATTATAGATAAAAAGATGATTGTTTGTTGCTGTCCAATAAGCAATTGATTTTCTATTTCTGAAAAAAACGAAGAAGTGGGAGTTAAAATAATAACTCCATAGATTAAATTTTCATCAAACAAAATTGGAACGCCTGTCGCTAAAAATTCCCCACGTGGTACGTTAACGATAGAACTAAACATTTTTCCTTCAAACAAGTCATTCAAACTTTTATTCACTTTTTCATTATAGTTTATACTTTGTTGGAATTTCTCTCCGAAAACATTTATGTTAACTAAATTTTTTTCTGGATGTGAAATAATTTTCTTATCTTTATCAATTATTGTAATAAATTGTGTAGTGATATTCAAAATGTTGACGTGTCTTTTGAAAACATCTTCAGTAGAAATAGCCAATCCAATTATACCTTTTAGATTTTTATTCTCGTTTATGATTGGTAATGATATTGTAATTTGATTTGAATTGTCTAACCCACTGAAGTTTGTTGAGAATTGAGGTTTGAGTGTGGACTGTATATTTTGTATGTATTTTCTATGAGCAAGACTTTCACCTATGAATGTTTTATTATCATGACGAACATTCTGCAAAATGATACCATTCTCATCTGTAAGGAACAATGCAATGGTGGGAATTGATACACTAATATTTTCAAAACCATCTTCCATTATGTAATAAATTCTATCACTATCTAATTGATTTACATTATCTATATGTGATATAATATGAAACAAATTATCTTGAATTACAGAAAAATCATGTTGAACATTTTCTGTAATAGCTGAATTATAGACAAACTGTGTGCTTAGTTTTTGGTTAAAAATAATCTGTTTCAGTTCTTCCTCCTCATTGATCTGGTTAATCATAAAAATAACTATGGCAATTGCAACTACTGCAATCAGTATAGTATCAAATGGACGGTTTTCAAATAGAGTACTCGTTGAAATGTTTTTGGGCATCGTACTGTTCTAACTTTAGTACAAAATATTAAAATAATTAAAATGTATATTTATCAAATTAATAAAAACAGAATAGCGATCATAAAAGAGAAATGAAACCTGTAATAATTATCAAATATGTCTAATATTCTTCAAAAAACGCTTCTGTTGCACCGTAGAGTCGTAACCAAACAAAGAATCCATCTCCAGAAATTACATCAATTACTACATCAAATGGATCAGTAAAACTTGTTTTATCTCTCCATTTGGCAACTTCATTGTAGAAGAGTTGTTTGTCTTTACTTGGTAATGATTCCAAGACAAATTGAGGTTTATCTCCAAATTCATTTTGTGGAATTTGTACTCCCAACATTGTTAGATCTTCAAATGGGTAAAAGTTAGAAAATGTAGAGAACTCTTTATCACTGGCAAAGCTGCCACCCCTAAATTTTACATTAAATGATTTTGCCCTATCTGCTTTTGAAGGCACAAAGTCTACTTCAGAGATTGTTTTCATACTCGAAATGTATTGCAATGTGTTGCACTGTGTACATTCTCATTATATGACATTTACATTCATTATACTATAGCATGTCAAGGAGAGTTACCATAGTATTAGATGGTGATCTTGCAAAAAAATTGAGAATTATTCAATCAAAGAATATTGTTAAATCAAAAAAGTCTGTTAGTTTTTCAAGTATAATTAATCAAGAACTCAGAAAGGTTCTCAAATAGAGGAATAATTCATGAGTGAATTACCATTTTGCATTAGGTGTAGAAAGGTTAGAACTTCAAATCCTTCTCTGATCTGTACTGATTGTCAAGAGGATAGTTCCTAAAATCATAGATCTTTACTATTTTAAGTCAAAAATTTTGGTTTAGGGTTAAATTTTGGGCATAGAATAAGATTTCATTGTTTAGTTTGATTAAGCCAATACTCTGTAAATCTATTTTGGCGTGCAAACCAATATCATAAATCATGCTTAAGGTTCTAATCTTAATTCATCATCGAACAAGACCCTTGTGTTGCAAGTAGCTACAAAGTAAACTTTGTCATTATATCTAATTCAGATCTTCATACAGTATGACAGAACAATTAACACTAGAAGAATTATTCAAAATTATTCGCCAATGGGCAAAAACAGAAAATTATCCAGATGAAAAGACCGAGAAAATAATTTCATCACTTAGATTATTGATTAGGGATAAATTCTAAAATGTCAAAAAGAGTAACCATAGTATTACATGATGATCTTTTTAAAAAATTAAGAATTATTCAATCAAAGAGGATTTCTAAATTTACAGAACATGTTAGTTTTTCAAGAGTAATTAATGATGTTATTAGAAAGAATATCAAATAAATTGAATTTCTTAACTATTATTCTAAGGTTTCAATGAATCTCTCAAGACCAACCCGCTGGGTTTGATGACTTGCCATATGTCCTAGATATTGAAAGCGAAATTGAGTTTGTGGTCTCCTTAACATCTATTTTTTCATCAAACAATTCTTCAAAATCAGAACTGATAACTTGTGAAAAAAGTATTGAGAATTTGGCTCCTTGATTGTGGCGTGCCGTAAAGGCTCTTAAATCGTTTTTCTCAATTAGAGAATAAGCAAATTCTGCTATCTCACAAAAAGTCTTCAGAACTTCCAAGTATGCATCTACACTTATTTCATTTTTCAGTAACAGTAAATTCTCTATTGCATGTTTTTTTGCATGCTCTCTTCCTATGTCTCTAATCTGTTTTTCTGAAAGTAGCTTCAGTGCAGAAATAATTATAGTAGTAGGAAATGGAATGTATTGAATAGCGGGAGCAAAAACTCCCCACTCCACATAGCGTTTGATTATTTTATTGACCAGAGAATTAACTGACAAATTTTGCTTTTTTGCTTCATTCTTTAATATGGCAAATGGTTCTTTATTTAATCTAAAACTAGAGGTCTCTGTAGTCATTAATTTTATTATACAAGACAAGAATAAAACTAGTCAAATAATTTTTTTGTTTTCAAGTAAATTAAAAACTACTTGATAATCTGCAAATTACACACCGTCATATATGTAAACAAAAAAATATTGTTCTATGAAACATATCCAATCTGTTATGATCATATTTTTAGTTCCGCTTATTCTCTCAATTGGTCTTGCACCCGTTTTACCTTTTGTAGATGCACAAAATAAATCTCAATGTACAGGTGAACAAGTTTTAGTAAAAAGAAATTCTGATAATAGTTTTCAATGTGTAATCTACTAGAAGATGATTCTATGGAAAAAGCGATGCCGCATATGCCTTCATGGAATGATGGCACTGCAAAAAGCGAAATTATGGCATTTGTACTCGTTCATAGGGATCTAGTCGTATATTTGATACAATAGGCCAGTCAAGTGTGACGGTTCCTCCAAACCAGCCACCTGGCTGATTGATAAATCTGAACTTGTAAACTCGATTAAAGTATGAATTAGCATTCATAAAATTAAAAAGAATTTTCAATATTCTTCATTAATTTAGGTATTACTTGAAATAGAACATGAGCTTGACACATTCATGGTTACTGCAATAGTTGTAGATGATGACAAAGATGTAGTGGAATCTTTTACGAAAATGTTAAAATCCAACAATATTGATGTTGTTGGAAAAGCTTATGATGGCAAAGAAGCAGTTGAACTTTATCAAAAACTAAAACCTGATTTAGTAGTTCTAGATATTTTAATGCCAGAATATGATGGTCATTATGCAATAGAAAACATTAGAAAATTTAACCCTAATGCAAAGATTTTTGTAATTACTGCTGATGCTTCAGAGGCTACGACTGAGAAATTAACTCAAGCAAAAATAGATATTTTGTACAAGCCTTTTAAACTCGATGATGTAGTCAGCAAGTTAAAATGTTAGTTTAGATTTGATTTTTTTCCTGAAGAATTTTTTTAGAGTTTTCATTTTTTTGGAAGACAAGAGTAAAAATTGTAGGATTTGTTTTAACACTTATTTTGCCTCCAAACTGTTTTATGATGTTTTTACAGCTGGACAATCCAAGTCCAGTTCCACTTTGTTTTGTTGTGAAAAGGGGCTCAAAAATTTTCTCAAGATTTTCTTTAGATATTCCCAAACCTGAATCCTCAAATTCTATAATAACGAAGTCATCGTGTTCTATAATTCTTATTGATAGTGTACCACCTTTTTCCTCCAATTCCTGAACGGCATTAAAAATTATATTATAAAATAAGATTTCGCACTGTTCTTTGTCACATAAAATCTGTGAATCATTTTCTGGAAGATTGATTTTGATGTCTTTTTTTATACTCATGGAACCTAAAACATCTTTTAAGAGTTCTAATGCGGAATGATTTTTCAACCGCGATGGCTTTAATTTGATAAAATTCAGTACGCTTTGAACTTGATGATCTATTCTGTCTATTCCTCGCTCAATTCTTTCTACGCTATCTTTGTCAAGTTCTGGATGCTCTGTTTTCAATATGGAAAAATCAGTATTAATTACTGACAATGGATTTCTGAGATCATGCGCAAGGCGTGATGATAGTTGACCTATTGTTGCAAGTCTCTCATGTTTGAGTTTGTCTGCTTGTTGTTTTAGAGTTTCTGTAAATTCTTGTGTTCTTTTCATGTAAAACAATGTGATTAATGAAATTCCAATTATCAAAGAAGAAAATGGAATAAAGAGATTAAAGATATTGTAGATTAGCAATTTTGTTTTTGCTTCTTCTACTAGTTTGTCAACATATTCAGATGTAGTTTCTTTATGTCCTTTTTCTACCAAAGTGGTTAATTGATTATTTTCTTCAAAAAAACTCATCCAACTTAGATTAAAATTCACATGTTGCCCAGTAGTTGGTTCCACCCAAATTTTACATTTGTAGATGCTTTTTACAACACTATCCCTAAAAAGAGGAATTGCATTTGTAATATCATATGGTTCTGAAACGCAATTAAACTCATATACTGACAATCCCTGAATTTCTGTTTCTTGTACAAAACTAAAAATTGCTTGGGTAAACGCTAATGGAAAAGTTAGAAAATAGTCTCTTTTCTCTACATGCGATGGAAAAACAAAGAATCCACGTTCAATAGATTGATGTGCCTTGGTTACAGCATTAACATCATAGAATCTAGTTTCATCTAAAAAAACTTCACCTGTATCAATATTTGTTGCCACTAACCTAGAAGTAATTTTTATATCATCATTGTTTTTGTTTACAACTTTGATTTCATAAACATTATGATGTGCAAAAGGTTCTGAGAGTTCACCGTTTTCAGTGATCAAACTATTCATACCTAACTGTTCTTCATAATGATAGTAATTTTCATCTAATTTATCAAATTCAACTGGGATGGTGAATTCCCAAATTGCAGTAAAAGTTAATAAAAAAATTCCTACACCCAGCAAAATTTTTGCGTAAATCTTTGATTGTTTCACCATTTTTCATTGCAGAAATGAAATTACTTAAGGATGATCATATTATAACAAATTCAATTTAACAATTTCCAACAAACAAACATCAATCATAACTTTAGTTATATCACGTTTTGTGTGACTGGGGGGGATTCCCTTTTTAGAGATTATCTGTAATCTGTTTGGTAAATTATCTCAAACCAACTTTAGATTCTAAACTCTTTTTTTATCAAATTTAGTCCAAATACGGCATCAGCTTTTCCATCCTTAAAATATTGAAGGCTATCATCAATATTTTCATTTAGTACAAGTTCGACATTTACTCCCTCATCCTCAAAAAATCCTTTCTCCTGTACAACATAGCTATGGGCGTATCCTGGCCACTTGTGCATTGTTATTTTAACAGATTCATTCTGAAATGTTGATTGATAAATATTAGATGAAAAGAAAATACTTATTCCAATCATTACAGCCGCAACCCCAACAATAATGAATAATTTTTAATTCAATCCAATCGTGAATTTTCTAACTGTTTTTACTTTTTTCTAGTTTTTCAGCCCAGAGCGAGAATGCATCAAAAAAACGTATTAGTTCAGTTCCAGATTCTGTTAATTCATACTCTATCAATAGTGTGTCATCAAAACTAACTTTTTTGCTGATAAGGCCTAACTTTCTTAATTTTTCAAGTCTATGGCTTAAAATTGCGTTGCTAATTTTTGGATGATGTTTTATGAAATCATTGAATCGTAAAATATTGTTCTCCTCTAAATCTTTTAAAATTAAGAGTGTCCATCTTCTACCAAGGTTTTCCCAAGTCTCAATTGGAAATGAATCATTTTTGTATTTTTCCTTCTTTGGTTTGTTCATATCCTCAAAAATATACAATTAGATCAACCTCATAGATTTACAGTAATTTATTTATTACTTAAAAACTTTTCAAATGTCACAATTTTTTTTATATTTAATTTGGTTAACCTGGAATTATCTGGTAATAAAAAAATTACATTATGATTAATGTAGTACAAAACTTTTCTTTTTGTAGGATATGAGAACTCCCTAAACAAATTTATCCATGTGTAAGTGCTTCACTACTAATTATTATGGGCACTTCTCATATCCAAAGTATCTAGTATGGTTTGTTAAGACCCAGACCGTTTTTGGTTTATTATGTTTTGTTGAACGTGCATAATTTTTGTACGTGTAAATCTCAAGTAATTTTTTTGAGTGTTTCTTTAATCAAAAGGAATCCCGTAGGTTTCATAATGATGTAATTCCTAGTCTTGACTTTGCAGATATTGCAATTATTGAGATAATTGCCACTGCAAGAATCATGGCTGCAACTGTGCCAAATTCTGGAACCACAAATGTACCAATTATTTCAATTTCTTCAGCGCCTGCTGGGAACATTACGGTTACTTTATTTCCAACAATCTCTACATCACTCCATTCTTCTCCATCAACTAGTACCATGAAGATGCCTTTTTGTTGTGATGTTGTTGGAGATACTGTTAAAGTTCCATCATTTCTAGCGTTGATGTTAATTACAACTGAATTATCATTTGTATTGATAGTTGCACCAGTTACCACACCACCTGAAATATTGTACGATATGCATTGACCACTTGCAGATATATCATTGACACCGCACTGCTTGTTTTGGTTTGTTACGGCAGCAATTACATATGTGCCAATTATTTCAATTTCTTCAGTGTTTGCGGGGAACATTACGGTTACTTTATTTCCAACAATCTCTACATCACTCCAATCTTCTCCGTCAACTAGTACCATGAAGATGCCTTTTTGTTGTGATGTTGTTGGAGATACTGTTAAAGTTCCATCATTTCTAGCGTTGATGTTAATTACAACTGAATTGTCATTTGTATTGATAGTTGCACCAGTTACCATACCACCTGAAATATTGTACGATATGCATTGATCACTTGCAGATATATAATTGACACCGCACTGCTTGTTTTGGTACATCATGGTAGATGCTTGTGCAGTGGGTTCAATTTCAGAGCATAATTTGTCACCACAAACGAGCCCATGCTTTGAACCATACTTTTGTACATCCACTCCTTGTGCTTTAGCTGCTTCTGCTTCTTGAAGAAAATCGAATTGTAAAGCAGGCATTATTCCAATTGATAGAATTAAAGGAATCAATGCAATTATGAAAAATTTAGAAATCATATCACAATCTAACGAGGAATGCTGGCTAATTGAATTCAACAATGAATCTTTTTTTTACTTTAATAAAAGATAAAACGTAATTTTTCAATTACAAGGTAATTTTAATTATACTAGCAAATTTTATTGAGAACAATTTATTTTTTTTAAAAAAATATACTCTGTATATTTTACAATAGGTTAATTAAAAAAATATGAGAGGAGTCAAAGATTATTAAATCAACGACCGAGGTGGAATCCACTAATGCTTGCATGAATTGAAGCTGGATCCATTGCTGTCACTCTTACTACAAGAACAGTATCATCAGTTGCGAACAAACTGGTTATTATACCACCATTGTTACTAACATCAGACTTTACATTTACAACAACATTTTTTAGGTTCGTATCTCCTGCTTTTACCTTCACACTAACTATGTATGCATTTGGTTCATGATTTAGATAGTTATGGGCAGACATTATGTGAAGTGTTGGCATATGTTCTGGTGCAGTAGCAACATTTGTCTGGACGTTTTCAGGATTAACTGCTGACACAGTCTTGGATGGATTGCAGAGATGATCTCCACAAACTACAGTTTGTGTTCTTATTCCATATTGATAAGTTACTTGTTCCTTTTGTGCCTCTGAAGAAATCAACAGAGAAGGGGATGCCACTATCAACAATAATGGAATAGCCACTAAGATGCCTATGTAGGTTATCTTCTTATTCATTAAAGTATTATTTTTGTACATCAATAAAAGGTGAACCGTAATTTTTCAATTACCAAGTAATTTTAATTATACTTGGAGATTTTATTAAAATTAATTCATTTATTTTTTTAAATCAATACTTGAAAAAAAATAAAAACTTGAAGTAAAATTTAAAAACAATGTAATTTCTACTATTTAGATTCATATGGATATGAGATCTGTCCAATATAATTAATAAAGCAGCACATAAATTAACAGGCTTGATTAGGGGGTCTCATATCCTAAAAAAAGAAAAGTTTTGTGCTACATTAATCATAATGTAATTTTTTAATTACATGAAAATTTTAGATTAACTGAATTATATAAAAAAATCTTTTACTTAAGATTGTAATTTGAAATCGCACCATATATAGAACCAGCATCAATGGCATGGATTCTAATTTGGAGTGTAGCATCAGCACGAGCAGCTAACGAATCTATGATTCCAGTTACTTGTTCACTGTCTGAAACCACATTGATTTGAACATTTTCCAAGTGTTGATTACCTGCCAATACTTTGAAAGTGACTTGATATGTATTTGATTCAAATGGCATTTCACGTATTACATGTGTTGTTTCAATTGTGGCCATATGTTCAGCCATAGGCTCTCCCTGAAACACATCAGAAGATTGAACTCTGTCAATCAATGGATCTCCAACAACAACCCATCCTTGGTTGAGAAACTTTTGAGCTTCATCTTGATCCTTACAAATTATTGTACCAGTGGCTGGATCGGTCATCTTTACTTCTCCACCTTTACATACTGCTGAATCAGTTTTTTCCATTGCTGGTACTTTATCTAATGCTACCCATCCCTGATTTACATACTTTGAAGTGTCTGATTGTTTTTCACAAATAATGGCTCCAGTGTTAGGATTTTTTAGATGAATCAAACCTCCCGTACACTCTTTATCCGTTATTGCTTTTGCACCAATTCCTGCACCAAGCATTTTGGCATGAGTATCAGATGAAACACAATTACCAATACCTGAATCACGAATTATCAGTTTATGGCCCAATTGACGGCATACTAACTCATGTGGTGCGATATCATTTGAAAACTGCTCATGTGGAGAGTGTGAAGGTGTCCATCCCTGAGCAACAAGATTTCTTGCTTTGCTTGGTTTTTCACAAGCAACAGCTCCAGTGTTAGGGTTTTTTAGATGAATGTAACCTGTCTTACAATCTGAAGTTGAATCTTTCATTCCTGACATTTCATCAAGAGCTATCCATCCCTGATTTACATACTTTGAAGCGTCTGATTGTTTTGCACAAATAGTGGCTCCAGTGTTAGGATTTTTTAGATGAATGAAACCCCCCTTACACCCTGCAGATGCATCTGTTTGAGCAAATGTCAACGCAGGTACAATTCCAATTGATGCTATCAATGGAATCATAGCCATTAAGATTATAACGACTGTAATTTGTTTCAATGAACTATCATATTATTGCTTCAATAAAAGATAAATTGTAATTTATAAATTATTAAGTAATTTTTAATTTACCAAAGAATTTTATTAAAATGTATTCAATCGTTGATTTCACAAAATCTTAATTTCTTATAACAGAAAAAATATAACTAGGTATTTAAGTAACAAAAAATTTACCTAAAAATTATGAGGCGTGATAGTTGTATTCTTTAGAAGAGATGATCAAACCAAAGAAGGAAAAATACAAAAATGATTCATTCTCAATTAATACTTGGGAAAACCTTGGTAAAAGATGGACACTCTTAATTTTAAAAGATTTAGAGGAGAATAATATTTTACGATTCAATAATTTCATAAAACTTCATCCAAAAATAAGCAACGCAATTTTAAGCCATAGACTTGAAAAATTAAGAAAGTTAGGCCTTATCAGCAAAAAAACTAGTTTTGATGATAAACTAGTGATAGAGTATGAATTAAAGGAAGCTGGAACTGAACTAATACGTTTTTTTCATGCATTCTCACTCTGGGCTGAGAAACTAAAAAAGAATTAAGATTAGAAATTTGCAATTGGATTGAATAAAAAATTATTCATTGTTGTTGAGGTTGTAGTGGTAATTTTAGATGGAAGCGGGAATACATTACAGACATGGATGTATCGTAATTGTTCTGTCCTATCTTATCAATTATTTCTTGCTTAAAGTTGTAATTTTACTTTGGATTTTGTAATGCTTTATCGTCAAACCCACCTGAAACTTCTTTTTCTTTATAAACAAAAGTGGTGAGTGTTGAACTGATCTGACAAAACCCGATGGGAGCATTTTAGTTTAATATCACTAATCAATTCAGAATCCAAGAAATTTTTGAAAATGTTTTTTTAAATTACAAATAAATCTCAAAATAATTTCTTTAAATAATAAAATTTTG
>Ga0209987_10001593_pt1 | contig 12453 bp, 9 predicted proteins | sample N074metaG_FD_182134 | JGI IMG/M metagenome (GOLD analysis project Ga0209987, IMG submission 182134) | Deep subsurface microbial communities from Kermadec Trench to uncover new lineages of life (NeLLi) - N074 metaG (SPAdes) (version 2) | ecosystem: Environmental > Aquatic > Marine > Ocean trench... | reverse complement strand
TGCGATGGCACGTTTAGGCCATGCAATGTGCCTGCCTCGGACACCCGGGTTATCGTGTGCTGTGGACCGATTGGTGCCCAATAGACAATCTCGTTGTTACGGCGGATATTGCGCTGGAAGTTCACGCCCCAGACTTGTGTTGCAGCATTTGCATAACGCAGCGTGTGAAACGGGATCTCGAATTCAGCGCTCCAGCCAAAGTCACCAACGACCGCCACCACCTCCCAGCTGCCGTCCCAGTTCTCGTCGTAGACGCCCACATTTCTGGTGAATTGCCCTGATCCGCCTTCCTTGATGACCTGTGCGTCGTATTGCATACCGGTCGGATTGGTGCCGAATACATATCCGTTTTGCTGGTCGAGAAAACCATCAATAATGAAACGAAAGCTATCGGTCTGATCCAGCGACGAATCGCGGCGCCCTTCGGACACGATAATCGTGTCCGGGCTTTCGTCGTACGCAATTAGAGCGATCCACAGCGAAGTATCGGTATAGCCGACGAAGACCTCGGTTTTCTTGCTCGCGGGTTCACCCAGGTTGGGCTGTACCTGCAGAAAACCGGAAGTGGGCTGTACGTTTCGCCACGCCGGGTCATTCTGCACATCGCCATCAAGCACGGGTTTCACGGTGAGCCGGTAGGCTTTGGTATCGGGCCGCGGCATGCTTCCTGGCGACAGGTTTTGATGCCCCGATGCCGTGGCGCAGAGCACGAATAACCCGGTCAGCGCGCAACCGAAGCGACCCAACCGCAGTGACTTATTAGACGAGATGTACATTTGCCAAGACTGTGCCACGGTGCCCGTAGTAGCAGCGAATATGCGTACACATGTAATTAATCACGCAGATTAAGATACGGGATGCGAACACGAACCGTAAGGGTGATGCTGAAGATGTCCAAACAAATTGCAACCGTCGTTATCATGGTGTCGATGATCTCGGGCATCGGCGTGGCCCAATCCACCGAATCGGCGCTCGGTTACCCGGACATGATCGTGCATAACGCAAAGATCATCACGATGGATGATGCGTCGTTCTCGTCCAGCCCCGGGACCATCGTCGAAGCCATGGCAATTCGCGACGATAAGATTCTGGCCCTCGGGTCGGGCAAGCAGATACAGTCGCTGGCGGGACCGAATACACGCCAACTTGATCTCAACGGCCGAACGGTGATGCCCGGTTTCATATTGACGCATGAACACCCCACGGATTGGGCCTGGACCGAACCCACTGCGCTGAATCACGTCTTCCCCAAGGGCAACGAGCACATCGTTGTGCATTTCCTCAAAGGCAATGCAGAAGAACAACTCGCAAATTGGGAAGATGGCCTGAAAACGGCCGTCAATGATGCCGAGCCGGGTCAGTGGATATTGCTTAGTTCGGATTGGGGTTCGAACTTCGAGTACATGCCCGAACTCTTTCCAAAGTTCCTGCCACAGATTTCACGGCAACGGCTGGACGAACTGGCGCCGGACAATCCGGTGCGCGTTAAAAACAGCTGGATTGATGGGCTCGTCAATACGCGCGCACTCGAAGTTGTCGCTCAAGTATTTCCGGAGCAAGAGATAGCGGGGCGCGGCAACCGCGGTCCGACGGGCCGCCAACTCGAGCCTGACGTCATACTGCACGGCAAGGTCGAACTTAATGCCGAGCTGCTCAAATCGGAAATGGAATTGTGGGCAGCGCATGGCGTTACTGTTTACGGTTCGTCGCCGTACACGATCGGCAACCTGAACGCGTTGCGAATTCTCGATCAGCAGGGACGAATGCCGGGCAGGTTCGCCTGGAGCTACACCGGGCCCGATCTGCATTATCAAACCATTCGCCTGGTTTCGGCGCTGCTGGGCCACGGTAGCGACTATCTCTGGAATATCGGCGCGCACGGTGAACGATCGGGCGGCAACTGCACAACGTTGCCTGCATCAGACCGCGTCAAGTCTCAGGAATTTTGCCGCCTCGAGCCCGGTGACGATGGCCGGCGTGTGAAAGAGGATATCGTGCGCAGTGGTGGTCGCATTGCGGCCATGCATTCGGGCGGCGACAAAGATATCGATCATCTGCTTGATATCATAGAGGAGCAAAGCGCAGCTGCGGGATTATCGTTAGAGGATATTCGAGAGCGACGGCACGCGTTTGATCATGCCTCGGGTGCGCCGCGGCCGGATCAGATTCCGCGCATCAAGAATCTCGGCATGATGGTCAGCATGATCAACACCGTTATCTGGGAGAATCGCACGGGCTATGACGCATCCTATCGGCTGCGAAATTATGGCGCGGAGTACATGCACTTGTCCGTACCGAGAAATAGCGTGACCAAAGCTGGGATCATGAATACGCAGGAGATCGACCGTGCGTTGCCACATTTCCTGTTTTACAACATCTGGGTCGGCATGACGCGTTACAATTCGGGCGTAGATCTCGTGCTGGCGCCGGAAGAGGGCACCGATCTTTTGACGCAGCTCAAAGCACTGACGATCTGGGGTGCCTATTACGTGCTGCGCGAAGACCGGCTGGGTTCCCTGGAGCCGGGCAAGCTGGCTGACTTCGTCGTGCTGGATCGCGATTTGCTGAGCATTCCTCGCGACGACATTCCGAACACCCGGGTGTTAATGACAGTCCTCGGTGGCAAGACGATTCACTTGCTACCCGGCCTGGCAAGCGAACTCAACGACGTCGCGGTCGGACCTGCCACCTGGCCGAGTAAGCCACTGGAAAATCGTTTTGTGTTCAAGGGACCGCCCGGTATTCCCGAGTATATGAAACAGCGGTGAGGCAACGTAAATGCACTCTGTTCAGATTGGCCGGGATCGGGCTGTTGCGGCTGCTCCTGACGCTTTGCACAGCAACGTTGTACGCCGGCGACGAGGACATGAGCCCGAGTGCCTATCATGTGTTTGATCCGGTGACGGGCTACATGATTACGGTCGACCCGCTGGACGAAGAGCAGCAGGATTCGCTGGTGCCCGACGAGATTCTGCCCGAGATCGAATCGACAGCTTCGGGTCACTGGTATTTCTGGATCGCTGCAATTGCCGTTTCGGGTGGCATTGCGTACTGGCTGCACGGGCGTCGGGAATCTCACGATTAGATGGACTTGATGCCGGCAGGAATATTCTCGCTCATTGTCCGGGTTGTGATGACTTTGTCTTTGCTGTGTTGTATTGCGTATGCGGCCGAAGATAAGGTGGTGGAATATCCCGCGTCGTTCTTTGATCGTTATCAACCAATCACGGCTTTGGAAATGATTCTTCAAGTCCCCGGATTTCAGCTCGATGATGGAGACAGCGATCGGGGCTTTGCCTCGTCGGCAGGGAACGTCCTGATCAACGATCGGCGACCGAGTACTAAACAGGATGCGCTGTCTGCAATTCTGACGCGTATTCCGGCTAGCCAGGTCGAACGCATAGAACTGCTGCGCGGTCAGGTCAGGAATATCGACCTTCAGGGACAATCTGTCGTTGCCAATGTGATTCTGGCCGATGTTGATCAGGCCGTGGTCCGCTGGAGTGCGTCTTATCGCTATAACGTCGACTTCGGTTCAACTACGGAAGGTGGAATTTCCGTATCCGACCGTTGGCGAGACGTCAAATTCAATACTGGAGTAAATTTTCGCGACTTGTCGCGCGGCGATTTCTCGCCGCAATCCGTGTATGACGGTGACGGAAACCTTATAGAGGAGCGCTTCGACGTGCTCAACCTGGACGGTAAGCGCGGCTCCGCAAACCTGAATGCCGCAATACCGTTTGGCGAGACGTCCGTTCGTCTCAACACAAAATTTGGCGGAGATACTCGCGACGGAGAACGCATCTCCGAACGCACACCACAGACTCCGGGCAGCCTTCCGACCGAGGAACGGTTTCTGGAAGATTACGAAAGAGTTGATTTTGAGGTAGGGATAGATGCGGAGCGGACGCTTCGCGCCGATCTTCTCGGCAAGGCGATTTTTCTTTATATCAACCAGGATGAGAGCGACACTGATAGCCAGGTTTCTCTGGACGATACCGGCGCTCAAGTACGGGAACGCATTTCGGATACGGACACGCAGACGACTGAGACGATAGCCAGGGTTGAGCTAGTCTGGAGTGGAGCGGCCGATCACACCGTCCAGATCAACCTGGAACGGGCCTTAAACACTCTGGATAACACGCTGCTGCAGACAGAGGATACGGGTGCAGGGCCGATAATTATTGATGTGCCCGGTGCAAATTCCCGCGTCGAAGAGGTGCGTTGGGACGTGCTGCTTAAGGACACGTGGACTCTGGGCGCGTACCAGTTCGAATATGGCCTCGGTGCTGAAGTATCGACGATCACGCAGACCGGTGACGTTGATCTGGAACGAGATTTCTCGTTTCTGAAGCCGGAGCTTTCTTTATCGTATGCGCCGGATCAGGGTGAGCAAACCCGGTTAAGTTTGCGCAGAACGGTATCGCAGCTCGACTTCAGGGATTTCATCAGTTCAAGCATTTTCGAAGACGACAATCTGGCGCTGGGAAATCCGGACCTCAAACCCGAAACGACGTGGAAGCTGGAACTCGAACATGAGCGGCGCTTTAGCCAGGACAGTGTCGTCAAACTCACCGTCTTTCACGACTGGGTGTCCGATGTCGAGGACTTGCTGCCGCTGGCCCCTGTCCTTGATCCCACCCTTGAGGCACCCGGCAACATCGGGGACGGTCGACGCTGGGGCGTGGAGCTCGAGGGAACCTGGCCGCTGGAAAGGCTTGGCCTCAAAGGCGCAAGAATCGATATCGATGCCCGCTGGAAGGACTCATCGGTAGAGGACCCGGTAACCGGTGAGGACCGTGTGTTTACATCGAGAAGACGGTTTGGGCGACTGTTCCCGCTGGAATTTGAGGTTGAGAGCCAGTACGCATTCGCCGTCGATTTTCGCCAGGATTTTTCAGCGTCCCGCATGGCCTGGGGTTGGGATGTACGTACGCGTAGCGAGCGGCCCATTTTCCGGGTTAACGAACTGGATATTGGTGATGACGGGACTGAATTCAATATGTTCATAGAGACCACGCGTTGGTTTGACGTGAAAATTGGCCTCATTGCAGGAGACATACTTGATGCGCCCGAGAAACGTGATCGCACGATCTATGAGGGTCTGCGCGATCTCTCACCTGTGGAAAGCCGGGAACTCCGCAGTCGTTTCCGTGGGTTTCGTGTCGACCTGACAGTTAGCGGTAATTTCTAATAATAAGGAATCGATCGTGTTGATCATCAATAATGACGACGTGCAACAGCTACTGACGATGACCGATTGCATCCGCGTGCAGGAAAACGCGTTCAGAGAACTGCCGTCCGGGCTTGCCATTCATCGCCCGCGAATTGATCTTTATTATCCCTGTGACCGGGACGACGGATACTATCGCTGGGGCTCAATGGAAGGCGCAAACGGCGGGTATTTTGCCATTCGCATGAAGTCCGACATCGTCACCTGGCCAACGGCACCCGATGGCAGCTGGACCGAAGAAAAATGGTGCCGCGAACCCGGCACGTACTGTGGACTGATCTTTTTGTGCTCTACGCGGAATGGAGAGCCATTGGCATTCATCAATGACGGCGCGCTACAACACATGCGCGTCGGCGGCGGTGCAGGAATCGGTGCTAAATACCTGTCGCGTGAAGACAGTCACGTTGTCGGCATGCTTGGTTCGGGCGGCATGGCGCGATCGTACCTTGAGGCGTTCTGCTGCGTTCGCGATATTCAGCTCTGCAAAGTTTACAGTCCGAACGCCGATCATTGTGCAAGCTATGCGAAGGAGATGAAGCAAAAGCTGGGCATCGAGATCAAGGTCTGCAACAAGCCACGTGACGTCCTCAAAGGTGCGGACATAGTTTCCACGGCCACCAGCAGCATGCAGCCCGTTTATGATGCAGACTGGCTCGAGCCCGGCCAGCATGTGACTAACCTGGGTCGTCGAGAAATGCCCGAGGCGGCCATTGAGCGATTCGATGTAGTCATTCGCCAGGGTACGGCCGGTTTGCAAATGCGTCAGACGGAACGATTCCAGGCCGAGCGCGGCCATTCACCGGCGGCATTTATTGGCGGGACCGAAGAACAGATGCAGCGTATTCCGGCAAAAAACCCGCGGCCGGGCCTCGGCGGCGACTCGCCGGAATTTACAGATCGGGGCCAGGGTGGCGACAAGCCGGATTTTGCCGATCTCGTCAGTGGCAAGGCGAAAGGGCGTACCCATCGCGATCAAATCACGTTCTATCGCAATGTCGGCAACCAAGGGCTGCAGTTCTCGTCGGTGGGCGGCCTGGTCTATGAGCTGGCGTTGTCACGGCACCTTGGCCGGGAAATCCCGACCGATTGGTTTCTCGAAGATATTCGAAACTGAGATTGAACAATTCCCTATTAACGACCATGGCGAAGCCCCCGAAAGCGGAGGTTAAGCTAATATCATCCTTAATGGCCGCTAATGACCCCAAGCGGCCATCTGCAAGAATGACAAAGAAATGAAAAACGTCGCCTTCAGACCGTATTGCAGTGTGGACAACCAGGCTTGTACGAGCATCTTCGATGCGAATTGCCCTGAGTTTTTTGCTCCCAATGAACGTGAGGAATACCAAGATTTTCTTGAATGTGCGTCGGAGGGATACGAGGTCTGCGAAGTGGATGGGCGGGTGCTCGGCGCTTTTGGACTATTTGGCGACGGCCAAGAAGCGAAGACCCTAAACTGGATATTGCTTGACCCGCAAACGCACGGTATGGGCATCGGTTCAAGGATCATGGAACGAGTGATTCAATTGGGTCGCACATCGGAAGCGAAGATCGTGCGAATTGCGGCGAGCCAGAAATCCGCGCCTTTTTTTGCCAAGTTCGGGGCAAGAACCATTTCAACTACTACGGATGGCTGGGGACCCGGAATGCACCGAGTCGATATGGTGCTTCCGCTCTGACTCACCCGCGACTCAACGTCTGCTTCTGGCCGAACGCGGGCCGCAATTTCATGCCATTTTCATTGGTCTGAATGACCGCTTTCGGGAAAACGGCCACTCAGGCAGGGCATGTGTAAGCGAACACATGTGCCGCACAATATTAATTTCGCGACATATCTTTAGCTAACACTAGTAAAGTGTGGGGTCCGTTTCCGCCGATAACAGATTACCGACTAAGACTTGTTTAGTTTCACGTTTTCGGCAAGCATATGGCATTATGTTTCGGGCCAAGCAAACTTCAATAATATTGCCATTAACATGGGCTGGCGTTTTATTGGTTTCTGTTAGTAATCTTGTGCATGCCGATTATTTACTGATCAGAAACGGCACACTTATTGATATGACCGGCGCTGCTCCCGTTGCCAATGCCTATGTCCTTATCAACGATGATGTGATCGAACGTATCTGGATCGGTAGCGTCAGGTCACCAGACATCCCCAGCGGTACCACTATCATTGATGCAAGCGGGAAGTACGTCATACCCGGACTCATCGATTCACACGTGCACTACAACTGGTACATGGGGGAACTGTTCCTGTCACACGGTATTACCACGGTGGCAGACCTCGGAAGCCGTATCTATTGGCAAAAGGCAATCCAGAAGGGACTCAATTCTGGCAAGTTGCGTGGCCCGCGATATTTATTTTGTGGTCGTATAGGCGGCGACGCGCCTTTAAATTATGCTACCTCGCCACAACGGCAATTATTTGCAAGGGCGAGTAAACCCGGCGAGGCTCGTAAGGCGGTCGAAATTATCAAGGCCAATGCCGATTGTGTCAGGTTAGGGAAGGACACGGAGGATGAATTGTTCAAGGCCATCACCCGTGAGGCAAACCGCGCCCGGATGGGGGTCATCGCCCATTCTTATGACGCCCGTCGTTCTGCGGATGTCGGATTAAACGGAATCGAACACCTGGAAGGCGTAGCCCTTGCCACCATACGCAGCAGGGCAGGATTGCAGGCGGTGGAGGAGATGCACCTGGAAGAAGGACACAAGAATCCCTTGTTATACCAGTGGATGGAAAAACGGTATTACGATGAGGTCATTAAAAAATTGATTGATAATAATGTTTACCTGAATCCCACTTTTATCCATGAATGGGTAGGTGTCGTTGATCGTACTCCGAAGTTTGAGCAGGATGATCTCCTACTCTTTGCCCATCCCCAATTACAATATTACCCTATGGATGAAAAACTGGTGAGTCTAAGCCAGTATCACTGGGCAGATCAGGCCATGGGGGATGTTGATAATGACCAGCAGGTATTCGTTAACAACTCCTATTTCATCCCTGCACGCGGTTTAAAACAAAGTCTGGCAAAAGGTTATGCAAAGATTCAGGATTTCCTGAAACGCTTTGTTGATGCTGGGGGTAAACTCTATTCCGGTACCGATACCGCCGCATCCAGTACCCCTGGAATATCATTGCACCACGAAATGCAGTTACTCGTGGATGCCGGTATCTCAGAAATGAATACACTTTTGTCCTCCACGCGCTGGGCGGCCGAGGTTCTGCGTATGGATGATCGACTTGGCACAATAGAAGTCGGCAAACTGGCAGACATAGTCATACTCGATGCCAGCCCATTAGATAATATCGCCAATACTAAAAAGATAGATCGACTCTTTATGGCTGGGAAAGAGATTGATTTGGGATATCATGCCGACTACTCGAATCCTTTTCCACAGCACGGAACTGTTAGTAAACATCAATACCATCAGCCACCTGTCATAAGCAATGTCATTCCTCCGGTTGCCATTGAAAGCAGTGAAACAACCATTACCATTACCGGTAAGGAATTCATGCCTGAGACCGTCGCATTACTAAACGGTGAAAAATTAAAAACAGAGTACATCAGTGATTCGGAGATTAGGGCAACCCTAACACCCCGCGATACCCACTCACCTGGTAGTCACCTGCTAGGCGCACAAACCCCCGCACCCGGCGGCGGCCTGGCAGTGCCAGTTGAGTTCATCATTGACTACTCGGAGTAGGTACGGAAACTCTAGTGATCATTTCCGATGAGCATGTGGCCCGACTGCGGCATGAGACGCCTTCATGCAACAAGGTTATTCACTTTAATCACGCCGGCGCTTCACTAATGCCTGATCCTGTGTTTCGCGCCGTCACTGAGCACTTGGAGCTGGAGCGCGAAATCGGGGGTTATGAAGCTGCAGCCCTTGCCGAAGACGCAATGCGCAGTTTCTACTCTGGATTTGCTGAACTGCTCCGCGTGCTGCCCGAAGAGATTGCCTTTGTGGAGAACGCGACCCGTGCGTGGGATATGGCGTTTTACGCGCTTCCGCTCAAGGAGGGTGATCGAATCATTACGCACTCGTCCGAGTATGCCTCCAACTACCTGGCATTCCTGCATTTGGCAAAAAGGCGAGGTATCGAGATCGATGTAGCACCATCCGATTCGTCCGGCCAAATTGACGTGACCAGGCTGGGTGCACTGATGCAGCCGTCGACGAAGATGATTAACCTTGTCCACGTGCCGACGCAGGGTGGATTGGTCAATCCCGCTGAAGAGGTGGGGCGCTTCGCGGAACAACATGGGCTCACCTACTTTCTGGATGCCTGCCAATCGGTTGGCCAGATAGACGTTGATGTTTCAAAGATTGGTTGTCATGTGTTGTCCGGAACCGGTCGCAAGTTCTTGCGAGGACCGCGAGGCACAGGGTTTCTGTACGTATCGAATAAGATACTGAAAGATCTTGATCCACCGTTTATCGACATGCGCGCCGCGACCTGGGTTGATGTATCGACGTATGAGCTGGCTGCGGGCGCCAGGCGATTTGAGAACTGGGAGAGTTATATCGCTGGTCGCGTTGGGCTGGCCGCGGCCGTCGACTACGCTCGCGAGATTGGTCTACCCGCCATCGAGGAGCGCGTTACCTATGTTGCAAACCAACTTCGAACGTCGTTAAGCGAGATCGATGGCGTCAACGTTCGTGACCTGGGAACCGCCAAGTGTGGCATCGTCACGTTCGACATCGAGGGGGAAAGTCCCACAGATCTCTCGCACCGACTTCGTGAGAGTGGCGTGAACATTTCTGTCACTGGCCCTGAGTCTGCACAGTTGGATTTTGCGGAGAGAAACATCACCGAGCTCGCGCGCGCATCCGTTCACTACATCAATACGGAAACTGAAATCGAACGTTTCTGCGAATTGCTTGCTCACTGAATGTCTGTTTCTGGCCGAAAGCGGACTGTCAAAATTCGGTTTTTTGCTCGAATCGAACGTCCGCTTTGCACCCAAAAGCGGACATTGGGCTAGAATTGGTGAAAAGGTCCGCTAATGACCCAAAGCAGACAGTTGCAATATCTCGACAACTCGGCGAAATATATTTGTTGCTGTTGCAAATTGGGTAATAAACAGACGGCCCTGATGCTGAACGGAAGGTACAAATATGAAAAAGCATGAGTTGTTGGTCTGGACTTCAGCATGCGCCCTCGGGCTCGGCGTGGGCTTCGTCGTCATGGCGCAAATGAAGATGCTGATCGAATTCGGTTTCAACTGGGAGATGCACTGGAACTGGATAGAGAAACCTGTGGATCAGGGCGCCTTGGAATACGTCTCCCAGCTGATGGGTGTTCTTGTGATCGGGACCATCTTTGGTTCGGCGCAGGCCCTTGCCGTTCGATCTCGAAACGTGCGAGTCTTTCGCTGGATACTTGCCACTGTCGTCGGATTCGGCATTGTCGCTGTGGCGATCGTATGGCCACTCATCGCTCTTGGAGTATTCGGTAACATTCCGGGCCCAGTGGAGCCGATTATCTTTACGATTGGCGGTGGAAGTCTTGCAGGTATCTGCCAGTACGTATTAATGCGTAGCCAAGGAATTTTCGCTGGGAAATGGTTGGCACTCTGGATCGCGGGACTCATCGTAGGCCTCGTGGCCACTGCGCTTTTCTTTTCTTTGGCCGAAGGACCTCTCGATATTGCATTGAACTGGCCAGCAGAGATCTTTGTCAGTGGTTTCATCGTCGCTGGTGTCGCAGCCCTCATTAGTGGAAAAGCACTGTTTAATTCACTTCCGGAGCGACCCGAAAACTCCGGTCACCCCTGACCTAGCTGTGTGAGTGTTGCCTCGTTAGCGGCTGCTTCTGGCCGTTAGCGGACCCTCATTTCGGCGTTTTCCGGGGCGCTCTAACGTCCGCTTTTGGGAAAAGCGGACATTCCGAACTGGCTAGGCCAGGTGTTCCTTAAAGAACGCTATCGTGCGTTGCCACGCGAGGTCCGCCGCGGCTTCATTGAAACGTGGCGTCGAATTGTTATGGAAACCATGCCGCGTGCCCTCATAGGAGTGCATCTCGTGCTGGACTTTGTTGGCCTTTAGCGCAGTCTCGTAATCAGGTCGCGTTGCATTGACGCGCGGATCTTCCTCAGCGTAGTGAGCCAGTAATGCCGCGCTCATATTCGACACGGCGTCCGTTTCCGGCGCGCGGCCATAAAAGGGTACAGCCGCGTTAAGTTCGTCACCCAGCGTTACTGCGAGAAAGTTGGTCGTGCCGCCGCCCCAACAAAAACCAGTCGCGCCGAGCTTGGCGTTCGATAACTCGTGCGACCTGAGATAGCGCGCGCTGTTGACCATGTCTTGGCGGAGTTTCGCCTGGTCGAGTGTCTTCTGCATGGCGCGTCCGTCGTCGTCGTTACCCGGGTAGCCGCCGATCGGCGACAGGCCGTCTGGCGCCAGAGCCAGGAAACCTTCGACAGCTGCGCGCCGCGCGACATCCTCGATATAGGGATTCAGCCCGCGATTTTCGTGCATAACGAGTACCGCCGGAAACGGCCCTTCACCCGATGGCTCAACGAGATAGCCGCGCATCTCGCCCGACGTTCCTCCGGGAGACGGATAGTCGACATACGTCGCCTTCATGCGTTCATCGTTAAATGAAATCACTTGCGCCTCGGCGTAACGTGGCATCAAGCTTTTGGCCATAGCCAGCGCAGATACGCCGCCAATCGTCAGCGCGGCTGCACGTTCGAAGAACTGCCGTCGGTCAATACGGCCATGGCAGTAACGGTCGTAGAGGTCGTAAATCCGGTCGTCGACATCATCTTTCTTCATTGCCCTGACTCCTGTGCGCGTATCGCATGTGCGATGTATTTATTGTGGCTTGCCGGGGACCCGCATTACAACAATTCATATCAAATGCATCATTCGACCGGCACCTCTGGCCAAGGTACATTCGGCAGAGACATCAAATAAGGGAGGCAGAGGATGTTTAAGACAATGACAAGACTAATTCCACTGATTGGGCTTGCTGTATCGATGTTGGCTGCAGCAGAGCCGACGCCCGAGGATGCGGCGAAATATCGCCAGTCCATCATGAAAGCGATGAGCGGCCACAACGGCGCGATCTCAATGATGGTGCGTGGCAAAGCGGGCAATCCGGACAATCTGGCAAGTCACGTTCAGGCGCTCGTGAACCTCAAGGACGAAATCCATTCGTTGTTTAACGAAGGCTCGGATCTCGAAGATGACAGGGCGCTGCCGGC
>Ga0209987_10001588_pt1 | contig 12469 bp, 14 predicted proteins | sample N074metaG_FD_182134 | JGI IMG/M metagenome (GOLD analysis project Ga0209987, IMG submission 182134) | Deep subsurface microbial communities from Kermadec Trench to uncover new lineages of life (NeLLi) - N074 metaG (SPAdes) (version 2) | ecosystem: Environmental > Aquatic > Marine > Ocean trench... | reverse complement strand
CCCGTAAGAAGTAGCCGCCCCCGCCCCCACTCCCGGCTCGCTACTCCGTCCTGAATTGCTCCACCAGTTGGGCCAGCCGGTGGGCCCCCTGGAGGAGTTGTCCTGCCGCCGCAGCCATCTCTTCGGTCGATGCGCTTTGCTGCTCCGCCGCGGCCGAGACTTCTTCACTGGCCGAGGCGTGTTCGCTGGCCGCCGCGGCGACCTCACTGGTGCGTTTGGTCAACTGGTCGACCACGGCGCGGTTTTCCTCGGCTGAGGCGGTCACCCGCCGCGCCGAGTCACGGATCTGCTCCACTGATTGGGCGATGCTGTCCAACGCTCCCGCAGCCGCCTGCGCCACCGTTTCCACGCCGCGCACCTTGTCGCTGCCAACCCGCATGGTATCGGCGACTTCCTTGACCTGCTTGCGGATGTGGTTGACGGTCTTGGTGACTTCCTCGGCGGCCCGAGCGCTGGAGTCGGCCAGGTTGCGGACTTCGTCTGCCACGACGGCAAACCCGCGGCCGTGCTCTCCGGCCCGAGCCGCTTCGATGGCCGCGTTCAGCGCCAACAGGTTGGTTTGGGAACTGATCTGCTTGATCAAGTCCACGAACTCGGTGATGGATTCGGACAGCCGGTTGAGATCGTTGACCTGTTCGGCTGTTCCCTGAACGAATTCGCGTACGTCGAGCAGGGCCTGGCTTGCGGCCGACACATCGGTGTGGTGCTGCGCCGCGAGTTCCTGCACGGTGCGTCCGAGCGTGTCGAGTTGGATGGCCTCCTCGACATTGTCCTGGGAGGATCGTTTGATCTGCTCGAGCATCTGGTCGGCTGCGCTCATGCCCTGCACTTGTTGCTCGGCGCTGGTCGATACCTTGACCATGGCGGTGGAGATCTCCCCACTGGACGCGGCCAGCTCTTCGCTCATGGCCGAGAAGTCGCCCGCGCTCGATGAAATCTGACTGGATTCGGTCCTGACGGCCGCGACTAAAGTGCGCAGCCGTTCACTCATGGTGTTCATGGCCTCGGCCAGCGGTTCGATCTCAATCGGCAGGGCGCCGATCTTCATCGGGCGCAGGTCTCCCGCTCCGAACCGCTCCGCCGCGGTGGACAACCGGCGGAGATCGCGCGATACCGACCGCACGGTCGATACCGTCAGCAGGACCCCGATGAGGATTACCACCAGGAAGCCGGCGCCCATGTAGAGTTGCCGTTGACGGGCGGCCTCCTGCAATTCCGCCGCCCGGGCCGTGGCAGACTGGCTGCGGGCACGGGCCAATGACTGCAGTTCCATGAGGAGCGTGTCGGTCGGCAGGCGAGCGCTCTCGGCCATGGCGAGCGCCTCGCCCGGGCGGCGGAGATCCGCCAGCGCATGGGCCAGGGAATACACCACCTCGATATTGGCCTGCCCCGCCGCGATCCGGTTGATGGTCAACCGTTCCTCGGTGGGAATTCCCCGGAGGGCGCGGAACTGGCTTTGGTAGAAGTAGGCGGAATCCCCGCTGGCCAGGAATTCGGCGCGAGCTCTGTTGGTAGGCGACAACAAGTACTGCTCCGCCGCCCGGATCTCGTTCATGGTAGACCTGACCAGCCCGCTGCTGGCAACCTGGCTCTCGCTGAGCAGCCGCATTTCCTGGTGGACTGCCTCGCTCAGGTCGATGCTCTCGCGCACTGCCTGGTAGGAGATGAACCCGGTGAGGAGGATAAGGATGGCCATGCCGCGGCCGATGCGGACGCGGAGGCTGTTGAAGAAGCTCACTCGTTTTCCCCCGCCAGTTCCACCACACCATTACGGACTACTCCGACATAGACAACTGGCGCCGTCACGTCGCCGTTGGCGTCGAACCCGATGGTACCGAGGACGCCTTGAAACGCCGGTCGGGTGGTGCCCACCGCGGCAATGGCGTCCCGGATCGCTGTCCGGTCGGTTCCTACCTCCGCAATTGCCTGACTCACGAGGTACACGGCGTCGTAGGCGCCGGCGGCCGACAGGTTGGGCGGGGCCTGGCCGGGATAGGCGACCGCCCAGGACTCGACGAACTGGTTGTTTCTGGGGGTGTCGATCAGCGACATATACGCCGCTGTGACGTAGGTCCCTTCGGCCAGGGCGCCCTGCCGCTCGATACGCTCGATACCGTCGCCCCCCATGAACGGTATGGTGATGCCCCGGCTGCGCGCTTCGGCCAGGATGTACTCCGCTTCATCGAGATACCCTGCCAGGAGGATGAACTCGGCCCTACCGCTCCTGACGATGCGGTCGAGGTACGGCCCCACCTCCGGGGGTGACCCGAGGTAAGGATCGGCGGTGAGGATCTGTCCGTCGATGGCGGCGAATTCTGTCATGAATGATTGTCGCACCCCGCGGCCGTAATCGTCGTTGCCGTAGAGCACTACACCGCGCTGGAAGCCGAGCCCGTCACGGGCCCACCGGGCCAGGGCACCGCCGTGGGCCAGATCGCTGGGGCACATCCGAAACGTGTAGGGGCCGGCCTGGCTCACGGCTGGAGCCGAGGCGGTTGGCGAGATCTGTACCACCGGATTGTCCCCGCCGTTGTAGACCGGTGCTGCAGCCAAAGTCAGCCCGGAAAACCCATTGCCGAGAACGGCGACGATGCCGGGGTCGTGGTACAACTCCGTCGCCACCACCACTGCGGAATCGGGGTCCTCGCGATCGTCGCGCTCGACCAACTCCAATAGCCGGCCGTTGATGCCGCCCTTGGCGTTGATCTCCGCGACCGCCAACCGGGCGCCATCGAGCATCGGCGCCATGTTGACGTCCGCGAAATTGGCCGAGACCCCGATCTTGATGGGGCCGGTCTCCTGGGCGCAGGCGCCGGCGAGTATCAACCCGCTGCACAGTGCCGGCAGCAGGGCACGACCAGCGGCACGAAGCCCGCGATGTGGGACAGGGACCACTCTTGCTCCTCGTCGAGGTTCACACAACGGCCCGCCGGTCACTCTGACTTGACCGGAGCAAAGATGCCCGATGAATGACTGAAACAGGCTGTGCGCCTAAGAGTCCATCTAGGTTAGTAACCCGTCTTGGGGTTGGCAATCCCCGCGCGTCAGGGAGCCGTGGTGTCTCCTCGACGACCCCAGCCGTCCAGCAGCGGGCCGTCGATTATTGACACCGACGCCGCAGTGGAGTCGGTGAATTTACGCCACGTCAGGCGCAGCATCTGACGGTGGCGGATCCATTGGAGCATCGACTGCGATCCTTGCTCCACCACGGCTGTCTCGCCGTACGCCGACACGAGGGAAGATCTCCACGCCTGTAATTGGACCGGCGACACCGGCCCCGAAATTGTGAGGACCGCCACCAGACTGTCCCGGGCGGAAAGCCACAGGACTACCGGATGGGAGGTGATGGGATCGGGGAAGGTGGAACGGCAATCCATGACGCCCCGATCGACCGTGGACCGGTCACAGGCGAGGGCTGTGCCCGAGAGATCGGCCACCCGTTCGGCGGCGGCATCCAGGGAAATGCCGGCTCGAAAGCCGAAGAACCGCAGGCTCGGCAGGCGCGTCCAACTCGGCGTCTGAGCGACGACGGAGGGCGCGGCTACGAGGAGGACGATCCCCCACAGCCACGCCCGCGGACCAGCTATGAAAGCACCAGACCGCACGTACGCAATTCGTGGTCGAGGAGCCAGCGTTTGCGCTTCAGGCCACCGCCATACCCGACCAGATCGCCGTGCTTGCCCACCACACGATGGCACGGGATGCAGATGCTGAGTGGGTTGGCGGAGATGATCTGCCCGGCCCGGCGGGGGTGTTGTCCACTGCCCCGGGCGATGTCCTCATAGCTGCGGGTTTCGCCCAAGGGGATGGTGCACAGGAGGCGCCACACGGTCTCGCTGGCCAGATCTGCTCGGAAGAAGTCGGCTAGGTGCGCCGGATAGGCGAACGGACGCGGGCGGCCCCGGAAATAAGCCTCGAGCCACCGCTCGAGTTGAGGGCAAGGGCCAACCTCGATACTGATGCCGGGGCGTCCTTGGCGCAGCCGCTCAGCCCAATTGCTCCCTCGACTGCTGGCGGCGTACTCGACCACCAGTGGCCCACTGGCGCATTCCACCAGCGTCAGTGCCCCCATGGGCGAAACGAAGCTGTTCCAGGTCACCCGCATGATAGATTCAAGCCGCCTCCCTGCTAGAATAGTAGGCCGGACACCCCTCGGCCGAAAGGTGGGGCCCACTTACTCCATGGGTGCGGGCCATTTATCTTGACAGATGACTACGCCGCAGACCTTGAGTGTCAGGACGTTCGTCGATCGGGCCGACGGCCTCTCCCATTTCATGCGCTGTGCCGGTGAGGCGCCGCGGCTCCTGGCGTTTGACGACGCCATCGGCTGTCCGGTAGAAAACGCCCTCCCAGCCCTGGAGTGGACCGCCGCCGTCGGGATCATCCTCGACGACGATCTCCTGCACGCCAGCCGACTGACCTCCGAAACGGCAGCCGCCGTGGTGGAGCGCCGGAATGGCGAGCGGCGCAGCTACGTGTACATCGGACCCCGGATGGACGCCCCGCCGATGGACCACGCCGAAGGGGCGCTCTTATTTGACGAACCGGGCGTCAAGGCCGTGGAATTTCGCCAGCGGGCCCACGCCATCGCCCACTTTCTCCGGGCCACCGCCGGGTCGGGTGCCTTGGTATCGCTCCTGAGCCAACGGGCGCCCGAGGTGCGCCACGTTCGGCGCTGGTTGGGAGCCATCATTCAGGAGCTCGACCTCCCCCGGCCACTCTTCGTCGGCTGGTTTGCCGCCTCGGCCGCCGGCTGCTTGTTTTGCCCCGCCGACGGCGAGGACTCCTATCGGTACATAGAAGTGGGTCTCGAATCGTGAGATTGCTGGTCGTGGCCGTGGGACTGCTGGTTGCTGCTGCGCCGCTTCACGGTCAGATGGTGGTGAGCAACGACACCCTCGATGCCGAGCGGCAGGACGTGCGGGACATTCTCGTGGTGCTCAGGGACTCACTGCATACAATTGAGGCCGCCGCCGCCCAGTTCGATCGTGGACACGCGTCGGCCTCAGTGGAGTTGCTGTACTCCCGAGGCAAGACGATCAAGAATGCCTGTACCAGATCGCTCCGCAACATCGGACCGGCCCGTGAGGTAGTGAAAGCCGACGATTGGGGTGACGAGTACCGCACCATGCGGCAAGACCAAGTGCTCGAGGCCATGGATGTCCTCGAGCAGTCGGTGAATGCCTGCCAATCGGTTTGGGGCCATCTTGCCACGCCCGAGAACGCCGAACAGATTCGCACCGCCGGGCCCGCCGAAGCGGACTCGATCACCAAGGCCATTCACGACTATGGCAACGTGGTCAGCGGCTATTACAAGGCTCTCGGTATTTACGTCCGTCCTGCCGGCGCCTCCTAGACCGCCCTTCGGGGGTTAGCCACAAAACACACATTTGCTGTGGACAATCGAGCGTCCACATCTCCACATCCTGTGGAGTGTGGTGCGAAACGTCCGTGGGTTCTGCTGTTCGCGTCCACATTCTTTCCACAGTCATGGTGCCGTAACCCGAAGAAAGACAGGCACTTGCACGATTCGGGCAAGCTGGTATCTTGAGTTCACGCTCGTTGGAAACGGTTCGAAGCCTCCGTGTTTCGGGTACGACCATCGAACGGGTCTGGAGGGGAATTCGGGGGAGGCCGCCGACGCATTCAAGGGCTCAGGTGGCTGTCGATCCCGGTGATCACCCCCTTCCAGGCTGGTGGAGCCAGTCGCGTGCTTCACCCACCCCGAAGTGGCGCCTCGGGGTGCAGTGCGAACGGTCGGTCCGCGACCCGATCAGACTCGCAGCGCTCACATTTGACGAACCAGGTGGGATGGGCCATCCGGCCTGGGGATGGAAGCCGAGGCTCTGTCGTGCCCTACCGAACGGCGAATCAGCCAACCGGCGGCAGACAGGAGAAGAACGGCAGCGTCAGCTACGACCTCGGGTAGTCATGTGTGGGACGGTCGCTTGGTGAAGAGCCAAGCGGCCGTCCTTTTTTTTGGGGGGGTACTTCACGGATTTATCAGCGTGGGCTCGACACCCCGAAAAGGCCGATGGCCTGGGCGTCTTCCAGGCCAGCTGCAGCCTCAGCACCCTGCACACTGGCGCCATCCGCCAGTTCGATCGTCTTGGCTGAGAGCGTGTTCGGCTGCGCCGCGTTGATATCCCCAGCTACCAGCTGGATGTGCTGCAGCTCGTGGAGCTCTGGCGTAGTCAGTAGTGGAGCGGCCTCAGGACATAGTCTCATCTGAAGCATGACGGTTCCCAGGACCGCCGGCCCGAGCCGTCGACCGGCGGCGGAGAGCTGGAATCCAGCCTCCCACTCGAAGGCCTCCAGTTTACCGATGTCGTGGAGGAGGGCGCCCGCCAAGGTCAGGTTGGGGTCGGCCCCCAGGACCCTGCCAAGGGTACGGGCCACGGCCGCGACCTCGACTGTGTGCTTCAGCAGGCCACCGAGGGTCGCTTGCGGTCCAGCTATCGCCGCGGGGCACTCTCCGAAGCGCGATCGAAAACCCTCGTCCAGGAAGAACGCTTCCACCGCGCTCCGAAGTCGCCGGGGCTCGATCTCGGGGAGCCAGCGATCGATCGTTTCCCAGAACGGCCCTGGTCTGCCGGCCGACGGCAACAGGTCGTGCCAATCGACCGTGTCCGGCGGCAGTACCCGGATCGACGAGACCGAGAGTTGTCGTCTGTTCCGGTAACTGGAAACCTCGCCGATCACCTGCACCACGTCCCCGGTGACGATGCCCGCGACGCGCGGCTGATCCGCCAGCCAAAAAGGGGCCGTGGCAATGGTCCCTGTGCCATTTCCCAGGGTCAGAACCGTGAATGGCCCGTTATCGCTCTGGCGTGTCTCCACTCCCCGGACCAGCAGCGGATCCTGGAGGCGGGTGCCTTGCTGGAGCGAAGGGAGATCGGGAAGATTGGCCATGGCCGCCTGGGAGGATTCGGACACTGGAAGGTACTTCCGCCTGGCCTGCGGGCGAAGGTACCGCTGGCTGGGTCATGGGATAGCTTGGGGGATGGAATCGAAGCACGTGATCGTCGCCGGGCCCGACCCTCATGCGAGGACAGAGATAGCCCAAGCTTTCCGCGCTTTGGGGTACCACGTCATCCCGGCGGAAAACACCAGCCTGGCCGGCGAGGCGCTGGCCGCGGCTGACGCCGAGTACTTGGTGCTCGGGTTGGGCTTCCCCAGGATCGACCCCGACGCCCTTCGGCGGGCGATCGATCCCGCCGGATCGGCCGAGCCGGAATCGCTCGATACCGTCGAGCGAAGACACATAGAACGCGTTCTCCAGCAGACGGGTGGCAACCGGAGTCGGACTGCCAGGCTGCTGGGGATATCGCGCTCCACGCTGCTCTCGAAAATCCGGCGTTACGGCCTTCCTTGACGATGAAGTGCGCAGGTCGCATGTCGCATGTCGCAGGTCGCAGTGCGCAGGGGTGTTGGGGGGCGGCCTGCGTACTGTGACCTGCGCACCCCCCCAACCAACTGTTCCAGTTCCGTTTTGGTCAACGAAGAAGAAGGACCCGGGATCCGTCGACCCCGGGCCCGGCCGGTGTGAGGGAGTGCCGTCTGGAATCCCCCCACTCCGGTGTCTCTCAGGGAAACGGCCGACCTTACGGAGACACCCTCAAGCGTCCCAGGCGCGATACGATTACCCGGCGCTGTGTTGCTCCCCGGCTGAAGGTCCAACTTCCGTTTGCCAGGCCGAACCCGATGCCCGAGGGGTGGAATCGAAGCCACCGGGACGACCCGGTAACCCGGACGCCGTACGCTCCGCCGCTCTCCCGGGCCCATCTGGTGACCGTGTCGCGGCCGGCCAGGACCCGTATGCGGATGGAATCGGCCGACACCATCAGCAGGGTGACCCTGTTCCTGGCAATGGCCGTCGTCCGGGCCCGAAAGTGGGCCGCAGCCAGGTCGTACGCCGCCCGCTCCACGGCCAGGCGGTCGAGCGGCCGCTGCAGCCTCGGGATGGCGATTCCGGTAACGGCCGCCACCAGGGCAACGGCGAGGAGCAATTCAACCAGGGTGAATCCGCGAGTCATGTGCCCAATATTGCAGCCGGTGGGCCGAACCCTCGGTACCGATTCGCGCCCGCCCAACCATCTTCTTGCGGGCTGGCGGACCGATTTTTGCTGGATTGCCGTCTGTTCACCAGCAGTATCCCGGTCCGTCTTGTGCGGTCCCCCTTGAAACAAGGGCCCTCTTCGGGCCATGTTTGTTTAGGGATTCGTGCCCATACCACAACCAGGCAGGGAACCGCTTGCTGCACAAAGACCCTCACGTCCTGTTCGACTCCTACCGGAGACCAGCCGAGGTGCCGGGACACCGGTCGTTCCTGCGACGGGCGCGGCAGCAGCGTGAGCGCCAGTGCGAGATCGGTTCCCAGTTGGCCCTGGCGGCCTTCCTGGTGGCGAGTTTGGTCGACCGAATGCTCCGGGCAACAGGGGATGACGACGACACAGAAGGGTACCGCTGGCAATTGCGCAGCACTCGGCATTTCGTAGACGAACTTCCCGGGAGTCACGCCGAGCGCGCCCACTTGGTGGCGCTGATCGACGCCATGGACCAGGCGGTCCCCCCCCCGCAACGCGCCGTGGTGCGGATGAGTCTGGTTGCCTATGCCTACTTCCTGAACCAGGAGGCCCGGCTCGAGGACGCCCTGGATATGCTCGAGCTCGCGGCCAGGACTCATGACGGAGGCTGCCCGGCGGAGGAGTACGCGTCCATCGCCATGTTCGTCGGCCGGGTAAACCGGAAACTGGCACACTTTCCCGCGGCCGAACGGGCCTACCGTGAGGCGCAGCTGACCGCCGAGGCCCTCGGCGATCAGCGCACAGTCCTGTTTTCCCAACTCGGTATGGCCAACCTGCACCGCAGCACCGGCGACCTGGCCCGGTCCCAGGACCTGGTCGAAGATGTGCTCGCCCGGTGTGACTCGCCCAAGCTGGCCGACGTGCGTTCGGCGGCCTACAGCGATCTTTCGGCGGTGTTCGAGCGACAGGGACGCCGGATCGAGGCCGTCGCCACTGAGTACCAGGCGTTCGTGATCGCGGTGGACGACACCTCTCGATGGCGGACCCTGGCCAACCTGGGTGCTTCTCTGGTGGGGATCGGGGAGTACGCCGCCGCCAGATACGCGCTGGAAGTCGTGGCGGCGCGGTCCGACGTGTTCGACAGCCGGACCAATGCCGTCATCGAGTTACTCGGGCTGGCCTCGGCGGTACAAGACGAGTTGGGATTCCGTCGCAACTTGAGAGAGGCGGAAGGACGGGTGGAGGCCATGCCGCCGAGCATGGCTGTCGATTTTCACTATCAGGCGGGCGTTGGCATGGCACGCTTCGGCCATCTGAGCCGGGCCCGGGAATTCCTCGTCACGGCGATGGAACTGGCCGAGGCACATCGGCTGAACACCTGGTATTTCAAGGTGGAGCGCGTCATGCGCGGGTTGGCGGCGTGCCCCGAAGTGGAGCCGGGCCCCGAAGTGGAGCATTCCCCCTGGCACACGCCGGACCTTCGTGAGGTCACCAGCGGTTTGCAGGAATTTGCCACCGCCAACCTCTAGCCGTAGAATCAGAGGATGAGTTGCCATGTCGGCAGCTCTGTGGGAAAGATGGTGTCCATGCTGGTTGTTACTGCCGTTCCCGATGCCCAGTTGTTCAAGTTGCGAGCGGCCGCGTCGCCCGTGTTCACTCTGGAGCCTGTCGAGGACGGGCCGGGAATGGTCGAGGCGATCCGTTTGCGTCCCGTCGAGTTGGCGGTGGTCGATCCCAAGGATGGCCCCGGCATTGGCATACGGGAAATCGAGCGTCTGCGGCAGATGTTTCCGTCGCTGTCGTTGCTGATCTACACGGCTCTCACTCCCGAGACAGCCGAGTTGTTGTTGGCGCTCGGCCGCGTCGGCATCCGCCGCGCCATCTTCTCCCGATTCGACGACGCGCCGTCGTCGTTGCGTCAGGCGCTCCACAGCGAGGCGGAGCACACAGTGTTCCGCAAGGTGGCCCGTTCGCTTGCCGATCTGCTCGGCGCGTTGCCGGATCAACTGCGCATTGCTCTCGAATCGACTCTCACGTCTCCCATGGAGGCACCGACGGTTTCCCTCATGGCCCAGCGGGCCCGACTGGGCCGCCGGACGTGCGAGCGTCTGTTTGCCCGCTCGGGTCTTCCCTCGCCGCGCATGGTGCTGATCGTGGCCCGGCTGTTGTACGCCCATCGGCTGCTGCTCGACCCCGGGCTCACCGTGGAGAACGTCGCCACCAAGCTCGGTTACAGTCGAGCGCGCACCATGCAGGCTCATCTCCGGGAGGTCTTCGGTTTGACCGCCGGCGAAATGCGCTTGTCCCTAACGCCCGATGACGCGCTGCACATCGTCAAGGCTCGGTACTTCAACGAACCGCTTGGACAGGTTGCCTCATGACGCTGCGCATTCTGCTCGTCGACGACGATCCCGACATTCTGCGGACTCTCACCCGCGGTCTCGAGCGACGCCACTACGAGGTCGTATGCGCCGCCAGAGCCGACAGCGCGTATACCATACTGGAGAATCAACAGGTCGATGTCGCCGTCCTCGACTTGCTGTTGCCGCAGATTCCCGGAGAAGCGCTGGCGCTCGCCATCACCCGGAAGTGGCCCCGCATGGTCGGTAGGATAATCCTCATGAGCGGTGACCCTTCACGGGGTGAGAACCTCAAGCTCAAGGGTGCGCCGTTTCCCTTCCTGTCCAAGCCGTTCTCGTTCGACCAGCTCTGCGGTCTGATCGAAACCATCGAGCACAAGAACGCAGACGACTCACGGAACGGAACCACCGACGGGCGGACATGATGACCGGCCTCCCCGGTTCGTCCGAGGCAGATCCACGCACGGCTCTCCGATCCTACCGTGGTAGCGCTCCCTGGCGGTTGCGTGATTTGGCGGCGCTGGCCAGCACCCTGCTCGAGCACGCCAACATCACCCCTGTCAGCTCGGCCGCCAGCGCCCTCCCGACGGAACGCACCATTCGATTTTATGTGGCTCGCGGCCTCGTCAATCCACCGGAAGGGCGCGGCACTTCGGCCACCTATTCCTACCGGCACTTGCTCCAAGTCCTGGCGATCAAGTTGCGGCAAATGGAAGGGGCCACGCTGGAACGGATGGCGGAGGAGTTTCGCGATACGCCGGGTGACGTGCTGGAGCATCGCGTGGCTACCTCGCTGGGCACCCTGCCTCAGTTACCGGATGCTCTGCAGCGGCGGAGGCCCGGGACTGGAACCGCAGTGCCTAGGTCGGACCTGAACGTCCGTCCGGGAAGGGCCATTCGGAAAATAGCGTTGGGTCCTGGAGTGGATCTCCTGATCGACGAATCTCATCCGGCGTGGCACGATGGCACTCAGTTTTCCACCCTCTCGGCACGGGTAGTAGAGACGTTGGCGTCACTGCGCCACTCCGATCCCCAGAACTGAACCCGGCGCCTTCCGCTACGGGTTCCACATTCGTTTTCAGAGGAGCTACCATGCTCGGATACATCCTGCTTGGGTTGGTCGCCATCGGCGTGGTGTGGCTTATTGCGACCTACAATACGCTAATCCACCTCAAGAATCAGGTGATCAACGGGTGGAAACAGATCGACGTGCAGCTCAAGCGCCGGCACGACCTGGTGCCCAACCTGGTGAACACGGTGAAAGGCGCCATGGACTTCGAGCGCGAAACCATGGAGGCGGTCATCGCGGCCCGCAATTCCGCGGTCAACGCCAGTGGGGTGAAGCAGACGGCCCAGGCCGAGGGGATGCTGACGCAAGCGCTGGGCAAGCTGTTCGCGCTGGTGGAGGCGTATCCCGACCTCAAGGCAACCGGCAATATCGCCCAGCTTCAGGAAGAGTTGACCAGCACGGAAAACAAGATCGGCTTCTCGAGGCAGCATTACAACGACGTGGCCACTCACTACAACACCAAGCAAGCCATGTTCCCCACCAACCTGATCGCCGGCATCGCCAAAGCGTCGCCCGCCGAGTTGTGGGAGATCGAGGACGACTCCGAACGTGCCGTGCCCATCGTGGATCTATCGAGCAAGTAGCCTGAGGCGTGAGTAGCCAGAACCTCTTTGCCCAGCAACAATCCAACCGGCGGCGATCCGCCCTCCTCGTCGCCGGATTCCTCATTTTTTTCGCCTGGATCGGGTTCGGCGGCGACTTGTCATACTACCTCCTCACCCGTGACGCGCCACCAGGAAGCTACCACCACACTATCCCATTTATGGGGATTGCCACCGTGGCCTTCGCCGCGGTGATCGCCTGGTCCGCATGGAAGCGTGGCGCGCAGCGTGTTCTCTGGGCCACCGGCGCTTGGAAGGTGGTGGAGGCGGTCACGCCGGAACAGCGCCGCCTGGTCAACGTCGTCGAGGAGATGAGTATTGCATCAGGCGTTCCCCAGCCCACCGTGTGGATCGTCCCCGACCCCGACCCCAACGCATTCGCCACCGGCGTCGATCCGCGGGAAGCTCACA
>Ga0209987_10001584_pt1 | contig 12508 bp, 13 predicted proteins | sample N074metaG_FD_182134 | JGI IMG/M metagenome (GOLD analysis project Ga0209987, IMG submission 182134) | Deep subsurface microbial communities from Kermadec Trench to uncover new lineages of life (NeLLi) - N074 metaG (SPAdes) (version 2) | ecosystem: Environmental > Aquatic > Marine > Ocean trench... | reverse complement strand
TATTCCGTATCCGCAGCAGGATGTACACCTGCACGAGGTAAAATCGGCCGCCTGAATTACTAAACCGACGATCAAACAGCAGCGCTCAGCGCTTCGCCTTCAATCGTAATTCGATGCATTAAGCGCAGTTCACCGTGATAGTCGTTCATTGCATAGTGGTGCGTGGCGCGATTATCCCAGATTGCCATCGATCCCTTTTTCCATTGAAAGCGGCAGGTAAATTCAATTTGGCGTGCGTGCTGGTAGAGAAAACCGAGCAATGGCTGTGACTCGTCCTTTGTCCAGCCTTCGAATTTAACCGTAAAATCGGCGTTCACGTATAAAGAGGGACGACCCGAAAGCGGGTGGCGAATGATCACCGGGTGCACCGAATCCTGGGTTGCATTGGCGGCATTCTGGAATCGCCCCGCTAAATCGTCCCTGTCCTGATCCTCAAGGGCAGATTCTCCGAACACGTGTCGGCTCGAATGTTCAGCGCGTAAACTCATCAGGGTTTTTCTCATCGCGTCGGAAAGTCCCTCGCAAGCCGCATACATGCTCGAAAACAGGGTATCACCTCCTAGTTTCGGGACCTCTCGCGCATACAAGATGGAACCCATCGCCGGAATTTGATCGTAGGAATGGTCGGTATGCCAGGCCGCGCCGATATTGGTTTCTTGATCCGGGTCCTTACGCACCTCGGCAATTATCGGATGCGTCTTAACCGGTTGAAAAAACCTGTTGACATTGATTTCGCCCCAGCGCCGGGCAAACTCGATGTGCTGGTCGGGCGATAATTCCTGATCACGAAAAAATATGACGCCGTAATCGATAAAGGCCTGTCGTATTTCGGCAAACTGTTCCTCGCTTATCCCGGCCGCAATATCAGCACCACTAATCTCCGCACCCACCTCCCGGCTTATCGGCACTACCTCTATGGTCTTGTATTCTGTCTTCATAAGTTCCTGGACACCTGCCTGCATCGCGTTTCGCGTAAAAATATTGTTCCAATACAGGCAGTCGCAGTGACTAGCAGTAAACTGGTGAATGCGAGCGTGTATGCATTTTCGCTATAAACCCGGGCGCCGTCAATCATCGTACCGCTCCAGTTCATATCCAGCAACCAGCCGATTAGCGGTTGCATCACCGCGCCCGATCCGACGACAAACATGTTCATCAATCCCAGCGCGGTACTGCTGTATTCGAGGCTATTCAGCTCTTTCACCGAGCTAAAGCTGGCCGTCATCGCGCAGCCGCCCACACCGGTTATAAATATCATCGCCATCAATAACTGGGTATTTTCCGGCGTATAAAAGATCACAATCGAAAAAGCACCCAGCGCGACAATCGACCCCAGAGTCAAAATCGGATTTCGACGACCCATTCGATCCGAGACCCATCCGGCCAACGGTGAAAAAATTGCCCAGCCGACAAATAACATCGAGATAATTCCAGCGGCTTCTACGGTCGAATAGCCATAGACGTTGCTTAACCAGGGCACTCCCCACAAGCCACCGAAGCCAAGCATGATTGCGGCCATGCCAAAGCCGATCAGGGCGCACAGCCAGGTCTGTGAATTCGAAGCCACCGATTTCAGGCCAACGATTATGCCGACATCCGGCCCTTCCTTTCGCTGTTCATGGGTTCGATGAGGTACCAGCAAAAATAGTAGTATCGACAATAAAATGGCAATTGCCCCCAACGCGCCCATCGTGCCACGCCACCCGATTGATTCGACAACCTGGCGTAGCGGTGCCTGACCAAAAATCGCGCCACTCATGCCAACAGTCTGCAACAGGCCGGCCAGCATCGCGTACTGGGCGGGTTTAAACCAGTAACCGGCAATCGCGAGGGTTCCGACGAATGCAAATGCAACGGTCCCGCCTACCAGGGCGCGCCCTATCGAGGCGGTCAAAACCGAATCGCTAAGCGCAAAACCAGCCGAAGCAATTGCGCACAGGCCAGCCGCGAAGCTCATCAACTTGCGCGGCCCGTAGCGATCGGTGAGCATGCCTACCGGCAATTGAATGGACGCATAGGCATAAAAATAAAATGCCGACAGCGAACCCAGCGCGGCACCGCCGACAGCAAAATCGCGCATCAGTTCGGTCGTCATCACGCTGGGAGAAACCCGCTGGACGAAGGCGTAACCAAAAAACAGAGCGCCGAGTGCAAAGGCAATAATGGCTCGACGCGGAGTCACCGGGGGCATTGACATAGGAGAAGTTAACCCTGCTGCTGCGGCGGGACCAGGATCAGTTTTCCGGTGTGCTTTTTGGCAATAAAATCCTGCTGCGCCTGGACGATATCCTTGAGTGGGTACGATCCGGCTACCACCGGTCTTATTTCACCGCTTTCTATATAGGCGATCAAATTCTCAAAAATATCCTGCCTCTGGAAGGTGCAGCCAAAAAAGGACAGGTCTTTTAAATAAAGTGTACGTACATCGAGTTCGACAATCGGGCCGGCAATTGCACCAGCGGTCACGTAACGACCACCGCGTTTTAACACATCGAGCAACTGTGGCCATTGTGGTCCGGCAACGAGATCGACAACCACATCGACCGAGTCCCTGCCCAATGCTTCAACCAGATCGCAATTACGCTCTATGACCCTGTCCGCTCCCAGCGCTTTCACGTCTTGCGCCTTGGCGCGAGCCGCGATCGCTATTACTTCCGCGTTGCGGCGTTTTGCCAGTTGTACCGCAGCGGAACCGACACCGCCCGAAGCACCGGTAACCAGTACCGTCTCGGACCCGACACTGGCGCGTTCGAGCATGCCTTCTGCCGTGGTGTAAGCACAGGGAAATGACGCGAGCTCAATATCACTCAGGGGGCTATCTATTTTCAGCGCGTCATTCGAATCAACCCGGATGTACTGAGCGAAACCGCCATCGCATTCGGAACCCAGGGTTCGACAAATAAAGCGTTTCGAATCCGATTTCGTAGTTTGAATGGCGCGTATCAGTACCCGCTCACCCATTCTTTGCGGGTCGATCCGGCTACCTGCTGCGACTATTCGTCCACAGCAATCCGCTCCCTGAATTCGAGGAAAACTGAACGCTTCACCCGACCAGCTAGCGTCGTCGCTATTTGCATCGGCGAAACCCTGTTCACTACCCGCATTGGTGTCGGTAGTTACATTTTTCGAATACCAGCCGATACGGGTGTTGATATCGGTATTGTTAATGCCTGCTGCGCCGACCTGAACCAGGAGCTCTTCCGGACCTGGCACCGGTACCGCGATATCGTCCCGGTATTCGAGTTTCTCGAAACCGCCGTGGCCGGTCAAAACAACCGCGGTCATATTATCGGGTATTGCTATTTTCATCTGGCCTCGTGAAGAAAAATAGGCCATTTAACGGCCGGGACATACATATCGCCGAGCTTAAACCATCATCGACTAAAAGCGAACATCCTCGATAATTAAATCGACAAGCTTATTATTTTTCGCCTAAAACCCCTATGAAAGAAAAATATACTTTTTGAAACTGGCGCACAACGGATAAACTGGTCCTTTGCCTATACCGCACCTCGATGAGCCGCTATCGCGCCCCAGCCCCAAAGAAATCGCCCTACATTACAGCTGAGGGCATGCGCAGGCTTGAAGCCGAGCAGAAAGCTCTATGGCCCAGGCGGCGCGAAGTGGTCGCTGCGCTGTCAGCAGCCGCTGCCGAGGGTGACCGGTCTGAAAATGCCGAGTATATCTATCGTAAAAAAGAACTGGGCGAACTCGATCGACGCATCCGCTACCTGCAAAAACGCCTGCCGGATCTGACTGTGGTCAGCGAAAAACCGGCTAGTTCCGAGCGGATTTACTTTGGCGCCACTGTCCACCTCGAAAACGAAAACGAAGAAATCAACATTTACCGTATCGTTGGGCCCGACGAATTCGACCAGGAGGAAAACTATATCAGCGTCGATTCGCCGCTCGCCCAATCATTGTTAAAACGTGAAATTGGCGAAGAATTTAGCGTTGAAGTACCCGCCGGGACACATCGCTACTTGATTATCCATATCAGTTACTAATTCAAGTTAATTTTTTTATCACCAATCAGTTTCTCAAAAACCTGTATGTCCTCATCGAAAACAGGGTGAAGCTGCTTCATTTGTTCAAGAGTTACCCACTTGAATTCAGTCGCCTCGTCGCTCGCGACGGAGGCTTCACCCGATATAATTTCAGTCGTCCAGAAATGCAATATGAATTGATTGTTATGAGAAGGAATTTGGCAAATTTTCTTCAGCGCCTTAACGCTGAGCCCGACTTCCTCTTTTACTTCTCGCTCTAAAGCCTCGATTTGTGTCTCGTTTTCCTCGAGCCTGCCGCTGACGGGGCACCAGTACCCGGCAGCGGTATCGATATAATCAGATCTTTTGATAAATAAAAACCTGTCTGCTTTTTGAATGATTGCGACTACGGCATCTTGTTTAATCGGCATTCTTTATCAATGGTAACTTAATGATATTACTTCAGTTTATGGAAGCTGAACCCACATCTGCAGCCTTCCTGGAATGTAACCATACGGCGGTCCCAGCATTTTATCTTAATCGCTTTAGCCCTACGAATTAGCAGCCAGCATAAATCGTTGTTTAATCTCTATCGCCTTAAGCGGTATCTCCCCACCTACCTTGTCATTGCCCGCCCGAATCATGTAGTGCACAAATCGTGTTTTATTTTTTAGCGCATCGCAAAATTGCGCCGGGTCATCGGTTTTAACCACACTCGAGACGCCCATGGATTTAATCATCGCGCTTAGATTCATACCATTTGAGCTGAGTGTAGGCTGATTGCCGGTCGAACCCCAACTGCCATTATCGAGACAAATAATGGTCAGGTTTTTTGGATCGAAAGTGGCAATGTCGACTAGCTGGTTCGGGTTAAAGAAGAATGATCCGTCGCCATCGACGACATATACATGGCGATTATTAATTGATTCAGCCAGACCAATACCGACTTCACTGGCGGAGCCGAGCGCACCGAGCATATAAAAATTAAGGTCGCGATCGCGCGTGTTGTAGACCTCCTTGGAGGGGAAGCCAATCTGCGAGAGCAGGATGTCGTCCTCGGCAATCGAGTCCATGATCAATTTAATTGCGTCGATGCGGGTACCGCCCGGCGTTCCCGAATAGCCATCGGCTTCAACCGCAACCGGGTTGATCCTGGGTGCGCCAAACACATGATAGTCGGCGCTGTTGGTTTCCCATAACTCGGGCGACATTAAGTAGACCTTGACCTTGTTGTCTTTAAAGCACCGGGCGATATCGGATTCAATTTCTGCCAGGTCGGCTTCGGATTTTAATATTGCATACTCGACATCGATGGCATTGAGCAGATCTTCGACTTTACTGCCAAATATGATCTGTGCCTCTATCGGCTCCTGGTAGTAGCCGCGCCAGGAGACAAATATTGGCAGGGCTGCCTGATAAAGCTTTTGCATCGTGTAAAGATCGGTCACCAGGTTTCCGAGGCCGGTATTCTGGATCATCATCGCAGATCGCTTACCCGCCAGGCTGCGCCCGAAACAGAGACCAAGACCAGCCGATTCCCGGGTAATATTCCACACTTCTACACCGTCGGGAATGGATTGCATCAGGTTATTCAGCTTGTTGCAGGGCAGATAAGTGATCATATCGACATGATTGCTCACCAGGCTCTGCCAGACCCGTTGGGCATTGGTCATTATTTGAATTCCAGTTTGCTTTTCATCGTGGGTCGTCATTATGCTCTACCCCGAATCGATTGGGTAGGAACGTGAATCAAATCACCCTGTGCTGTAGCCGGAATCTGATGCATCGGTAGAACCCTTAAATGCTTTCCATTTAATACCAATAAATGCGAAACTCGGCTTCGCAAAAAGCAGGACAATTATCAGGAATATCCCGGTGAGTCTGACAGAAGATCTAGTTGATTTGATCCGCAATAAACCGATAAGCGAAGCCGATCTCGCGTCGGCCGCGATGTTTACCCTCGACGCGCTAGCGACCGCCTACGCGGGCAGTGTTACCGCTACCGGTAAAAAACTAATTGCCTGGGCGCAATCTGGCGATCTGGATGGCAAGCGCCAGGCATTTTTGATGGGGGCCCTAACCCATATTACCGAAACCGATGACTTACACCGGGCCTCGGTGACGCATCCCGGTTGTGTGGTGGTTCCCGCCGCGCTATCGCTCGGTGAAAAAACCGGAGCCAGTGCCAATAAAATATTACGCGCCATCCTGCACGGCTTTGAAGCCATCTGCCGCATTGGCGTGGCTGTCGGTCCGACCCATTACAAGGTCTGGCATAACACCGCAACCTGTGGCCCATACGGCTCGGCAATGGCGGCCGCAACCCTTCTGGATCTCGACCAGGAGCAAACCAGGGACGCCCTCGGCAATGCCGGCACGCAGTCTTCTGGTTTTTGGCAATTTCTCGAAACCGGCGCGATGAGCAAACATTTACACGCCGGTCGCGCCTGCGAATCCGGTTTGCTCGCCGCGGAACTGGCAGCCCACGGATTCACCGGATCGCCGCAGATTCTGGAGGGCGAAAAAGGCATGTTTGCCGCTATGTGCGCCGACCCGAATCCGGATGCTGTTCTTGCCAGGCCCAGTGACCCGTGGCAATTGCGCCTCACCTCGATCAAACCCTGGCCCTGTTGTCGGCACACTCATCCGGCTATTGATTGCGCGCTCGAACTGTATGGTAAATTAAACAGCTCAGAAATTAAAAGTGTCGATATTGATACTTATCAGGCAGCGTGTGATGTCTGCGACCGACCCGAGCCAGAAAATGAATATGCGGCCAAATTTTCGCTTTACCATTGCGTGTCTTTTGCTTTACAAAACGGTGAAGTCAGGCTTGATTCATTTAGCGCAGAAGCACGCAAGCAGACGCGTGATCTGCGCAAACTAACGACGCTGCATGTGGTCGACCCATTTGCTTCGCGCTACCCGCAATCCTGGGGTAGCGGTGTTCGGGTGACAACGCAAAATGGCAATGTCATCGCGGCAGAGCGTAAAAACTGTAAGGGCGACCCTGAACTTGCACTGAATGAATCCGAAACGCGGATTAAGGCGATCAATTTAATGCGCTATGGTGGACTCGACGAAACGGCTTCCGAGGCAAAATGCGATGAAGTTTTGTCCCTGCCTACCAGCACTGGGAAATCGGCAATATTTAGTGCATTCACCAGGGTCATCGGGGTAGATCAATGTAACGACAGGTGAAATTCGGAATTTGATCGATTTCACGAGTAAACTGCCCCCAGTTAACCTATTTCAATTTATCTCCAGGGTATCTATATGAAAGAAATTTCCGGCATCAACCATATTGGCATTCGAGTCACCAGCCTCGATGCGGCGAGAAAATTTTACCAGGACCTTGGCTTCGTATTTTTAGCGGGCCCAATGGGGCCGGAGCCGGTTGCAATCATGGAGCATCCAAGCGGCGTCAATATCAATTTTATTCTTAATGCCGATTCGGGTATCACAGATAACATTCTGATGGATGTACCCGAACGACATCCGGGCTATACCCATATGGCACTGGATGTTACCGATATTAAGGCAATTCAGGCGGCAATAGAAAAGCTCGGGATCGAAATTACCGAAGGACCGATAACCTTGCCGGATGGAGGCGTCATGTTATTTATTCGTGATCAGGACAGGAACGTAATCGAATTTCATCAAAACCCGTCAAATATCCAGAACTGATTCAGGCTTACCGGAGTTTTTCATTCCCCTTCGATTTGGATAATTAAGCGATTACTGGCAGGTTCTCCAGGCCGGGACTGGATGTTGTCCCCGTACTCTAGCGGTGTAGAATAGAGACGCTTAAATAGAATATAAAAATCTGCATGATATTTACCTACGACCCAATACTGGTCATTTTCTCGGTTATTGTCGCGATTTTTGGTGCCTACACCTGCTTTGATCTTGTTATACGGATTCGCAAAAGTGATCAGGCAGTCAACAAGGCATTGTTGATGGGGGCGGCATTCGCGATAGGCGGCAGTATATGGTCGATGCACTTTGTCGCGATGCTGGCGGTCCAACTGCCAATTATTATTCGCTACGACCTGTTGATGACATTGATATCGGGGCTGGTATCGGTACTGATGACCGCGGTGGCGTTGCTGATCGTGTCTACTGGCGCCTACAGCTTCAAACGAATTGTTGTTGCGGGCATCATAATGGGTCTTGGCATTTCAAGCATGCACTATGTCGGTATGGCGGCAATTCGGGGAAATTGCAGTATTTCTTATTCTACCCTATGGGTTGTTATCTCAATCGGCGTCGGTATGGCCGCATCGACAGCATCTCTCTGGTCGGCAATGGCGCTGCACGGTGTCTGGCGCAGGATAGTAGCCGCCCTGGTGATGGGAATTTCGATTTCAGGCGTCCACTATACCAGTATGGCGGGCACTACATTTTTGGCGATCGATAAAGCGATAATATTCTCGCAACCGATACTCAGCCCTTTCAGCCTCGGCCTGGTAACCGCCATCTCGACTTTTATTATTCTGGGAGGTGCGCTATTAACCCTGGTGCCTGGTCGTAAGTTGGGCTCTGTTAAAGGCGATCAAACAGGAAACCACCACGCGGATACTGACCTTCAATTGACCGATACCGGACATCCAACCGAGCCCGGGATAACCGAGCCAGATTTTCATATTGATAAATTGCCGGTTCTCAGAAACCAAAAAATCTATTTTGTCGACATAGCGGATGTCGTCAGCGTTAGCGCAGATGGTCATTACACGACGGTTCAAAGCAAAGACAACGAATATCATTTTTGCAGTCATTCGCTCAGCCGTGTCGAAGAGGTACTGGATCCGCAGGTTTTTCTTCGAGTTCACCGCAGCCATATCGTTAACCTGAACCATGTCGAGAGTTTTGAACGTCAACATGACAAGGGTCTGGTCTTCATGTGTGGAGATGAAGGAAGCCCAATACCGGTCAGTCGAGCCAATATAGGTAAACTGCAAAGCGTGCTCGGTATTTAACAAGTTCGGTAAATCCTGCATTTCCCACTGGTTCTGCCCCGCGTGTATACCGCTACCCGGCTTAACACCCATGGCTGTCTTATTTCATGCAACTGAGGCGTATTTCGTGCGTCTGTCGCTTGATTCGTGCAATATCAGAGGCGCAGAGCTCGCAAAGGGAAAAACCAAAGACGTGAAGAAGGTAAAACCGAATAATATACTATCGATACTGCGTATTGAATCCATCGTAAGGTAAATTACACTAAAATCTCTCTGCGGGTTCTGCGCGCTCTGCGCCTCTGCGAGAGCTTATTGTTTTTTGCTTTTTTGGTTCAAGCGCGATTTTTTCCCTACCAAAGGCTTAAATATACTTATTCAGGCTTTTAACCACAGATGTACGACCAATCCCCTGACGAAACTTCGATATTTGATCCCGTTTAAGTTGGGTCGCCTCTACAAGCGACGACTGAAAATCATCCGATTTCAATATAGATACATACCGATCGACGACACTACCCGCAGGCTCGTAAGGCAGTTCGCTGGCCTGTCTATATAAATTGGTTGCTTCTCTTGTGATATCTGAGGTAGTTGGCGTGCTATCGCACAGGTCGATAGACATGTGCAAGCTAGCAGGAGTGGAGGTAGTACAACGATGCGGCACCCCGGCACGTAAATAAAGCGCATCTCCGGGTCGCAGGGTAATTTCATGTTCGACAGGTCCCAGTTGATGTTCGGACTGGTTCTCGACTCCTGTATAGCGCCTTTGCTGTGGCTTGAACAGGTGCCAGATTTTTTTCCCGCTGAGCTGAACCACCAAAACATCGTCAATGTCGCAATGACCTTCATAGGCTTCGTTGCCATGCTGCGAGAAAAACACAACGCTGTTGCATAGAACACAGGGGAGAGACTCATCGAGTTTCGAAACGAAGGTATTTACGTCCTGATTGAGTATATCGATGCCTTCCAGCACCACGGCAGCACCCCCGTCGATCGCGTTATTGAGGACCTCTTTATCCATGAATAGCAATTTCCTGTTTTGTACTAATTTGTAACAACCGGATTTTTCCAGATCTACTCTCATACCATCTTTTTTGACATGGACCCATTCAGGGAGCAGTAAGGGGTTATTGAGATAATCCTGAAAGTCCTTCATGGTGAAAAAGCTGGGCTTATCGATCACTCCAGTGGCATGGCCATAGGCTTCCGGCAAATTTTGCCGCTGCTTCTGATAGAAATCGAGAAGCGAGCGTAAATCTTTGTGTAGTTTTTGCTTCATCGCAAAATCCCCGAAAATCCCGACATAATATCAAATATTATAACCCTGCCAACCTGGCTCGGGTTAATTGTTTAGTTCTTCCCCCGATCGACCGGGTAATATGCAGCCTAGCCCTCCAGAAACCCCACATCTCCCTTGCCATGGCGCATAATCTCGGGTACCGAGTCGATCAGGCTGATCACCGTGGTTGGTTCGATACCGCAATATCCACCGTCGATCACCAGATCGACCTTGTGCTGGTAGGCTTCCCTGATTTCCTCGGCGTCGTCCATCGCCTCGTCGCTACAGTAAACACGGGGAAAAGGATCGATTCTGGATTGGATTTCGCGAATTGATATTGGCAAATAGGTCTTTTATACTTCTTATACTTACCGATGCCGTTGAGCACCGAGCGTTATATCGAAAAATGCCGACAGTATCAGGCACCCCCGATTACGGTAAAAAAAATCAAACAGGCAAAAAGATCTCCTCATGGCAAAAAAGAAAATGCAAACGAACCCGAACATCCACAAACTCTGGCCTGTTCTCGTATTGTCAAAACGTTATGCACAGCATCAAAAAATAAATCCGAAATTACTCGAATTGTTTTATTCGCATCGGGACAAGGAACAACGTACCTCGAATACCGTCTACGCTAGCCGTGACGACTTACTGGAGCAATATCCTGAGCATGCGGAGCTGGAAGAATTAACGCATTTCATTTGCAGTGGGATATTCGAAATAGCCAGGGAGGCAAATACCGGCCTCTGGCAGGAAAATGATAAAGTTAAGGTTAACCTCACTGGACTCTGGTTCCAGATATCCAATGACTTCAGCTTTCACGAAACCCACGTGCATGGAAATTGCTCCTGGTCAGGGGTTTACTATGTGCAATCGGGAGAATCCAGTTCGTCACCCGAGTCACACCGGGGCAAACAGCCTAACGGCGTCACGCGATTCTATGGGCCACATATGGAAAACATGGCTGGCGGGCATGGTGACTACGGCAACTACTATCTACAGGACAGTAGCTGGGACTCGTATCCTCAGGATGGCAAGCTCTGCGTATTTCCGTCTTATTTAAAGCATATGGCGTTTCCCTATAATGGTGCCGAAGACCGGGTTATCGTGTCTTTTCACGCACAGTTGTTCAATAGCGAGGGGAGGATGGGCTATAGCTATAGTATGAACAACTGACGAGCCCACGAAAAAATCGCTACTTCCCGCTCCAGTCGAAGCTAGTCGATAAACCACACCAGGGCCGCAGCGGCGAGTACTACCGAAACAAACCAGGCGTAATTAGATAGTGCACTGCCCATTTCCATATGCTGTTCCTAGATGGCATATACACAAAAAACAAACAGGGCTTGATCCGATTCAAGCGTACCATAGCCCCTAATCAGCGAGAACTGGCCATACTGGTTCACTCGATCAGTCACCGTGTAGCCCGGTATCTTGAACGCCAGGGTATTCTGGAACGTGATGAAGAAAACAGCTACCTGCAACTGGATGGCATCGAAGAAGATCCGATGCAGCAGCTCATTGGATGCTCGGTCAGCTATCGGATTGCGGTGGGGCCGCAACAGGGGCGTAAGGTGTTCGCCTAAAGCGCCTACTGTTGGCACTCTACAGACGCTACCAGCTGTTGAAGAGGATGATCGATATGTGCAGGTGGCGAAAGAGGCTGGTTTTAGTCTACATGCAGGGGTAGCAGCACAGGCCTGGGAGCGTGACGAGTTGGAAAGGCTGTGCCGTTACCTATCACGCCCAGCTGTATCAGAAAAACGTCTATCACTGACATCGGCGGGCAACATCCGTTACAAGCTTAAAACAGCTTATAGCGATGGCACAACGCACGTGATATTTGAGTCATTGGACTTCATCGCGAAACTGGCCTCACTGGTACCGAAACCGCGAGTCAATCTGACACGGTTCCACGGTGTATTTGTCGGAATGCCGCACCATCCAAACAGTAAGCATAGAACCCTGGTCACGACCGCCCGGCGCGGGAAAAGTCTGCAAGAAGAAAGCAAAACTCCAGAAGAAAAGCGCAGGACCATGACCGGTTTTTGCTCCTGCAAAACCGGCATACATGCCATCCATGGCAATAACCTGGGCCCACCAAAAGTAGGCCCCTTGAGGGGACGCTTGAAAAGGGTGTTCACCAAAAGTAGGCGCCTTAGGCGACATTGATCCGAACGCGGCCCGGTAGAAACCTGTGCGCAATGTGGAGGTTCCGTCAAGGTCACCGCCGATACGTCGGACCGCTGTATCGAAGATCAAGTGGTGATCGACAAAATCCTGCTTCA
>Ga0209987_10001583_pt1 | contig 12515 bp, 12 predicted proteins | sample N074metaG_FD_182134 | JGI IMG/M metagenome (GOLD analysis project Ga0209987, IMG submission 182134) | Deep subsurface microbial communities from Kermadec Trench to uncover new lineages of life (NeLLi) - N074 metaG (SPAdes) (version 2) | ecosystem: Environmental > Aquatic > Marine > Ocean trench... | reverse complement strand
CACAGCGCAGGGTTGGTTGCATGCGGAGGCCGTGACCGGGTCACTGCGTTCCAGCGGCCGGGGCAATACGATGTTCGTCGGCAACATACCGCGCCAGTTCGTGCTGCGTCATTATGTGCGTGGCGGATTTGTCGGAAAATTCGTCCGTGACAATTACATATTCTCCGGTGAGAACCGTACCCGTTGTTTCAGAGAATGGCGATTGCTGGCCAAACTGGCTGCCAACAACATGAACGTGCCACGACCCGCCGCGGCACGATATTGCCGCCGCGGTACTTTTTATACGGCCGATATCATTACGGTTCGGATTCCGAATGTAATGCCACTGTCGCAGTATATCGCGCAGAATAATTGTGACGAGGCGTTCTGGCAATCCGTTGGCGCGGCAATACAAAAATTTCACGAGGCGGGCGTATATCACGCGGACATGAATGCGTATAACCTGCAGATTGACGGCGACGGCGACTTGTGGATGCTGGATTTTGACAAGGGATCGTTGAAGGAACCAGGTCGCTGGCAGCAGGAAACGCTCAATCGACTGCATCGCTCACTTGAAAAAATACTGGGGCTGGAGCCCATGCTGCACTATCGGGCGGCAAACTGGGAGCAATTACTCGAAGGTTATTTCGCGGCGTCCAGATCGGAATAAAGATCGGTGTACCCTTCCGGCAGGCTTTTGAATTTGCGGTGAACCCAAAGGTACTGCTCCGGGCAGGTGCGTATGTGATCTTCCAGCACCTTGATATAGCGCCGGGTGTCGTCGAGCGGATCATCGCTAGGAAAGTTCTCGAATGGGGGAAGCACTGTCATTAAATAGCTGCCATCGGCCTTGCGGCACGGAAAAAACGGAATCGTGACTGCCTTGCCAAGCCGAGCGAGGGACGATGTCGCTGTTGTGTGCATGGTCGGCACGCCGAAAAAGTCGACCACGATAGAACCCTTGCGATTGTAGCTTTGGTCAGGTGCGTACCAGACAACACGACCATTGCGCAAACTACGAATTATTTTCTTGATATCGCGTTTCTCGATTGTCGAATCAACCGATCGCTCGCGACCACTGCGTTGTAGTTCGGTTATGAAGTCGCTACGGTTCTTACGGTAAACGGCATCCAAACCCGGGGTGTGTTGCGCAATAAGACGACCGCTGATTTCGAGCGTTGTGAAGTGGGCGCTAAGCAGGATGACACCGTGGCCGTTCCGGACAGCGTTCTGCAGGTGCTCGATACCTACGATCTCGGTGATGGACTGCAAATGGGCGTCACTCGCCCACCGTCCCAGGCCCATTTCGACAATGCTCATGCCGAGCGCCTTGAAATGTTCGTAGGTTAAGTCGTCGTGCTCAGCAGATGTCCGGTCTGGAAAACACAGCTCGACATTGCGGCGTACGATGGCCCTTCGGGACCCGCCGAAACGAAATGCGATTCGTCCGAACGCGCGGCCGATGGCAAGCACCGCGCCGTGTGGTAGCAGGCAAATCAGGCGCAACAAGCCCATGGCCAACCAAATGGGCCAGTATCGTGGAGTCCAGTATCTGAAAAGCGGTTTTCGCGTCGCAGCCATAGCGACCGCAGTCTACTCGGACATACCGTCCACGTAACCACCTTCGTTGGATATCCGTGCGGCGTCGATTTGCATGTCGTCGACAACAGCGCGGTCGGTTTGAATGCCCACATGGAAAGTGGCAAAGCCGGGCATGACTACCTGATTACGTGCCATGCCGATAATGCGTCCTGCGTAGGGAGATCGCAGCTCTGTGCGCGCGTTGTTCATTGGGTCTGTGATGGTGCCGAGCAGATCACCTTTCCTGACGGTACTGCCGAGACTCACGTGCGCAAGGAGTATGCCGCCGTTGTCCGCACGTACCCAGGAGGAACGGTAATAGACGGGCTCCGGATCTCCCCATAGTCGCCTTTTCTTGACCATGCCGAGCGTCGTCAGGAGGATCTTGATTCCTTTGACAACGTGTTTGACTTCGGCAATTTCGAGCTGTGATGGACCGCCGGCTTCGACTGTGACCGTCGGAATTCCGGCCATCGTTGCCGCGTGGCGGAGCGTGCCCGCGGCCGGCTTATTGTGCAGCACAACCATGGATCCGAAACCGAGGGTAAGTGTCACGACATCCGGATTACGTAAATCCGCACGTATCTGCGGCAGGTTGGTGCGTTCGAACGAGCCTGTGTGCAAATCCACCAGTGCGTCGCAGTGTGTAATGATGTCGGTAAAAAAGGCATGCGCAATTCTTGCGGCCGCACTGCCATTCGGATTGCCCGGAAAATATCGGTTGAGGTCGCGTCGGTCAGGGAGGTAGCGAGAGCCGCGGCGAAAGCTTTGTACGTTGACTATGGGTACGCCAATTATCGCGCCTGATAATTTCTGTGGATCGATGTCGTGCAGAACCCTTTGCACCATTTCAATGCCATTGAGTTCATCACCGTGTATTGCTGCTGTGAGGCACAGCGTTGGCCCGGGGTGCGTTCCGTTCACGACAAGGACCGGTGTCGAGACAGGGACCCCTGCGAACAACTGGGTTGCCGACCATGACAGGCGCCTGGCGGTACCCGGTGCGATGTCGGTATCCAGGAGGCGCATCGATTTGGCCTGGCCGTCCGCCGATGTTACAGCTTTGGCCAGGGGTACAGACTCATCCAGCGGCGTTACAGAATCGATCAATTGTTCGGCGGCCGCAGGGGCTTCGCTGTTATCTGTGGGCTCGATCGCAGTATTGCCAGCGAGGGTCACTGAGCATGTCAGCAGCGCGGCAATTGCGGCGAAGTATTGGCAAATGCTGTCGCAAGTGTGAGATTGTCGGTGTAAGGCGTTCATACACGGCCCAAAGTACCGGAAATAGCAGGTTTTTACTGTGACCCAATCAGGAAATTGCAGAAAATTGAATCGAAACAAGAATCAGTCCAGATGACGAGAAGACAACCCCTCTTGTTCCTTCTCTTCGCGTGTCTGCCAGCCTTTGCGGGGACAGATGAGACATTTCCACAACCGGTCGAATTGCAGCCCGATGTAGATTTCTGGATATCGATATTTACGCAATTTGCGAGCGATGACGGTGTGTTGCACGACAATCGCAATTTGGCGATTATTTACGATCACCTGCCAATGCCAGCGCAGCTCTCGCGACGCGAGCGACAACGAAGAGTTGAGAAGCGCCGCAAAGGTTTGCAAACGACGCTACGATCGTTGGCGTCCGGAAAGCGCAGCAACCTCAGTACCGAAGAAAAGCGGGTGCTTGCGCTTTGGCCAAAAGACGTTAGTAACATAAGCTTGGGAGCAGCGGTTAATCGCATTCGCTACCAACAGGGTCTGAGCGACCGATTTCGCAGCGGTCTGCAGCGCTCCGGTCGGTGGCGCGACTATATTAATGAGCAATTCACCGCGCTTGGTGTGCCTGTTGAGTTGGCCGCGTTGCCGCATGTCGAATCGTCTTATGATCCAAATGCGCGATCCCATGTTGGTGCTTCCGGGATCTGGCAATTCACGCGCAGCACTGGTCGACGATTCATGCGTGTTGATCACGTCGTCGATGAGCGCAACGATCCTTTCGCTGCAACACGTGCAGCGGGGCGACTGTTGGCCCACAATTATTCGATTACTGGCAACTGGCCGATGGCTATTACGGCGTACAACCATGGACTTGCCGGAGTCCGTCGAGCAATGCGTAAGTACGGCGATACGGCTTACGTTGATATTCTGCGAAAACACAAGAGTCGGACTTTCGGTTTTGCATCCCGAAATTTTTATGTTGCATTTCTGGCCGCAAAGGAAATCGATCAGAATGTGGAGAAATACTTTCCGGGTCTTACGCCTGAGCAACCAACAAATTACTCGGTTGCGAATCTGCCCTATTATGTTTCCGTATCTGGATTGACGACGTCGCTCGGCGTTGCGCCGGCGACACTGGCAAAACATAATCCCGCGTTGCAGGCCACGGTATGGCAGGGCAGCAAATATTTGCCCAAGGGTTACGAACTACGTTTTCCGACAGAGTCTACGCGCCAGCCGCTAGCGGCAATACTGGCGGCGCTGCCGAAAGACGCTGTCTTCAATAAGCAAATGCCTGATATGTTTCATACTGTTGCACGTGGGGACACGCTGTCGGAAATCGCCCAAACCTACGACACCCGCGTATCGACATTGATGGCTCTGAACTCTCTGACCAGCAGCAATCGTATTCGTGCCGGCCAGCGATTGCGCCTACCGGCGGCAGGACCCGCTCCGGCCGCTGCCACATCGACAATACCGGCCGGGCCAGAGCCTGTGATCGTCGCGAGCAATACGGCGGTGGTTGAGGATACTCCCGCCGAGGAGCTGACCCCTGAAGCCTTGGCGAATAATATTGCAGCGATGTTGTTAGGCAGGATTCAAACCGCATTGCTGGCCGACCCAAGCGACTACAGCGTCGCCTCAGACAAATCGATCGAGGTGCAGGAGCTGGAGACGCTTGGACATTTCGGAGACTGGTTGGAGATTAAGACGCAAAGGCTCCGGGATATCAATGGTCTCGCATTCCGGGCTCCACTTGTGGTTGGCCAGCGTCTCAAACTCGATCTTGATACTGTCGATGCGAATAAATTCGAAGAGCGGCGTATTGCCTATCATCGTGAACAACAAGACAGCTTTTTCCGGCGACACATTATTAGCGGCGTGACCGAGCATACGATCCAGTCGGGCGAATCGATCTGGATTTTGGCGCTGCGCCGGTACAAGGTGCCGGTCTGGTTATTCCGCCAGTACAACCCGGAAATTAATCTGCACAACGTCCAGCCCGGCACAAAAGTGCAGATGCCGCTGTTGTCCAACGTGGATTTAGGGTGATGCACGGGTTTGCCGGAGCGGTTTTTTGGCGACTGATGCCGGTGGTCGTCATTACGGTTGCGGCGGGATTCTGGATTGACGTTGTGCAGGAGGGCGGGCCATATGTGCTGCGTAACCTGGTTCCGCCAATGTTGCTCGTTATCATCTCCTGGGTGACATTGCATCGCGGCGGTGGCAGATGGGCCGGTTCCGGACTGCGGATGCCCTTAGGCACTATTGGCTACGCAATTCCGGCACTGGGATTATCTTTGTATCTTCACTACGCGTATTCGGTCAATCTAAACGACATGTTTGGTGACTCCCTGTATCCGGGCCGTGTATTTCGTTATCTTCCGATCTACACGATGGTTGCTGGCAGCATCGGTTTTGCGATTGGCTGGGTTGTAGGACGCAGTGTGTAGTATGAAGAAGGGTATTTTTCAGTTGAGCAGCCAAGTGCTACGCTGACCCTGAAAATATTTGACGATGAGTGCAATGACAATTCGACATTTACTTGCAGCAGGTCTCCTGACGATTCTTGTGTTGCCGATTCCGACCGCGCTAAAGGCTGGCGATTTTCCGGTCGCGGATATGGTTGTTATTGAGAAGGCTGAGCGCAAGCTCCATCTGATGCGGAATGGTGAAATATTTCGCACGTTCGCGATTGCCTTGGGAATTCGTCCGGTTGGTGACAAGAAACAGGAAGGAGATTTCAAAACGCCCGAGGGTAAGTACAATCTCGATATGCGCAATGCGAATAGTGATTTTTTTCTGTCAATACATGTATCGTATCCGAGCTCGAAAGATCGACGCGAGGCAAAAAATCTGGGAGTGGATCCAGGAGGATCCATCATGATCCATGGGCAGCCGAATCAGCCCGTACACTCGGAGACTTACTATCGCACTCAAGACTGGACCAATGGCTGCATTGCTGTGTCCAACTCTGACATGATCGATATCTGGCTAATGACCGGCGAGAACACCCCGATCGAAATCCGTCCCTGATCCATGACAAATTCTGTGCAATGTGTTGATGCCGAGGTCTGGCCCGAGGGCAGCCTTGAGGTCCTTTCCCACTTCGAAGTCGATTTGCTAAAGAGCAGTGGTACCGGTGGTCTGTATCCATTGTTGCGGCGCTGCATGCTTGCTGTACTGAACTCGGGCAGCAGCACAGACGACACGCGAGAGGTTCTTGAGGCGTATTCCGATTTTGAAATCGGGTTCATCCAGCAGGACAGGGGGCTCAAGATTTCGCTGAAAAATGCGCCCTCGGCCGCTTTTGTGGACGGCAAAATGATCCGGGGTACGCGCGAGTTACTGTTTGCTGTGCTGCGCGATATCGTATTTACACACAATGACATTTTCGCCAGCGGTCGCTTCGATCTGGAGTCAGCGCAAGGTGTCACTAATGCGGTGTTTCATATACTGCGCAATGCCCGGATTCTGTCCCTCCCGGCCCAGGTCAACCTGGTGGTTTGTTGGGGCGGACACGCAATCAGTCGTGTGGAGTATGACTACTCGAAGTTGGTCGGGTACGAAATGGGATTGCGTGACTTGAATGTGTGCACAGGATGCGGGCCTGGCGCAATGAAGGGACCCATGAAAGGCGCCACGATCGGTCACGCGAAACAACGCATCGGTGACGGGCGATACATTGGCATCACCGAACCCGGCATCATCGCGGCCGAGTCACCGAATCCAATAGTGAATTCGCTGGTCATCATGCCGGATATGGAAAAACGCCTGGAAGCATTTGTCAGGATCGGCCATGGCATTATTGTTTTCCCCGGTGGAGTCGGTACGGCGGAGGAAATACTGTATTTGCTGGGAGTGCTTTTGCATCCTGAAAATCATGGCCACCCACTGCCTCTCATAATGACAGGGCCACCTGCGGCAGAATCCTTTTTCCGGCAGATCGATGAGTTCGTCAAAGCGACTCTCGGCCAGGCTGCTCAAGACCGATATAAGATCATCATCGACGATCCGAAATCTGTTGCCAGAGAAATGAAACGCAATCTTGAAGACGTGCTGGACTTTCGCAAGGCAAACGGCGATGCATTTTATTTCAACTGGCGTCTAAAGATTGATAAGGAATTTCAATATCCATTCGTAGCGACACATGATTCGATGCAAGAGATCGAGATCAGTGAGGAACTGCCGACGCATATCCTCGCGGCTAATCTTCGCCGCGTATTCTCAGGTATCGTTTCCGGAAATGTCAGAGAGGATACGGCCGAACGAATCGACGAGTACGGGCCTTTCCAAATAAACGGGTCAGAACGAATTATGGGGTTGCTCGACAAGTTGCTCGCTGTTTTTGTTGAGCAGGGCCGCATGAAATTATCGGGTAGGGAATACGCTCCATGTTATGTGATTAAGTAAAAACGGAAGGTAAACGTTTGAAAAATAAAGAAAAAAGTCAATAACGCATTGTGATGCAGTTCCTGTGATTTATGGTGAATCGGAACTAGCATTTGAGCATAGGATTGATTGAGCAATGCGATGCCAGATAGCAAGCCCATAAGGTGGGTCGATAATTACGGCAAGGAAGCCGAGACTAAGCCAAAGGCGGATGGTTCAACGTCGGGCAGTCATGCACCTGCTGCGAACGACGCAGACGGGTGGCAGCAGTATCGGCGCTGGATATCAAAGGCACCGACGCCACGTAGTCGTCGCTCCGGCATCGATCCTTCCCTTTATAGTTGGAAGGGTTATCGCGACTGGACTGATCAGGTCAAACGAAACTGGTCGAAAGAGCAGAACAACGACGACTAGGTTTCGATCTAAATATTTGCTCTAAAATGCAAGTACACAAAAAAATGCCGGCACCTTGCCGGCGTTTTACGTAATGACCTGATCGGTCTCAAATGGCCGGAACTGCGTCTGGTTTCACAAGAAAAAACGCCGTGATTCGTGTTTTCTGAAGCAAGCTGTGACATGCCTCACGGAGTGCAAAAACTGACCTGCCTATAGTCGACTTAACTACCCGTACGAACAAGTAAATCGAGAGTATGACAAAGAAACATCGCAAAACTGATTCACCCTTGGGCGCGCTAAAAAGCGAATCTGCGAGACAGCGCTGGGAGCTCTTTCATCGCGCAATCGCGCATGCAAAAGAGTCGAACAATGCCTCGCTGGCCGAAGCTGATAGCCATAGAGCTGAAGCCGAGGCAGCTGCGCCGCTGCTATCCGTTGTTCGCTAGGAACATTGCATGGAAAGGCTGATTCAGTATCTCGATGAACTGGATGACCTGATTGGTATGATCGGTCTGGTCGCAGAGCGCATACGCAGCCTTTTTCTTGCACTACTCTCATGCCTGTCATTAGTCGCCGTTGCGGTGCCCGGGGTCTGGCTGGCGCTGGTTAACCCACCGCTCGCCCTGGCAACCTCAACAATTCTGTTTGTGACTCTTCTGTACCGGACCGTCACCGCTCCGATGCAGACCTTGTCGCGCCCTGCCTGACTAGCTCCACCCATCCGACAACCCCCCTGAACCCCCCTGCGCGGACTTGAAATTGGCGTTGTAGACCTCATCGTGTGTCGATAATGATTGTCAGGAGATGACAGCGTGAGCGACAAGCGCGAAACCCTAGGATTCCAAACCGAAGTACGTCAGCTGTTACAGCTGATGATCCACTCAATGTACAGCAACAAGGAAATTTTCCTGCGTGAGCTGATATCCAATGCATCCGATGCGGCGGACAAATTGCGCTTCGAGGCTTTGGCCGCCCCGGAACTCCTGAGCGACGATACTGAGCTGGGTATCCGCATCGAGATTGACAAGGACAAGGGCTTGTTGTCTGTCTCCGACAACGGAACCGGCATGTCGCGGGATGAGCTGATTGATAATCTTGGCACTATTGCCAAATCAGGCACGGCCGAATTCCTCCAGCAGATGACCGGTGACAAGAAACACGATTCCAATCTTATCGGGAAATTCGGTGTCGGTTTTTACTCGGCTTTCATCGTTGCAGACAAAGTCGTTGTTGAAACACGTCGCGCCGGCCTGGCGGCTGATGAGGCGGTGCGCTGGGAGTCGGACGGACAGGGTGAGTTCTCCATTGAGGGAATCGAACGTGAGGAGCGCGGTACACGTGTTACGTTGCATCTAAAAACTGATGCGTCGGAATTCTCGGAGCCTTTGCGAATTGAGTCCTTGATTCGCAAGTACTCGGATCACATTGAATTCCCGGTATCACTACTTGCATCCGAATCGGGCGACGACGAAGCCAAAGTGATCAATTCGGCCACCGCTTTGTGGACGCGCTCGCGTAGCGACGTCTCAGACGATGAATACAAAGAGTTTTATAAACACCTGTCGCATGACTTTGCCGATCCATTGTTGTGGAGTCACAATCGCGTTGAGGGTAAACGAGAATACACAAGCCTGCTTTTCATTCCTGGCTCGGCACCATTTGACCTCTGGAATCGCGACACACCTCGCGGCCTGAAGTTGTATGTGCAGCGGGTCTTTATCATGGATGATGCGGAGCAATTTTTGCCGCTGTACTTGCGATTCGTCAAGGGTGTGGTGGACTCATCAGACTTGCCGCTCAATATCTCGCGAGAAATGCTGCAGCAGAGCCCGGACCTCATCGCGATGCGGAGTGCGCTGACACGGCGGGTCCTCGACATGTTGAAGAAAATCGCCAGCAGCGATAAGGACAACTTCCAGAAATTTTGGGGCGAGTTCGGTCAGGTGCTGAAGGAAGGCGTGGTCGAAGACCATGCCAACAAGGACAAGTTAGCGAAACTGTTGCGTTTCGCGACGACACACAGCGGCACCGACAGTCAGGATCAGTCGCTGGCTGATGTTGTCGGAAGGGCGCGAAAGGGCCAGGACCAGATCTACTACATTCTGGCCGATAACTATGCAACAGCGGCGGCGAGCCCGCATCTTGAGCAGCTCAAAAAGCGTGGTATTGAGGTGTTGTTACTCACCGATCGCATTGACGCATGGCTGGCAGACGGGCTTGTGGAATACGACGGCAAGGCGCTGGTCGACGTCGCTCGTGGGGCGCTGGATTTGCCTGACGATGATGCGACTGATGCGCAAGACGCCGTCAGTGAGGAGCATGATCGCCTGCTTGAAAAAATACAGGGCGCGCTTGGTGACAGGGTCGCTGCGGTGAAAGTCAGTCGCAGGCTCGTGGATTCGCCAGCCTGCGTCGTGGCGGGAGACGATGACCTGAATCCCCAAATTCGCCGTATGTTGGAAGCAAGTGGTCAGACAGTACCGGATTCGAAGCCGATTCTGGAGATCAACGTGGACCACCCATTGGTAGCCAGTTTGTCTGCCGAAAGCGATGACGGAAGGTTCGGTGAGTTGTCCAGTATCATTCTGGATCATGCAATGTTAGCCGAGGGCGCACAGCTGGCAAATCCGGCAGAATACGTGCAACGCATCAACAAGCTCTTGCTGGGTATCGAGCGAGGGGCTGACAAGAGTGAACAAGGTTCTGCAGAAAACAGGTCGTGAGGAAGCTGCACAATGAGTCAATCCAAAGACGACGAGTTACGCCAAAAACTCGATTCGGAACAATACCAGGTAACACAGAACGCCGGCACTGAGCGTGCATTCAGCGGCAAATACGTCGACCACAAGTCTGACGGTACGTATAGATGCGTGTGCTGCGATGCGGCGTTGTTCAGTTCGGAGCACAAATACGATTCAGGCTCTGGTTGGCCAAGCTTTTGGCTGCCATTGGCCGGCGAGACTGTGCGCATTAACAATGATGTGAGTAACGGCATGGTACGACGCGAAGTTGTCTGCAAGAATTGCGATGCGCATCTTGGGCACGTGTTCGAAGACGGTCCGCAACCAACGGGCCTGAGATACTGTATTAATTCTGCATCATTGGATTTTGAGGATTCAAGCGAATGAAACGCGGCTATTTATTCCCCATCCTGATTGCGATTTTGGCTATGGCAGCGTGTGAACAAATGCCAGGAGAAGAGACGCAGATGGAAGCAGCAGTGCATGCCAATGCGATGGCAGGCAACTGTCCTGCAGCCGATGAGTCGGGCAATATCACAATCGTGCCGGGCCTGACGGCCACGATAATTACGAATGGCTACGGTCGTGTGGCAATTTCGCATGACTATGCTGATGTCCATACGACGTTGTGGTTGTACGACGAGGAAGTAACGGGCGGCCGCGGGACCGAAATCTGGACGTCAGGCGGTGCACAACCCTTTCAGTTTCAGCTTGGCAAAGGACAGGTAATCAAAGGTTGGGACTTAGGCGTCCCCTGTATGCGAATTGGCGAGACTCGTGAACTGATAATCGACCCGGAACTGGCCTATGGCGCCGCCGGCAAACCACCGGTACCACCCAATTCGCGGCTGTTGTTCAATATCGAGTTGATCCGGCTGGAGGCGCCTTGAAAAAGGTCTGGCTGTTTAGGGTTGAGCAGAGCGAAGTACGACATCAATGCGACGATTGAGGCTGCGGCCGTAACTCGTATTATTGTCAGCGAGCGGTTCGGACGACCCGGCGCCGGTCACTATCGTTCGAGAAAGGTCAATTCCCCCGTGCTCTAAATAGTCGGCGACGGCATGTGCGCGCTGCAGGCTTAAGCGAAGATTCCAGGATTCCTCGCCCGATGCATCCGTATGGCCGGTTATCAATATTTCAGAATCGCGACAGGCATTAGCGAGCGCGACAATTCTCTCGAGTGCCGGATATGCGGAGCTCCGAAATACCGCGCTCGATTTCTCAAAGCGAATGGGTCCGGCTGTGAATTGACCAAGAGCCTGGTTACAACTGTCGGCAAGACGAAAATCGTTCGGGACTGTCAGCATGTCTGTACTCAGATTGACGTTGTCCGGTAACGACTGTCGCAAGTCCAGAAGGCGGTTGAGCCAAGCGGATTGATCTTCGGTGACACCACGAATAACCAATGCATCGCGCGAAAGTACGGCATGTGCCGATAGCGTCCCGGCCAATGCGTAAAGTACCTGGATGCTGCTGTCGGCCCAGAAGTCTGGTAGCAGCGTAAACGGCTCAAGTGTTGTGGCAACCACACGGTTCGGGTAGCTGTCGGCCGCGGCTTGTAACAGGTCCTCTTCGTGCTGGCTGGACACGGTGTGTCCGGCGAGCCGGAGTTCTCCGCGTAGCCAGAATATTTCGAAACGCGGAAGATCGCTTTGGACTGGTTGAGATTGCGGCGGCTCGCCCGGATGGCCAGAATCAAGCAACGGAGCGACAACCAGCCTGCATGCGAGAAATAGTGCGGCAGCGGTAATATAAGTACTAACCGCTGGTGTGTTGATCACGCAACTCCCGAGCCTGTCCTATCCAGTCCTCGCGATAGATACGGCTGCGAAAGCCCTTGAGGCGCTGTGCCACACGGTCGATTTCGTACTCGCTCATTTCGGCGATCTGTTCAAAGCGAAAGATACCCATTTCATTGAGCGTTTTTTCAATGGCCGGACCGATGCCTTTAATCTCTTGTAGATTGTCAGGCGCGTTGCCATCGTCGTGCAGCTCATCCTCGTCTGCGACATTGTCCGCTGCCACGAGATCGTCCTCGTCCTGCAGCTCGTCGACCGACTCATCGTCTTCGATTTCATGGGCATCGTTGGACGCGCCACCACCATTGGCCAACGAAACGGGGTCATCGACGGGTGCCATGTGTGTTGGCTCAGTGCTGCTGGCGGCCTCGAGTTCAAGAATTCGTGTGCGTGTGATTTCCAGGTCAGCCTC
>Ga0209987_10001580_pt1 | contig 12524 bp, 12 predicted proteins | sample N074metaG_FD_182134 | JGI IMG/M metagenome (GOLD analysis project Ga0209987, IMG submission 182134) | Deep subsurface microbial communities from Kermadec Trench to uncover new lineages of life (NeLLi) - N074 metaG (SPAdes) (version 2) | ecosystem: Environmental > Aquatic > Marine > Ocean trench... | reverse complement strand
CGCATTAGTTATTTTTTCCACGAATGCTCAGCCGGTGCGGCGGGAGCGGCTCATCAGGATCAGGAAAAGCGGTACGCCGATGGTGGCGGTTAGTGCACCGACTGGCAATTGACGTGGGGCCAGCACGGTTCTGGCCAGCGTGTCTGCGATGACAAGTAAGGTACCGCCGGCCAAAGCAGAGGCCGGAAGCACGATCCGGTGGTCGCTGCCAGCGAGGATGCGTATCAGGTGCGGCACGACCAGCCCGATGAATCCGATGACGCCAACCGTGGTGACGGAAATCGCGGTTGCCAGGGCGGTGACCGCAAAAATAATCAGACGGAAACCTGCAACCGGCAAGCCGACTATCGACGCTTGCAGATCGCCGCGCGCGAGAACATTCAAGTGTCGAGCCGCGATCAGTCCGGCGACGGTAATTGTCGCCAGCAGCCACAGAGATTGCGCAGGGGAGTAGGAAAAACTCAGGTCGCCGACAAGCCAGAACAACATGCCACGCAGATTCTGATCCGGGCTCAGGGCAAGCAACAAGGTCGTCCCAGCACTGAATCCTGCGGCAAGCACAACGCCAGTAAGCAGGAGACGCGTTGGTGTCCAGTTGCCGCTGCCTTGCGCAATAAAGAACACCAGCAAAGTTGCCAGCATCGCGCCGGCAAAAGCTGAGAGATCAACAAATGTCGCGCCAAGTCCAAACGTCATCGCAAGCAATGCGGCAACGGCTGCACCGCCGGATGTACCCAGTATGTATGGTTCAGCAAGCGGATTGCGCAGCAGCACCTGCATCAGCACACCGGCGACTGCGAGCAGGCCGCCGACGCCAAACGCCGTCAATGCCCGCGGCAGCCGCAAGTCCATGATGATGTTGCGGGCACTGTTCGGAGCATTGCCGGAAAGCGACTGCCAGACATCTGCGGCGCTTATATCGGCACTTCCCGACACCAGCGCGAACATTCCGGCAAGCAGCGCGAACAGCATCAGTATGGGGAACAGCAGGCTGGGGCGGGCATGCGCCAAGAATCACTCCTTTCGCTTGAAAATCGACTGCCTGGTCAACGAAACCGGCATTGTAGTTGATCGGCACCCTCATCTGGACAGCCTCTCCCAATTGTGCAAAATGAGGGAACAGTAATGAGTAACGATCACATCGATTCAGACGGCTTCCGCGCCAACGTCGGCATCATTCTTTCCAATGATGACGGGAAGCTGTTGCTCGCCGGTCGCATCGGAAGCAAGGGTTGGCAGTTTCCGCAAGGAGGGATGCAAGAGGGGGAAAGTGCGGAAGAGGCAATGTTTCGCGAGCTGCATGAGGAGGTCGGCCTGCAGGAAAGTGACGTTGAAGTCCTCGGCTCAACCAACGATTGGCTGCGCTATCGATTGCCGGAGAAATTTGTGAGGCGCGGCAGCAAACCGCTTTGCATAGGGCAGAAACAACGCTGGTTTATTCTGCGCCTCGACGGACCGGACGAACGCGTTCGCGTCGATCGATCCGACACACCGGAATTCGATCGATGGCGTTGGGTGGAATTCTGGCGGCCGGTTAACGAAGTGATTTATTTCAAGCGTCGTGTCTATGCAAGGGCGCTGCATGAACTTGGCCCGCATGTATATCCGGATGGATTGCCGCCATGGCCAAGATGGTGGCCGAAACGTTGGCGAGCAGTCTTCGACAAGGATCTCGCACAAGTAAACGAAGAATTCGGTGGTTAGAACGGCTTAATGATTGCCAGGCCAACAATTAGCAGTAGAAAAATTGTCGGCAGCTCATTGAACCAGCGAAGCCACCTGGTGTCGTCAGGCAGGTGCCCCGATTCAAGCCGCTGAATCCAGTGCATGCAGCGGAAGTGATAAACCACCATGCCGACGAGCAATAGCAACTTGGCCTGAAACCATTCCCGGCCCAGGAGCGCCGGGTTGAAATACAGCAACGCAAAGCCGAACAGCGCCGTCAGGACGGCGCCAATGCTCATAATGATGAGTAGCCGTCGCTCCATGACGGAGAAGCGGCTGCGGCTTATGTCATCTGTTGCCTCCGAGTGATAAATAAAGAGCCGCGGCAGGTAAAAAAGACCGGCAAACCAGGTCACCATGAAGGTGATATGGAGTGCTTTTAGCCACAAATACAAGGTAGATAGCTGCATTCAGCGGGCTCCTCTGCCTGCGAGGCAGGGGCCAATATGTGGCCCTGAAGCATGATTTATAACCAATTCCGTGATCTGCTGCACTTCTGTTTGCCCCGGTGACCGAGTACCATGAGATGCCCGGACCGGACAGAATACAGATAATCTGCCAATGAAATCACCGTCCCACATGCCCGGCATGGGCCGCAACTGGGTGCAATCTGCCACCGTGGCAGTCGCACTTGTTTTCGGCGCCTACCTGATATTCGAGTTCGGCCGTATTCAGGCCCATTACAATATTGTCGACGCGAGTTCCGCGCGACAGGAACTCGTGAACGAAATAAAGGGTCTTGAAGACCAGATTGTGGCGCTCAATCAGGAGATTGCGCTCCTCGAGACGCACCGGGATATCGATCGCGAGGCATACCAGGTCGTGGAAACGAGCCTCGGAGACCTGCAAAGAAAAATTCAGGAACAGCGTGAAGCAATCGCATTTTATCGAGGTATCGTGTCCCCGGCGGATGGCGGCCGTGGCTTGAGAGTCCAGGATCTCAAGCTGACAAAAGGCAAAGACGAACGCCAATATCACGTGCGACTGGTGTTGGTTCAGGTGATGCAACACGATCGCAGTGTCAAAGGCGAAGTGGATTTCAGCATCGAGGGCGCGCAGGACGGCGTCGACATAACATACGCCCTGGAGCAATTGTTGCCGGCGGATGCTGACAGTAACTGGCCGTTTTCATTCAGATATTTTCAGGACTTTGATCGCGAACTGGTGTTGCCCGCGGGGTTTACGCCGGAGAGGGTCAACATCGAAGTCATCTCGCGAACAAAATCAATTGCGAGTGTCAAACAGAGTTTCCGCTGGGGCACTGGCCAGAGCTAGTTTAAAGGAGCAGCGAAAATGTTCGGGCGCAAACAACGCAAACACAGTGTCATCGATACACTGATAGGACCTAATTCAAGAGTTAACGGTGATCTTCATTTTGAAGGTGGCTGTCACATCGACGGTATGGTAAAAGGCAGTGTTTCCTCAGATCCGGAGAGCAATTCGGCATTGAGTATCTCCGAGGAAGGCGGTGTTGAGGGTGGCGTTAGCGTATCTTATGTCGTGTTGAACGGTATCGTGCGCGGCGACGTGTACGCCAATCAGCGAGTGGAACTGGGCCCGACGGCAAGGGTCATAGGTAATGTGTATTACAATATGATCGAAATGGCGATTGGTGCCGAGATCAATGGCAAACTCGTGCACCAGCCTGATGGTAAGGTACCATTGCTGGATGGAACCAGCAGCGGGATGGAATCCCCTATCAAGATTGTTAGCAACACATAGGCTCTGGGCAGGGCTTATCGACGGATTATGAAATAATGCAAACTGAAACCCCGTTCATTGGCTCGTCGGCAGCACCGACACCGATTATATTCACCGACGCAGCGGCGAAAAAGGTCCGTGAGCTTATCGATGAAGAAGACAATCCCGATCTGATGCTGCGGGTGTTTGTTGCCGGTGGCGGCTGCTCCGGTTTCCAGTACGGATTTACCTTTGACGAAAAAACGGAAGAAGGTGATTCCAGCATCGAGAATCAGGGTGTCACCCTGGTGGTCGACCCGATGAGCGTGCAGTACCTGATGGGCGCCGAGATCGACTACAAGGAAGATCTACAAGGCGCACAATTCGTTATTCGCAATCCCAATGCGAGCACGACCTGCGGGTGCGGCTCTTCATTCGCACCGTAGGCAATTCTGTCACGTAGAAGGATTGACAAGGCGAAGTCCGATAAGTACCGGCCCTGCAGATCCATTCACTGACGACCGAGACCGTAACACCGCTTCCGAGGTAATCGCTGCAGTCGACCTCGGCTCCAACAGCTTCCACATGATTGTCGGCGAACTTCGCCACGGCCAGCTTGCGATTATCGATCGCATCAGGGAAACGGTGCGGCTGTCGGAAGGACTGGACCAGCAGGGATCGCTGACAGCGGCGGCCAGGCAGAGAGCGCTCGAATGCCTGTCCCGATTTGGCCAACGCCTGCAGGATATGCATGCCTCGAGTGTGCGCACTGCCGGTACCAGCGCGTTGCGGCGTGCACACGATAGTTCTGCTTTTCGTCAGGAAGCGGAGCGCGCCCTTGGCCATCCGATCGAGGTCATATCGGGAATCGAGGAAGCGCGCCTCATATTCAAGGGCGTTACTGAAAGCTTGCCGCCAAATTCCGGCTTGCGGCTGGTGCTTGATATCGGCGGCGGCAGCACCGAACTGATTTTGGGCCAGGGCCAGAAACCAACGGCGCTCGAGAGTTTGCCGATGGGGTGCGTACTGTTAACGGAAAAGTATTTCAATGGAGGGCGGATAGACCGCAAATCCATTGACGCCGCTCGCCTTGCCGCGAGTCTCATGTTGCGGCCGGTGAAGGCATTTTTCAGGGACTCAACAGGCCTTGAAGCAATTGGCACATCCGGAACCATCATTTCGGCTGAAGCGGTTGCGCGCGAGGCCGGGATTATCGAATCAGATGTTTTGACATTGGATGCGGTCGAGCAGCTTATCGGTCGCGTCCTGGAATTTGACCACGTCTCGGATTTGTCTTTGCCTGGATTGTCGGAGCAACGGGCGCAAGTCTGGCCGGGCGGACTGGCGATCCTGGTCGAACTTCTCGAAGTACTCCGTGTTGACCGGCTTACCGTTTCGGACGGTGCGCTACGCGAAGGACTTCTTTATGACCATATTGGCCGGCTGCAGCATGAAGATGCGCGCGACAGGAGCGTGCATGCGCTGGCGCAGCGTTTCAACATCGACGAAGCGCAAGCGGCGCGCGTGGCGGATACGGCTGCCAGCCTTTTGCAACAGAGTGCACATGAGTGGCAGCTCGAAACCCCGCTGGTATCGAAGCTTACGGCATGGGCTGCTCGACTCCATGAAATCGGTCTGGACATATCGCATGACGAATTTCAGCGGCATGGCGCCTACATCGCAAAGCATGCTGATCTGCCGGGCTTTCCCCGATCGGAGCAAGCGGTACTTGCCTTCATTATTGCCAGTCAGAGGGAGCCGATCGAATTGCAAATGTTGCAGCAGCTGGGCTCATCATGGCGCGATACCGCGCTTCGCGTCACGATCATCCACCGCCTTGCTGTATTGCTGAATCGCAGCCGCAGCACACGCCAACTGCCGCGGATCAATTTCGATGTTTCCGGTGAGTTGATCAAGCTCGCATTTCCGGACGCATGGCTGACCGCGAATCCGCTGACGATTGCGGATCTCGGTCGCGAGCAAAAATATCTTGCAAACATCGATTTCGAACTGGAATTCTCGTAGGAGCTCGCCTGTAGGAGCTCGCCTGTAGGAGCTCGCCCCAGCGAGCGAAAAAAGCTGTCAGGAAAAGCGCCGAGGGATCGTAGGAGCTCGCCCCAGCGAGCGATAAAAGTTGTCAGGAGAAGCCGCCGAGGGATCGTAGGAGCTCGCCCCAGCGAGCGACAAACATTGATGGGCATGCTTGTAAAACATGTCCGTCAATGTTTGCAAAGGATGAATCAACCATTACCGATCAACGAAGATCGCTCGCTGGGGCGAGCTCCTACAGGCGAGCTCCTACGACACAGCCAACGTTTTCAACAATTTCTGCTGGGCGGATACGGGTGGTTCGCTGCCAGGCTGCAGCTTCTCGTAGCTACCGTCTCCGCGCAGCACCCAGGCCTGGCAGTTGTCTGCCAGGAACAGCTTGAAATCCTTCATGAGCCGCTGCTTCAGCGGCTTCTGGCGGATTGGGAAACAGGCTTCGTTGCGCCGGAAGAAGTTTCTGTCCATCCAGTCGGCGCTCGAACAATAATATTCCTCTTTGCCATTGTTCCTGAAATAGTAGACACGCGAGTGTTCCAGGAATCGTCCGACAATAGACCGAACGTGAATATTCTCCGAGAGTCCCGGAATGCCGGGGCGCAGGGAACAGATTCCACGCACGATCAAATCGATTTTTACGCCGGCCATGGAAGCTTCGTACAACTTGTCGATCATCTGCAACCCGGTCAGCGAGTTAATTTTGACGATAATGCGGGCCTTGTTTCCAGCCTTTGCGTGTTCGATTTCACGGTCGATTTTTGCGACCAGTTCATCAAAAATCGTAAATGGCGCCGTGAGAATTTTTACCAGGTTCGTTGCGGCTGTCAGGCTGGTGAGTTGCATGAAAATCTTGTGAACATCTTCGCCAAGATTCTGATTGCTGCTCAGGTAGCCGTAGTCGGTATAGAGGCGCGTCGTACCTGGGTGATAATTGCCGGTGCCGAGATGCACATAACGTCGAATGCGACCCTCTTCCCGGCGCACCACCATCGACATCTTCGAATGCGTCTTGAAGCCAACGAGACCATAAACAACATGTGCACCTGCTTCCGCCAGGCGGTTTGCGGAAAAGATATTTTCGGCTTCGTCGAATCGTGCCATGAGTTCGACCACGACAGTAACTTCCTTGCCCGCGCGGGCTGCATTCACCAGTTGATCGACAATTGGCGAATCAGATCCTGTCCGATATAGCGTTTGTTTGATCGCGAGAACCTTCGGGTCCGCCGCGGCAGTGGCGATAAAATCGACAACTGGCGAGAAGGACTGATAGGGATGTTGCAATAAAACGTTTCGCTTTCGGAGTACGTCGAAAATGTTTTTGTCTGTCTTCAGTACGGCAGGAAGGCCCGGCGTAAACGGCGGGTAAAGAAGTTCCGGCCGATCTGCCATGTCACAAATTGTGGAAAGCCGATTGAGATTGACCGGTCCGTCGACCGTAAACAGGTCGGCCTGTGCGAGTTGGAAATGGTCCAACAGAAAATCGCACAGATCCTGGGGACAGGTATGGCTGATTTCGAGGCGGACGGCCGCTCCGTATCGGCTGGCCTCGAGCTGACCTTCGAGTGCACGCACCAGATCATCCACTTCTTCGTCGTCGACATAGAGGTTACTGTTGCGGGTGACACGAAACTGGTAGCAGCCCTCAACGGTCATTCCCGGAAACAAATCGTCGACATGTGCGTGGATAACCGACGACAGGAACACATAGTTGTCGCGGCCGGCTTCTGCGAATTTGTCCGGTAAGCGAATTACGCGGGGTAGTGAGCGTGGCGCCTGCACGATCGCCCGGTGCCGGCGGCGGCCAAACGCATCTTTTCCGTCCAGGCGAACGACGAAATTCAGGCTTTTGTTGAGGATTCGTGGAAACGGTCGCGAAGGATCGAGCGTCAACGGCGTCAGTAACGGCACAATTTCATCGTGATAATAATGACTGAGCCATTTTTTTTGCGCGGCAGTCCAGTCAGCCCTGTGCAGGAAATGAATCTGTTCTTTGGCGAGTTCCGGCAGTATGACTTCGTTCAGCATTTCATACTGCTGCCTGACCAGCAGCAGTGAGCGATGCCTGATTTCATCGAGCAACTGCAGCGGTGTCATTTTGTCCGGCCCGGCCGAGCGCGCACCAATCTCGAGGCGCTGCTTCATCGCCGCGACGCGAACTTCGAAAAACTCATCCAGGTTGGTGCAGGAGATGCACAGGAATCGCAGGCGCTCGAGAATGGGAACCGATTCATCTCGTGCCTGTTCCAGCACGCGCCGATTGAACTCGAGCAGACTGAGTTCCCGGTTGATGTACTTCTCTGCAGGTGGCGTTACCGGCGCGTCCACGACCCGTCCTGGTGCAATAGGGCTGACCAGTATATCAATGCGGAACTGATTAATTCTCTAACTGGCGCACAAAGAACCAATCTCAGGGCTCCGCATGATGCCGAAACGGCCAAAGGGTACCTCTAATTACCTGTCGTGGCCGCGCCGCGTCGCGCCATCGATCTGGCCAGCAACGCGGCTCACGAGAGGTATTTAGAGGTACCCTCATGCGGAGTCTTTAAGACAGGTTCTGTATACCGCGCCCAGCATTTCGGCGCGGCTGGCGCCGGTTACCTCAGGCAAATTTCCGGGATTGCCTTCAAGGCGGCGCCTGGCCAGCCAGGCAAATGCCGCCGCCTCGACCCAGTCGGGATGCAGGCCGTAGCTTTCTGTTGTTACGACATGACTGCCGGCAAGGCAGGTCGTCAGCCGTTGCAACAGATCCGTGTTATGCACGCCGCCGCCACAGACGAGAACCTCGTCGACATCCGGCGCATTATCCAGAATTGCGGTCGCAATCGTGCGGGCACTCAGCTCCGCGAGCGTCGCCTGAACATCGATTGCTGCAGGCGCGGCCCCGCCAAGCGACGAAATTTTTGCTTCCAGCCAAGCGGCGTCGAAGTATTCAAAGCCGGTACTTTTTGGCGGTGGCAATGCGAAATACTTGTCAGACAGCATAATCTGCAGCAATTCTTCGGCTACGGTTCCTCCTGCCGCCCAGGCTCCGTCTTCATCGTACGGTTTGTGCAGATTCTGCCTCGCCATGGCGTCCAGCAATGTATTGCCAGGTCCGGTGTCGAATCCACTCACGATCGGTGATGAGGCCAGCAGCAAAGTGATATTCGCGATGCCACCGATATTCAGAACGGCGCGCTTGGCATCCTGGTCGGCGAATAACCATTGATGAAATGCTGGCGTCAGCGGTGCGCCTTCGCCGCCCAGGACAACATCAGCCCGCCGAAAATCCGCAACGGTCGTAATGCCGGTGCCGGTCGCAATAATATTTGGATCGCCGATTTGCAACGTAAACGGGCGTTTTGCGTGTGGCTGGTGCCGCAACGTCTGTCCGTGACTGCCAATTGCAGCGACTTCTCCCGCCGCAATATCGGATTCTTTCAAAATCGCCAACGCGGCATCACGGAAACATTCGCCGATCCAGTGATCCAGGTTGCCGATCACATCAACAGTGCAGTCGGCTGGTTTGCGCGACGCCTTTATCAGTGCTGAACGAAGTTCGGCGGGATATGGCGCCGATAAAGTTTCGCGAATGTCACAACGATGATCGCCAAATTCAACCAGGGCGGCATCAATGCCGTCCATGCTGGTGCCGGATATCAGGCCCAAATAATAAGTGCCGGGATCCCGGGGGCTTGGCATTTTGACTATTCGCTTGCGAGGAAAGCGACTTGAGTTCTCTTGTATTGCAAAAGCTCGTCCAGAATCGGCGCGGCCGCGGCCAGGAAGTCGGCGCGATATTCTTCCTTGATCGGGTCAGCCTGGGGCAACTTGATCGTGCGCGGATTTCGATGCACGCCGTTCAATCGATATTCGTAATGCAGATGTGGCGCGGTTGCGAGCCCGGTCTTCCCGACATAACCGATGGTCTGCCCCTGAACGACCCGCCGGCCTACTCGTGAAGATTTATCGAATCGGGACATATGCGCGTACAGCGTCGTGATGTTGCCACCGTGCTGGACGATGATCGCATTGCCGTAGCCATTCTTTTTGCCGCGAAAGATAACCTTTCCGTCACCGGCCGTCTTGATTGGTGTGCCACTGGGCGCCGCGTAGTCGACGCCACGATGTGCACGAATCGTATTGAGAATCGGATGTTTGCGCCGCGAATTGAAACTGGAACTGATGCGGGTGAAATCGACAGGTGCGCGTACGAACGCTTTGCGCACGCTCAATCCCTCAGGCGTGTAGTAGTCAGATCGCCCGCCCTTGTCGACAAAACGAATCGCCTGAAAAGTACGGCCATTGTTGTTGAATTCGGCGGCAATGATGTCGCCATCTGTGATGTATTCGCCATCCTGATAAATTTCCTCAAACAGGATGTAATAGTGGTCACCGCCGCGGATGTCCAAAACGAAATCGACATCCCAGGCGAAGATTCCAGCCAGGTTCATTATTAACTTGTCCGCCAGCCCGGCTGTCATCGCACTTTCAAAAAGAGACGTATTGATTTTTCCGTAAGCCAGTTTCCTGCGAACCTCGATGGGACGATCGATAATCTCCGCAGAGAAGCCCGATGCCTGCTTGGATACTTTTAGCGCGCTCGTGAGATCGAGTTCACGATAAAGACTCACCAGGCTACCTTCGTCGTGCTCTATCTGAAATTGATCACCGGGGATCAATCTTTTCAGGTGCGGCGCCGCTTCGGGCAGCCGCACTATCATGCCGAGATGTCCCAGGTCGAGTTTGTTCTTGCGGAAGAGTGCGTCCAGCGTATCGCCGCGTTTGATGGTGAGGGTGAGCTGCTCGTATTCCGGTGGCAACTGCAGCGGTGGATGGAATGCGGGAAACGGAACTGCCTCAATCGCCGCCAGCGATTCGTTCTCGACCTGACCATCAGTCAAAAGCAGTTCTGCATCAGCTGTTGCTACTACAGTGTCATCTTCAATAATTGAGGTGTTGGTCCCCGACGCGTTCTTGAGCGTCAGCGACAGGGCGATGCCAATCAGGGGGAGTCCAAGACCCACTGCAAACCAGTGCAGTGCATTTAATTTTTTGACCTGCGACCCGGCAGACGGTTTGTAATCGTGAAGGATGGGACTCACTGGACGATTCAAGTCTGCATCTCCGCAATCGCTTGAAGGCGCTACTCTACAGCGGCATGCAGGGGAGGTCAAAGAAAAGTGTTATAAGTCAGAATGTTAAACTAGAATTTCGAGTTTGAGTTTTGGCGCGTTGAATTGCTGCAACACAATTCACTGACGAAAACTTCATCAGCGCTTTTCTCGGCGGTGCAGAATGCTAAAGTTCTGCTGCCACCGCAAACGACGAACTGGAAATGACGAGTATCAAAGAACAAATAGCCGAACTCAGCCGGGGAGCCGACGAGATCCTCCCGGACGGCGGGCTCGAAGAAAAACTAAAGCTCGGTCGTCCGCTGAATATCAAAGTGGGCTTCGACCCGACGGCGCCAGATCTTCATGTTGGCCATACCGTGCTCATCAACAAGATGCGACAATTCCAGGAGTTTGGCCACAACGTCGTCTTCCTGATCGGCGATTTCACCGGAATGATTGGTGATCCCAGTGGCAGAAATGCGACCCGGCCGCCGCTGACGACGGAGGAGATCGATGAAAATGCGACGACTTACAAAGAACAGGTCTTCAAGATTCTCGATCCCGAGAAGACGACCATCGACTTCAATTCGCGCTGGCTGACGGAACTGGGATCGCCGGGCCTCATCAAGCTGGCCGCCAAATACACCGTCGCGCGAATGCTCGAGCGTGATGACTTTAGTAAACGCTTCGCGTCCGGTCAGCCGATTTCGATACACGAGTTTCTGTACCCGCTTGCACAGGCTTATGACTCTGTGGCACTCAAGACTGATGTTGAGATGGGCGGGACCGACCAGAAATTCAATCTGCTCGTCGGCAGGCATATTCAGCAACAGTACGGCCTGGAACCTCAGCTCGTGCTCACCGTGCCATTGCTCGAAGGTCTCGACGGCGTGCAGAAGATGTCCAAGACGCTCGGCAACTACATCGGCATCACGGAACCGGCCGGCGAGATATTTGGCAAGGTCATGTCAATTTCGGACGAGCTGATGTGGCGTTATTTCGAATTGTTGAGCTTCCGGCCTCTGAAAGAAATAGCAGCCCTGAGAACTGCGATCGATGAGGGGCGCAATCCACGTGACGTCAAATTCGAACTCGCTGGAGAACTCGTCGCCCGGTTTCATGACCAGGCGGCGGCCGAACGAGCGAAAGAAGAGTTTGTCTCACGCTTCCAGAAAGGCGCGATGCCGGATGAGATTGAGGAAATCTCGGTGGCGAGCAAAGACGGCGGACTCGGTATTGCACACCTGCTAAAGGAGGCTGGTCTCGTGGCCAGCACCTCCGAGGCGTTTCGCATGATCAAGCAGGGCGCGGTGCGAATCGACGGCGAGCGAGTGGCGGATCGTGAAACCGTGGTTGAGGCCGGCTCGACCCATGTCTACCAGGTTGGCAAGCGAAAATTTGCCAGGGTGAAACTGACCTGAGGCGCGCGCAGCACGCCGCCAAATTCCGATCGAAACAGGTATTTTGACCACAGGATTCAAGGCTTTCAGGTATCCGGGCACAGCCGATTTTGGGCTGCTCGAAATTACGATCGCGACAGACCCCAAATAATTGAAATTATTGGTTGACCGGGCGGTCGTGGCCGCTATAATGCTCCGCTCGCTGAGGGAATGCGCCCTCGGCCAGACCCCGAAAATCAAGACATACAGGCATCCAAGGGCTGTCATTAAGACCCTGTTCGCCTGTATAATCGCGGGTCTGGTTTGAAAAGGGGTCAGACCCCTTTTTTTGCAGAGGCCATATTTTTGGCGAGTTAGCTTGACCGTGAAAAAGGGGTCAGACCCCGTTTTCATACGCTCTTTAACAATGTAATCAGATAATTTGTGTGGGTGCTCGCGTTGGAGATTGCGAAGGCAAAATCAAACGTGAGAACCTAACGTTCAATTTTTTGTAATTTTAGGGATTCACGTTCTTCAAAAAGCTCAAAGCTTTTAAGTGAAGAGTTTGATCCTGGCTCAGATTGAACGCTGGCGGCAT
>Ga0209987_10001578_pt1 | contig 12531 bp, 9 predicted proteins | sample N074metaG_FD_182134 | JGI IMG/M metagenome (GOLD analysis project Ga0209987, IMG submission 182134) | Deep subsurface microbial communities from Kermadec Trench to uncover new lineages of life (NeLLi) - N074 metaG (SPAdes) (version 2) | ecosystem: Environmental > Aquatic > Marine > Ocean trench... | reverse complement strand
AGCGACCGGCAATTCTGTATCGATGGCCGAGGCAAAGGGATGAACGAGCTCTGGCCAGCGAGGGTCCCAGGCCCAGAGCGCACTGCCGCAGATACTGCAGAAATGGCGCCGGGCCGGGCTTTCGATGGCCGTGCCGGTTTCCGGATCGGTGACCGTGGCGCGGTACACGGTCATATTTTCTTCGCCAGTGACCTTAAGCGTCAAAAAGTCGCCGCCAAGATTGATGGCGTAGCCGCCACCGCCCGCTGTTTTCCTGCAAATCGAGCAATAACACAGGTTGAACGGGTACGGATGTGCCGACTCAAGCCGGAAACTGACCTGCCCGCAATGACAGGATCCCTCTAGTTGCATTTTAACGGCCCCCCGGAACGGCTTTAGGCACTACTTTTCAAGTGTGCGGTAAAACCGTCAATAAACATGATTACCTCATTCGCTTTTCATCAGGTTGCACGCTTTTGGCGCCTCTCCTTGACAGTAGCCTATGAACAAAAAAGGATAGCGGCGACAATATTGTGAAAATTATTATCGATAATGCCGGCAGACCCAGGATCAACCAAAGACCGTCGAATACTCCAAAATCCAGATCCAGATCTACATCCATAGACGACTCCCCGGCAATCAGGAGTGATATGCCGAGCATCAATCCCAGGGTAAGCGACGATGAGAGTACGAATATGCAGAGCTGGGTTAAGTAGCGTCCAAATGGCATTGCACTTCTCCCGATTGATGTCGTGGCGTAGATTGACCCCTGTCAGTTTAGCTTACTGTCACACGAGTGACAGGCGCTTGTGGTGTTCCAAATGTAAGGAATGCGCCTCGCATGACAGACGCGCCATGTAACTTGCCTGCCAGGACCTGTTTGTCGACGAATTGGCCAGTTTTGCGGGGATCATTTGTCAGCAGACGGTGGCAAACTTGCCGGAGTTTCTGTAGCCAGGAGCCGTCCCAAAAAGCCAGATTATTTTTACAAACGGTCGATAATGTTACCGCGGAAACACGGACTCAACGAAACAATAAGCGGTCTTTCCCTGAATTTATCGCCTGGCCCCAAATGCTTTGGCTCACTGGTTTCGCTCTGCTAATGCCGCCTGGATCCGTCCTGCTAGTTCAGCTGCTTCTTTTGCGACGCGCCCCGTGTCGATCGTCATAAACTCGCCGTCACGCATGAGGAGCTTGCCGTCGACGATGACCGAGGCAACATCCTGCTCATCGGCGACATACACAAGGTGCGAGATGACATCGTATGTCGGAACAAAGTGAACGTCATCGAACGAGACCTGTATGACATCGGCGCGCATGCCAATGGCGAGTGTACCGATTTTGCCGCTTAGACCGACGGCCTCGGCGCCGCCACTGGTTGCCATACGCAGCACTGTCATTGCTGACAGAACTTCGGGGTTCATCTGGTCGACTTTTTGCAGGAAAGCGGCCAGCCGCATCTCCTCCCACATGTCGAGATCGTTATTGCTTGCCGCCCCATCGGTTCCAAGACCGACGAGCACGCCGGCGTGCAGCATGTCGGTAACCGGAGAAATACCTGAGGCAAGCTTCATATTGGAACTGGGATTGTGGATGACGCCTACTTTGCGCTCCGCAAGGATAATGATCTCCTCATCAGTCGGCCAAACCACATGTGCACCGATGGTCGGCCCATCGAGAAAACCGATAGACTCGAACAGTTCGATGCTGGTCTTGCCGAAGGATTGCTTGGAGTGTTCGAGTTCAAACAGGGACTCCGACATATGGATGCTGATAGCTACACCGGCTTCATTCGCTGCCGCACGCGTAGCCGCCAGTTGTTCCGCGTTAAGTGTGTAGATTGCGTGAGGCCCGAATATCGGCATGATGCGGCTGTTACGGCCTTTCCAGTTTTCAACAAATACGATTCCTTTTTCGATGGAGTCCGCCGCGTTCTCAGCATCGGGACTGCGCTGATCGATAACCGTCGCGGAGACGAATGCCCTGAGTCCGCATGACTCGACCACCTGGGCCACGACATCCGGGTAATAATACATGTCGACAAACGTAGTCGTGCCGCCGCGAATCATCTCCCAGCAGGCGAGTTCAGTCCCGATGCGCACGAACTCTGCGTCGACGAACTCCACCTCAGCCGGAAATATGTAATCGGTGAGCCATTCGAGTAGCGCGAGATCGTCAGCAACGCCGCGAAGCAGCGTCATGGCAGCATGCGAATGTCCATTGATGAGCCCTGGCATCACGATGCTCTTGTCGCCCGGTAGACGAGTTTTTGCCGTGTACTGGGAATTGATGTCAACGGCTGTGCCCACCGCAATAATTAGTCCGCCGTCGATGGCAAGCGCACCATCTGCAATCACATTGCCCTCGTCATCCATCGTGACCAGGTAGTCGCCTTCGACAATGAGGTCGATCGCATCGTCGTTTTCTGCAACTGGCGCCGCGAGGGATTCCCCGACGTTTGCCGGTGGATCGGAAGGCGTGCACGAGACCAGAACCAGGAGCGCGATCAAAAAGAAGAAATTGAGATTATTGTTGTTCGACATTCTTTCCTCGGTAAGCAAGCACCAGGCTTGGGTGTATTCTAACCCGAACATGCGCTGCCCGAGCGCAATTTGCGGACACAATCTGGCGATGAGAGAAACCACAGGTAACTGATATACAGCGGGAGAAGGAAGGCATCGCCGGCGGGGGAAATCGACAGTGATTGATGATAATGTCCTCACAGAACATTTCACCAGAAATTCCATACTAATGAGTGACCAGGCATTGCCTTCCTTTGCAGCACCGTCCGACGCACGGCTTACGGACGAAATGCTTGACGCTTACCAGGATGCAGGAGTATTGATTCTTCGCGATTTCGTGCCGGTCGAGGAGTGCCAGGCGCTCAGGAGCAGGGCGCTTGAGCTCGTTGATGATTTCAACCCGGAAGAGGTTCACTGCGTTTTTTCGACGACCAGGCAAACGCACACCGATGACAGCTACTTTATCGAATCCGGCGACAAGATTCGTTTCTTCCTCGAGGAGGATGCTTTCGATGAGTCGGGGAATCTCAGGCAGTCCAGGGAAGACTCGCTCAACAAGATGGGTCATGCGATGCATGATCTTGACCCGGTCTTCGACCGGTTTTCCCGGTCAGCGGAGCTGGCAAAGGTAGCGGAAAGCCTCGGGTTTGAAGATCCTGCAATCATTCAATCGATGTACATCTTCAAGCCGCCGAGGATCGGCGGCGAGGTGGTGTGCCATCAGGATTCAACCTATATTTACACGGAGCCGGAGTCGTGTACCGGATTCTGGTTTGCGCTGGAAGATGCGACGGTCGGGAACGGATGCCTGTATTTCATTCCTGGCGGCCACAAGATGAATCTGAAGCAACGTAATTATCGTATCAGTGAGAGTGAATTGACGACCGAGGTCCTCGATCCCGAGCCATGGCCAGAGCATCTCAAATTGCCGGTGGAGGCTAGTGCGGGGACGCTCGTGATATTCGACGGGCGGGCGCCGCATATGAGCGGACCGAATCCGTCCGACAAGTCCCGGCATGCCTACACCCTGCACGTCATAGATCAAACTTGCCACTGGCCGGCGGAAAACTGGCTGCAACGAAGTCCCGATCTGCCTTTGCGTGGATTCGCCTGAATCGCTGCGCAGGACTGCGGCTTGCTGTTTACAGACATTATCAGGAAGAAGCGCGACGGCGGTGAGTTAACGCCGGAGGAGGTCACGTTTTTCGTCGACGGGCTTGCCGATGGCAGCATTCCGGCGGAGCAGGTTGCCGCTTTGGCGATGGCGGTGTTTCTCAATTCAATGTCTGCCGAAGAAGCAGGGTGCCTGACGCTGGCGATGGCTGCTTCGGGCTCGGTGCTTGAATGGCAGGACGAAGGTCTGAATGGACCCGTCGTCGACAAACATTCAACGGGTGGTGTCGGCGACAAAGTCAGTTTTCTGTTGGCGCCGATCGCAGCAGCCTGCGGATGTTACGTGCCCATGATCTCGGGGCGCGGGCTCGGACACACTGGCGGGACCGCCGACAAGGTGGAGTCCATTCCGGGTTATAACGCGACGCCCGATTTCGCGTTGTTCAAGAAAGTCGTCAAGTCGGCTGGCTGCGCGATTATCGGGCAAACGGCAGACCTTGCTCCAGCGGATCGGCGCTTGTATGCGATCCGGGATATCACGGCAACGGTGGAGTCTGTCCCGCTTATCACCGCGTCGATACTTTCCAAGAAGATTGCTGCGGGAGTGCAGGCACTGGTCATGGATGTGAAATTTGGCACCGGAGCATTCATGTCTGGAGCTGACCGGGCGGAAGAGCTGGCAAAAAGTATCATCGCGACCGCTGCAAAGGCGAATCTCAAGACACACGCACTTATTACGGACATGAATGAATGCCTTGGCCACACTGCGGGCAATGCAGTAGAGATTGCAGAGTCGATCGAATACCTGAGGAACAATCATCGCGAGTCGCGTCTCGATGAGGTCGTCATGTCATTGTGTGTGGAAATGCTGATAGCCTCAAATCTCGAAACTGATCGTGCATTGGCGCATACGAAGGCAGATGAAGCCGTGACCTCGGGTAAGGCGGCCGAATTGTTTGCCCGAATGGTGCATGCACTCGGCGGGCCAGGCGACATCGTCGACAACTACGAGAAGCACTTGCCAACTGCACCCGTTACCCAGGCAGTTTTCGCCGCTAAGGCAGGCTATGTCGCCGCGGTTGACGCATTTGCGCTCGGCAACGCCATCATCGAACTGGGTGGTGGCCGGAGAGCCATGGGAGACGAGCTGGACCTGTCGGTCGGGCTGACGAATGTGACGCCGATCGGCTCGACCGTCGATAAAGAGCGTCCACTCGCTGTCATACAGGCATCATCTGATGATACAGCCCAGGTTGCGGCGGCCATAATCAGGGAGGCTTACACGATCTCCGACACATGTCCTGCGAAACGTCCGCTTATCTACAGAACATTGACGGCAGATTGACGGGAAATCACTCGTCGTTGCCGGTATCCTAGTCACAAAAGAACTAACAAGAATCTCCAGCCAGATCATTCGAGGGCTCACCCATGTCAGGTAACTTGATTGGACTTGCAGGCATTGCCGTCATCCTCGGCGCCGCGGTTTTGTTTTCGGGAAATCGCAAAGCGATTAACTTTCGCATTGTCGGTGCAGCGTTTTCTCTGCAGGTCGCAATTGCGGTATGCGTGCTGTATTTCGACTGGGGAAAACTCGCGATCGAAAAAATCAGTGGTGGCGTCCAGGCGGTTATCGATTTTTCCGGCGAAGGTATCGCTATGGTTTTCGGCCCTCTCGCGAATGCGTCGGAGGGCGTCATCTTTGCGGTCCACGTGCTGCCTGTCATCATTTTCTTTGCAGCACTAATGTCGGTGTTGTACCACCTCAAGATCATGCAGTGGATTGTCAAACTGGTCGGCGGCGGGTTGCGCAGGATAATCGGTGCCGGACGAATAGAATCCATGAACGCCGCGGCCAATATTTTCGTCGGACAAACCGAGGCGCCACTTGTCATTCGCCCCTACCTGGCGGGACTTACTGAACCGCAATTTTTTGCCGTCATGGTATCGGGAGTCGCCTCAGTTGCCGGGACGGTTCTGGCCGCCTACGTTCTGATGGGGGCCGAGATGAATTACCTCCTGGCGGCGAGTTTCATGGCGGCGCCGGGCGGGCTGTTGATGGCCAAGATTATCATGCCGGATGATCCGGCCGACCTGGCAAAGAACGCTGACACCGGTTTTATGATGGAGGAAAGCAAGCATGTCAACGTCATACTGGCGGCCGCCGTCGGCTCAGCAGACGGCTTGCGACTGGCGGTCAATATTGGCGCAATGCTTATCGCATTCGTGGCCCTGATCGCGTTGTTCAATGGTGTGGTTGGTGGTCTCTTTAGTTTAGTTGGCATCGACGGAATCACGCTCCAGTTGATACTGGGCAAGATATTCCAGCCGTTGATGTACGTGCTGAGTGTGCCCTGGCATGAAGCCGAGGCCGCAGGCGCTCTGTTCGGAGAAAAACTCATACTTAATGAGTTCGTCGCATTCAGCCACATGGACGAATATCTTGCCGGCATGAGCGAGCGCACGAGGGCGATTGTTACATTCTCGCTTTGCGGTTTTGCCAATCTCTCATCCATCGCGATTCTGCTCGGAGGGCTCGGCGTTCTCGTGCCGGAAAAGAAAGACCTGATTGCCCGATTCGGACTGAAAGCGATTACAGCAGGATCCCTGTCCAACCTGATGAGTGCAGCACTCGCAGGCTTACTCCTGACTTTCTGAGAGAGCGGCAGTGACCAAGCGCCCGATAATCATCGACTGCGACCCGGGTCAGGATGACGCGATATGCCTGTTGCTCGCGATGTCTTCGCCGGATGAACTCGATATCCTGGGCGTGACCACGGTTGCAGGCAACGTGCCGCTGGCACTCACCGAACGAAACGCGCGCCAGGTGTGCGACATTGCGGGTCGCGGTGATGTGTCCGTTTATGCCGGCTGTTCGCAACCAATGGTGCGCGACCTTGTGACCGCGGAACATGTTCACGGCAGTACTGGCATAGATGGCATAGACGTCGTCGAGCCCGAACGGCCACGTGCAGACAAGCATGCCGTCGATTTTATCGTCGATACACTGAACGCCGCCGACAAGGAATCGATCACGCTGGTGCCGACGGGGCCCCTGACGAACATCGGGCAGGCGATTACGAAAGATCCGTCGATTCTTGAGAAGGTTGAGCAGATCGTATTGATGGGTGGCGCAATGCGTGAGGGCGGAAATATTTCCCCGTCTGCTGAATTCAACATACTGGTGGATCCGCATGCCGCGGATGTCGTCTTCCGCTGCGGACGCCCGATCACGGTGCTGGGCCTCGATGTTACGCACCAGGTGCTGTCCACGCCGGAACGCAGGGACAGGATCAGGGCGATTGATAACGATGCCGCGCGGGCGACCGTCGGCATGCTCGATTTTTACAATCGCCATGACGCGATGAAGTACGGCATCAACGGTGCGCCATTGCACGATCCATGTACGGTTGCCTGGTTGCTGAAACCGGAGCTCTTCGAGGGCAAGCTGTGTAACGTTTCCGTTGAAACAGAGTCCGAGCTGACAATGGGCCACACCGCAGTAGATTTCTGGCACGTAACCGACCGCCCGAAGAACGCCACGTGGATACACACGGCCGATGCAGACGGTTTCTATGAATTACTCGTTGAGCGATTATCACGGTTCAGCGATGCCCGGTAATTTCTCAATTGTTATCGTTGGTTCTGTGAACCTTGATCTCACCGCATCGGTTTCCAGGCTACCGGTTGCCGGAGAAACCGTAAGCGGCGCCGAGCTGAACAGGCATCCGGGCGGCAAAGGCGCAAACCAGGCACTGGCTGCAAAAAGGCTTGGTGCAGACGTGTCCATCGTGGCGCGAGTTGGTGACGATGCTGCAGCTGACGAGGCACTGGCGCTTTTGCAATCTGGTGGCGTCAATCTGGCAGCTTGCGGCAGGGATACGGACGCAGCAACCGGGATTGCGCTCATTGCGGTAGCTCCCTCGGGCGAGAATCAAATTGTCGTTGCACCGGGCGCAAACCGGAGATTACGTCCGGATATGCTTGATCTTCCAGCAGCGGATGCATTGATTTGCCAGCTCGAGATACCGATCGAAACACTGCTTCATGCTTCAAGAGTTTTCGATGGATTTTTCTGTATCAACCTCGCACCTGCGCTCGAGGTTCCAGCGGAACTGATGCAAAGGGCAGACCTGGTAGTCGTCAACCAAACCGAGGCGGCCTATTACGGCAACGCATTGGCTGTCTGCGACGGATTGCTTGCAACAACCTACGGTGCCGACGGCGCCGTTCTGAAAAAGTCGGGCGAGATTCTGGCGGAAGCAAAACCACCGCAGATCGATGCAGTGGACGCAACCGGGGCAGGCGACGCGTTCACTGCCGCAATGACTATTGCAATTGTTGAAGGCCAGGAGCCGGACGCCGCATTGCGCTTTGCTTGCGCGGCGGGCGCGGCTGCGGCGATGAAGGCCGGGGCGCAGCCGTCGTTGCCGTTTCGGAAGGATGTAGAAGATTTATTGAAACAATCGTAGGAGCCCGCCTGTAGGAGCCCGCCCCAGCGGGCGATCGTCATTTGTTCAATCGAAAAGCTGCGGGCAGCAGCTCGTCGATCGAATAACTATCGATCTGATTGCCCTCGCCAATAAGAATAATGCGCGTGTCGTCATCCGCAAACTCGAGGATGCTTTGGCGGCAACCGCCGCAGGGTGTGCACGCCTCGATATCGTCTGTGCCACCGACCGCGGCAATGGCAACGATGCGCTTGCCGCCCGCTGCGACCATTGAGCCGATGGCATTCGCTTCCGCACAGGTGCCTTCCGGGAACGCTGCATTTTCCACATTGCAGCCAGTATGCAATGTGCCCGTGTGGTCGATCAAAGCCGCGCCGACCGTATAGCCGGAGTAGGGCGCATGTGCGTTGTGTCGAACATTCTTGGCCGCATCGATAAGTTGCTGTTCCTCGACTGTCATCTCGTGCGATTCCATGTCAGCTTTCCTTTCGCATCGGGTTGTTGGCGTGCGTGGTCCAGTCAGCTTTCTCCTTGCTGATGGCAATACCCGTGCGTGGGTCGACACCTTCCGTCATTGGCTGCATTGTGATGCAACCATCAACGGGACAAACGATGGTGCACAGGTTACAACCGATGCACTCCTCATCAATGATTTCGAATCGGCGCTCGCCGTTTACGGTCTTTGTGATCGCCTGGTGAGAGGCATCTTCGCAGACGATGTGACAGCGGCCACACTTGATGCAGAGGTCCTGATCAATCACGGCCTTCTCTACATAATTGAGATTCAGGTACTGCCAGTCGGTGACACTCGGGACTGCCTTGCCGACCAGTTCGCTGACCGACGACATGCCTTTGTCATCAAGAAAATTACTCAGGCCGTCGCTCAGGTCGTCAATAATTTTGAAGCCGTAAACCATCGCTGCCGTGCAGACCTGCAGGTTCGATGCGCCGAGGGCGAGGAAATCAACAGCGTCGCGCCAGTCCGCAATACCGCCGATACCGGAGATCGGCATTTCCGCCGTTTGTTTCGTGCGCGCAATCTCGGCAACCATATGCAGTGCGATCGGTTTGACCGCCTGCCCGCAATAACCGCCATGTGAGCCCATGCCATCAGTGGCGGGATACATCTCCAGCGTGTCGTAGTTGACGCGCATGATGGAATTCACTGTGTTGATGAGCGATACGGCATCGGCGCCGCCTTCCCGGGCAGCAATCGCGGGCGGCAAGATGTTGGTGACATTCGGTGTCAGTTTGACGATGACCGGTGTCTTTGCGTATTTCTTGCACCATTCAGTCGCCAGCTTGATGTACTCGGGTACCTGGCCAACCGCAGCGCCCATACCGCGTTCCGTCATGCCGTGCGGGCAACCGAAATTCAATTCGAAGCCATCGGCACCCGTATCCTCGATCATCGGTACATATTTGGCCCAGGTCTCCTCGTTCATTGGAAACATGACTGAGACAAAAATTGCGCGGTCTGGCCAGTCTTTCTTGAGCTGGCGAATATCATCTAGATTGACCTGCAGCGGACGGTCGGTAATGAGTTCGATGTTGTTGAAGCCGATTACCCTGCGCTCGTTACTGTGTATGGCGCCGTATCGCGGCCCGCTGACATTGACGATTGGCGGGTCCTCTCCAAGTGTTTTCCAGACGGCGCCACCCCAGCCGGCTTCGAACGCGCGATTGACGTTGTAAGCCTTGTCGGTCGCCGGTGCCGACGCAAGCCAGAATGGGTTCGGAGTCGTGACGCCGAGAAACTCTGATGTGAGATTAGCCATTGCAATCACTCCTGGAGACGCAAGTAGCGGTTAATCGAATTGGCCGCAACCTTGCCATCCTGTACCGCTGTAACGGTCAGGTCATCGCTGTCGTAGATGCAATCGCCGCCGGCCCAGACGTCAGGCAACGACGTCTTGCGATCATCGCCGACCAGCAATTTGCCGCCTTTTTGTTCGAAGGAATCTGCAGCATCGCCGAAAACATCACTGGCAACTGCCTGGCCGACCGCTTTGAAGACGATATCCGCATTCAATGACCATGTGTCGCCGGTCGCTTGAAGTTCACCGTTCGCATCCAGTTCGGTCCGCTCGAATTCAATGCCGGTGACCCGGTCACTGACCAGCAGTTTGACAGGACTGGCCCAGTGCCGAATCGTCACGCCGCTGGTTTGTGCATACTCCTGCTCGTATTGGCTGGCGCCCATTTGCCCGGGGCCGCGACGATACACAATCTCGACGACCTCGGAACCAAGACGCTTGCTCTGCACCGCGATGTCGATCGCTGTCATGCCGCCACCGATAACAACCACGTGCCGGCCGACCGGCAGATCTTCCTTGGTTTCTGACTGACGCAACTTGGCAATATAGTCGACCGCGTTCAAAATGCCGTCGGCATCCTCGTTCGCAAGTCCGAGTTTGTTAACGCCACCCAGTCCGAAGGCGAGGAACACGGCGTCAAATTCTTCGCGTATTGCGTCGAGAGTAATGTCGATGCCGAGCGCCGTGTTTGGCCGCACCTCGATTCCACCGATATCAAGGATCCAGCTGACTTCCTGCTGCGCAAAATCGTTGACGGTTTTATAGGCAGCGATGCCATATTCGTTCAGGCCGCCAAGCTTGCTGTCCCGGTTGAAGATTACCGCCTGGTGTCCAAGCATTGACAGGCGATGTGCGCAAGACAATCCGGCCGGGCCGCCGCCAACCACGGCAATCTTTCTGCCGGTGTCGGCTGCACGTGCGAAAAGGTTCAGGTTCTGCTCAATGACCGGATCAGTCGCGTATCGTTGCAGCAATCCGATGTTGACTGGTTTTTCTCCGTGTACATTGCGCACGCACGCTTCCTCGCACAACACCTCGGTCGGGCACACACGCGCGCACATGCCACCCATGATGTTTTCGCGTAGTATCGTGTGCGCCGATCCCTTGAGATTGCCGCTCCTGATCTTTTGGATGAAACCAGCGATGTCGATGCCGGTCGGGCAAGCGGTGGTGCAGGGTGCGTCGTAGCAAAAGTAGCAGCGATCGGCTTCGATCAGCGCTTCCGGCCGCGACAAAGGCGGATGCATATCACTGAAATTGCGGGAGATTTCCTCCGGTGACAGCCTTCCGGTCTTTATGTCAGATTTTGCCATCAACTATCGTTTGACCACCGATTTCTTCTTCATTGCTGCGCGTTTTGGTCTGGCATCTCGCTTAACTGCGGTTGGTTGCTTAACCGCTGCCCGTTTTTTCATGGCGTCGTAATAAGTTGCAAAGGGCGGTCGGTCGACGTAACGCCCGGCACCGCGTTCAACATCTAGCTTGCCATCGGCAAAAACGATTTTCCCCTGACTCAACGTGTGTGATGCAGAGCCTTTGACTTCCATTCCTTCGAAGATGTTGTAGTCAACTTTCTGGTAATGGGTCTTCGCAGATATCGTTTTTGTTGCCTCAGGATCCCAGACAACTATGTCAGCGTCCGCACCTGCGGAAATACTGCCTTTGCGCGGGAAAATGTTGAAAATCTTTGCTGCATTCGTCGACGTCACGGCAACATACTCGTTCATCGTGAGGCGACCGGTACTGACGCCGTGATGCCACAGTACTTCCATGCGATTTTCTATGCCCCCAGTGCCGTTTGGTATCAGGCGAAAATCATCTTTGCCGGCGGCTTTCTGCGGCGCACAGAAACAACAGTGATCAGTTGCCGTCGTCTGCAGGTTACCGGATTGCAGGCCATGCCAGAGTTCCTTCTGATGATCGGGCGAGCGGAACGGCGGGCTCATGACATGAGCAGCCGCGAAGTCGAAATTTTTGTTGCGATAAACCGAGTCGTCGATCAATAGGTGGCCGGCGAGCACTTCACCGTAAACTCGCTGACCCTCATTGCGAGCCCGTGTGATTGCTTCCAACGACTGGCGGCAGGAGTTGTGCACGATATAAATAGGAACACCCAGGACTTCGGCGATTCGAATGGCGCGATTGGCAGCTTCGCCCTCGACTTCCGGTGGCCGCGACAAGGGGTGACCTTCAGGTCCGGTAATGCCCATGTCGTAGATTTTCTGTTGCAGAGCATAAACGAGATCACCGTTCTCTGCGTGACAGGTCACGATCGCACCGAGTTCGAGCGCCTTCGAAAAACTGTTAACGAGTATTTCATCATCAGCCATGATGGCGCCCTTGTACGCCATGAAATGCTTGAAACTATTGACGCCATGTTCTTTGACCAGCGTCTCCATGTCTGCGCTGACGGTCTCGTTCCACCAGGTAATGGCAACGTGAAACGAGTAGTCGGCGACGGACTTCTCGGCCCATTCGCGCCATTGCCTGTAGGCTTCCATTACGTTTTGTTGCGGGTTGGGAATTACGAAGTCGATAATCATCGTCGTACCGCCCGCGAGACCCGCGGCAGTGCCGGTCTCGAAGTCGTCACTGGCGACGGTGCCCATGAATGGTAGCTGCATATGCGTATGCGGATCGATGCCACCCGGC
>Ga0209987_10001577_pt1 | contig 12539 bp, 14 predicted proteins | sample N074metaG_FD_182134 | JGI IMG/M metagenome (GOLD analysis project Ga0209987, IMG submission 182134) | Deep subsurface microbial communities from Kermadec Trench to uncover new lineages of life (NeLLi) - N074 metaG (SPAdes) (version 2) | ecosystem: Environmental > Aquatic > Marine > Ocean trench... | reverse complement strand
CCATACTCACCTGGGGGCTGCCGTCTGGATTGCGCGTCACCACATGGCCGTAGGCCTTTTCGCTCAGGAATTGCTTGACTGTCTCGGGTATTTCGATGGGCATGAGCACCTCCGCTGCAAAAGTTATTGGATCTCTCTAGCCGGGACTATCTCTGCTAAGGGTTCGGTAGGCCATTGTAGCACTCCAGGCCTGAGCATCAAGAAAACCCCGGAACGCTGATTGACTGTCTACTTCGGTTTACAGGTGACGGAGCCTTTCCACTGTTGTTCTTCCCTGTGTTTGGGCGTTGTTCAACATTAAGTTATTGATAATAAAAGGCTTAATGTTTTTATACCCAGGGGTCTCTTGCTCTGGTACGTCGATTGCTTGTTACACAGGCAATTCTTTTATGAATCATTGAGTACGGTTGTGGATACGGTCTTGCTTGGGAGGGCAGGCCTGCCACCACTCAACGTTTTTGAAAAGCGAACCGATCAATTTTTCTTCTACTCTCCAGGAGGACAAGGAAATGCGTCGGAATTTCGCCAATGAAGGGGGAGTTGACCTGTTTTCTGCACGACTTAGGGGGCGCGCTGAATCTAGATTCTCCACAAGGCCAGGGTCTCCCCAACCCATGTGCTCCATGAGGCCAAATTCTGGGCATTCACCAATGACAAAGCGCTTGCAATCGGGCTTTACTCTCCTGGAGCTGGCCGTGGTCATGGTTGTTGCAACTGTGATTCTCAGCATCACCATCCCCAAGATTGAGCAATACCTGGATCTTTACCGTCTGAGCGCTTCGGCAGACCTGGTGGTAAGCGAATTAAGTGCGGGTCGGGCCATGGCCATCTCGCGAAACTGGATCTACGACGTGAATGTGGACACAGGCAGCAGCACCATTCAGATCATTGACCCCTATGATCCCAACAATTCTCCACGAACCGAGAAATCCCTGCAGTCGGGAAGCACGTTTTCATCGGTTCCGGTCAATCGGATACGGTTTTATTCTCGCGGTCATGCCCGCGCGGGAACCATTGTGTTGGTCAACCAATCGGGTTATGCCATCTCGATTGTTGTCAGTCCCTCAGGAAGGATTAATCAGAGCTGAAGGCTATGAAGCAGTCGAGGATCTCAAAGGACAGGGGCTTCACCTTAATCGAGAGCATGATCGCCTTGGCGGTCATGGCCATAACCCTGCTGGGACTGGGTCAGCTGGTCTCCACGGCGGTTCGGCAAAACGCTTCAACTAGGTTCGAGACCATGGGAGTTCTGATCGTCCAGGAGAAGCTGGAGGCCCTGAGAGGGGAGTACAACAGGGAGTTGGAATCGGAGACCGGTTCGAGTGACCTCACGGCCGGTTCGCACGGGCCGGAGACCCTGATCATGGAAGCACCTGCGGGCAGCAGCATGGGAGACAGCGAGTTTGAGGTCTCCTGGACGGTCATCATCGCTGGGTCCCAAAAAACCGTCAATGTGACCGTAGAACCTCAGGTCTCAAACCAACTCATCACGGACTTGAGCATGACTACAGTCTTTGTACCATGACTTCATCACGAGCTCTCTTGAACACCTGCTGTCGTGGCTTCACCCTTGTCGAAATAGTGATTGCCAACGCGGTCCTTGTGGTCGCCGCCGGGGCCATGTTTTCCTTTTTCTCCCAGAGCCAGCACTCCTTTGAGTCCCAGCAGGAAATCCTGGAGGTGACTCGGCAAGCCCGGGCTGCCATGCTTCAGGTGAGCTCCTATCTCCGACAGGCGGGAAATGATCCAGAGGGATATCTCCGGGACAACGGCATTCCACCCATTGAACTTCTGGGAACCAACTACATTCGAATCAACAGCGACATTACCGGATCGGTGCCGGCTGCCAGTGCTGATCCCCTGGAGGCCACCGGAAATCCTGACGGGACCTTGGACAACCTCTATGAAAGGGTGGAGATCCGCTACGTTGCCTCCCAGGAACGCCTTTACCTGGACATGGGCTACGGTTCGGACGTTCTTGCTGAGAACCTATCCTTTGGCTTTACTTTCCTGGATATTAGCGGAAATGAAACCGCCAATGAAGACGACATTGTTCGGGTCCGAATCAATGTGGTTGCAGAGACCGAAGAATTGAATCCACTGACTGACGAGGTTCAAAGTATCACCCTGCAATCGGAAGTGATGCTGCGAAGCCAAACCTTTGACGTCTTTGCTAATTAGCCCTTGTTTCTGAGAGAGAATCTCATGCAAGAGAAACCTGTCATGAAAAATGAATCGGGCGCCGCTCTTTTGATCGTGACCATTCTCTCCGTGTTGCTGGCACTTCTGGGCATGTCCATGATCTTTGACAGCATGACGGAGGTCTCTATGAGTCATGAACTGGAGACCCAAAAGAAGGCTCGAGTGAATGCAGAAGCAGGTTATAGTGTTCAGAAGAACGCCCTGCGAATGGCGGATCTGACGGCCCTTTTGCAATCCACAACCCCGGTCCCGAGATATATGAACTACCCGGTACCCACTCCGGGGACGACGGCCGACGAGTATTTTCAGCGAAACCCCATCGCTCCCAAGCAAGCGATGAACATTGATTTCGAGAATCCACCCAGCCGAATGGCCACCCTGATGGTCAATGGCTTCTTGACCCCTGGTGAGGGGATATCGCTTGGTGATGGCGGAAGATACTGGGCCAAAATCAGTGATAACGATGATGGGGATGGTGATCCGACCAGCGATGTGGATGGCATCGTTTATCTTCGTGCCCTGGGGATCCAGAGGATTGGCGCAGGGCAGATCTCAACTTATGGGGGAACGGTTAAAAACTCGGTGGGCATTATCGAGGGGGTGTTGAAGCGGGACAAGACACTGGAGTTCAACTCAACGTTTACCATCTACGGTCCTGACGCTCTACCCTCATCGGGAACGAACCTGTTTGCGGGAAATGCCTTTGATATTGATGGATATGACCACCCCACCATGACCCTGGCCGATCTTTTGGCGGGAGCCGATGTGCACACCACGGATGCAGATGGAGATGGGCTACCGGATGATACAGCCGGTATTGACGTCGTTTTTGATGATCCTGGGGGTGGGGATGGCGAGACCCTTCGAAACACCATTGACGATGATTTAACGGTCGGCCAGGCCAATAATATTGTGGGCAACCAATCGGATTACGGGGCAACGCCTTCTTTGCGAGATGCCACCGAAGGGGTCCGCAACGATCCCAACCCGGACGCCCGAAATCTTTTTGACGCAACCTATCTCATGGGGTTCATCAGCAAGACGGCAGCCGTGGCCGATCTGAAGCTGCCTGACGGAACCAACTACGCTGGCGAAAATATTGGGACGGATGCGGCTCCCCAGATCACTTACTGTGAAGGAGATTGCAGGCTGGGGGGCAACGCCAGCGGTGCGGGCATCTTGATTGTCCGGGGCAGACTGCGTTTCCAAGCGGCCTTCGCCTATCACGGGTTGATTCTGGTGGTGGGAGAGGGAGATTTTGATATGAGTGGTTCGAACGTGGGCATTTTAGGCGGGCTCTTTGTGGCCAAGACCATCGACAATGGCGATGGTACCTGGAGGTACGATACGCCTTCCTTTACGGTGGCGGGGAACAGTAACTTCTACTATCAGTCCAGCGGCATTGGGATGGGATTCGGTCTTTTACCCTTGAAAAAACTCACCTGGCGTGAGGTGTTCCCGGAACTCGAACCGCCCTATTAACCCTGCCCGGATGATGCATAGTCCGGGCTAATTCCCGGCGGTTCAGGGGATGCGCCCTCAGGCTGGATCGGCCGGAGCCCTATGGATTTTCTCCGTCTCCAGGACCTGCTCCTCCGTACTCCTGAGGGAAGCCTCCGTAGGCTTCAGTCCGTTTAACACCTCGCCGAAAAGCCAGGAAAACTCGTGAAAATAGTCTCCTTTTCGCAACTGACAGAACACCGGCTCGTCGGGAAATTCCTTCTTTTGGGTGAGGGCAATTTCAAAGCGGCGCATGGGACCAAAGATCAGATGGCTGAACAGGATGCTGGCTACTGAGACAAACACGAGTGAAAGTAGAGCCAACCACCAGTGGCTGACAGAAAAGTCGATAAATTGATCCAGCATGGGCTGTATTCTTGCGGCGTCCTCACCGATCAACAGACCGGAAAGAGACGGCGAAACGGCCAGACCCAAAAAGAGAAGAGGGAAGAGCAGGGAGAACAGCGCGACACTTATTGCAAAGCGAACCTGCTGCTTTCGATCAATGAACTGATACTTACGCTGCGATGCCATCCTGTCTCCTAAACATCAGGCTCACCCGTAGCAGTGGCTTTTCTTTTAGCGGGCACACTTCCCAGGAGAGATTCCTGTCTGTTTGTGGCGGGTGAGGAGTTGGTATCCTAAAAGATAAGGGCGGAAGAAAGAACCTTCCGCCCTTCATCTTTCTTCTTGTAGACTAACTGCTCTTTCCGATTCGGAACATCTTGGTGCCACAGCTCGGGCATATGCCTTGAGATGCGGGTCTGCCATTTTTCATGGTGATGCTCTTGGCATCCTTCATTTCCTTCTTTTCTTTGCACTTCACACAATAAGCTTCCATCATTTCACCCCTTTCATTTTCTTACTGCGGCCGCTCAATTGCCATCATAAAGGTCAGGTCTGGCGTTTCTGTGCAGAATGAGCGTTACCGGATTCCCAAGCACTTGCGTTAAGCTATTGATTCTAAACAAGTAGTTACCAAAATCCTAGGAAGCCCTATTTTCGAGAGAATCAGGGCCTCGAGCTGGATTTTTTACCACCTTCCAACGATTCCCATGGAGGCTCGGACCTGATCGTGATTCACTCCAAGAATCCGAAGGCTGATGAAGTCAACCGGGCCTGCTCGAAAGGCGAGTCCTTGTTTGATGCGGACATCCACTCCGAAACCCGCTCCGTACCCGTATCCGAACTGGCTGCCGGTAATGGGGGTCACACCGAAAAGGCCGGGTTGGACCCAAGTTCCGCCACCCAATGCTCGGACATAAGGGGTCACCCATTTCGTGTAACGGAAGGAAAACTGAGGTCCAGCAAAGAAGGTATACATACTCTGGTTGAATCCCCCGTAGTAGTAACCCCCTCCATCGATCGTGAGGCCGACCAAATTGTTGAAATGATTGGTACTGGTGATATTCCAGCCGCGGACGTCTTCACTCCCGTCCAGAAAGAAGGCGGAATAGCCCCCAAAGAGTTCATAGTCGGGGTGAGGCATATCTTCGTTGGCATACCTGGTCTGGGTCTGTGATGTGGAATTCAACCGGCCCTTGTAACCCACGCCCATCAGTGCCAGGATGATCCTTTCGGAAACCCCTGCCTGTCGGAGCTCGACCAGATCTTCGACGGTCGGCGAGTATTCCAGTGTGCTGATGCGGATTTTCTGAAGAACGAATGAGTCACTGAGTCCTGCCTGCACCATATCAATGATGTCGTCGATGGTCAGTTCCTCTTGCCCATACACGCCTACCGAAAAGGCGATGAGGCAGACGAGCAGAAAGTAAACACCTTTCATTAAAGCACCCCCTGTTGTGAGACTTTTCAGGACTTTTCCCATTTTGTTAAAACCACATTCCACTTTCATAGTGGTGATTCTAGCTCTATCCCAGGAGCCTTACAGTGACGTGCATCACCAAAAGCGACCGTCCCCTACTTTTCCCGAAACTGTATTGTCCCCTGTCCGCCCCATGTTCTAGGGCGCTGCGATGTGTTTAAATGAAGTTCGCGCCTCTCCGGGGCCGACTGTTTTAACCAACAGGAAGGACAGGGAAGGGAAAGAAACGATGGGAAACAAGGTAACGGTTCTGGCTCTATTTAAGGCAAAGCCCGGGTTGGAGGAGGAAGTCAAGCGGGAGCTTATGGCGCTTCAGGGACCCACCCGATCTGAGGAGGGCTGCATCAACTACGATTTGCATCAGTCTCAAGAAGATCCCTCGCGTTTTATGTTTTACGAAAACTGGAAGAGCCAGGAAGACCTGGATAAGCATTTGCAAATGCCTTATTTAACGGCTTTTCGGGAAAAGGCAGGCGATCTTCTGGCCGAGCCCACAAGTATTACGCTCCATAATAGGATCTAAATACCTGGCTAGCCCCTTCAGCAAACCTTGCCCTAATTGATGAAACGAGGCGCTCAGCCCGGATCTTCTGGAGGATCAAGCCGGTTGACCTGAAAGACCTTCTTCGCCGTTTACGAGAAATACTTGGTCACCAGTCGCTGGGCGGCATAGGTCGCAAACACGGCGACCGGACTTCCGAATCCCCTGCTGGCGATGCGGGGAGGGGAACTCGCATCACAGATCAGGAGATTCTCTACATCATGGGACTCAAAATCCGAGTTTACCACTGAATTGCTCCGATCCGATCCTGCCCTGCAGCTGCCGGTTATCCCGGCGACAGTCCTTACGCTTACCTCACCAACAGAGCCAGAAATTGCCTTGGCCCCCATTTTCTTCAAGATTTCATGACCAATTTCATAGCCGTCCTTCAAGCGCCGCAGCAGAACGGGATCCTTCCTGTCGTATTGCAACTCCCCATATGCGTCCATTACGCCCAGGACTCCGCTGGGCCTGACCACGGCAACGCCAAACCCGCCTCGTTTTAGCTGGGCTGCCCGGGTTGCATTGTCCGGGCCTTGGGAATTGTAGATCTGGCGCATGAACTCCTTGTGTTCCCTCCCGAACTCCGGGGCTGTTCGGCCTCTGGCCAGTGCATCTGGAGTAGGGGCCAGTCTCTGGACCCTGAAATTCATCTGCAAACGATCGAAATAGCCTTGGGGATGGACGTCCTGGAACAGGTCAAAGCTGCCGTCACGATACTCGCCATCGTGGATGGCCTCAGCAAAGACAGCCTGTATCCTTGGGGCACTCACCTTGGCATCCACGTTCTTCCCGATATTGGAATTCTCCACGATGAGGTCACTTCCCAGCACATCCCGGCGGCCATAGCCGGATCTATACAGGAGTGGGGGTGTGCCGAAAACCCCACAGGCCACAATGACTTTGCCCGCCATAACACTTTCAGTGGCTCCCTGGTGGCGATAAATGGCCCCTTTGGCCACCACCCGGGCGCCTTGTTTCTCCAAGATGATTTTTTCGACCTCTGCCTCTGGGATGATCTGCACTCCGAGTTTTTCAGCAAGGGGTAGGTGAGTGATCAGGGGACCCATCTTGGCATCGTATTTACACATGAGGCTGCAAAAGCCGCAGGCAATACAATTCCTTTTGGCTATGGTCAGCGGGATCACGTTGTATCCAAGAGCTTTGGCAGAATCCCGAAACAATAGGTCGCCAGGGTTGAGAAGGGACTCAGGACGACCGTGAATGTTAAACAGCCTCTGGATTTCCTGGCTTGCGGGGCGCAGTTTTTCAGCGGTCCAGTCGACGCCCGTCTCCTCGGCGTAGGCGCCATAGTCCAGGTCAAAAGGCACCTGGGTATTACAATTCCAGTGGAGAGATCCCCCTCCGATGGCCGATGCATCGCCGCGCCGGGTATTCACGTATCGCTGTCTAATTCCCCTGTCCACTTCATCCTGGGTGAACCCACTGGCCATGGTGTAGCGGGTGTTCTCCCTGGAGTCCTGGGCGACACTGGTGAACAGCTTGCGGCGAAATGGGATTCCGTAGCCGGGCTGGGGATCTCGATCTCCTTTGAAGTAAGGGCCTCGCTCCAGTATTGCGATCCTGAGGGGCTTGCCTGTTTCAGGATGGACACCATGCTCTGCCAAACGCGTGGCCACGATGCATCCACCCATACCACCACCAATCACTAAAACGTCCAGCACTCCAAGATCCGCCATCAGGACTCCTTTCCATCACCTCGGGCCAGGGTGCCCTCGACTCTGTTTGTCTCTACAGACTATCGTCAATGCTTTTATCTGAGACCTCCTTGTTGAATTGTTGAAAGTATACAAAAACGGAAAACGCATTCAAACCTTAAAATGGGGTTTGTAACGGCCGTGACACCCAAACATGATCGACTGCTGGTGCCGAGGTTGCCAGATTCCTGAATCGACCCTCCATGGGCCCGCAGCTCAGCCCCCAACAACAAGGGTCGGTTTTCAGGGGAGTCTGAAGTGCGACTTCAGCCTATAGAGTCAGATTTTTAGGGGGTTTGAAGCACGCGTGGCGCGGCTTTCAAAGGATTGAGGAAGGGGAAAAGTGAAAGGATTCGAAGAGCACTAGAAGAGGCGAACCGACCCGACGCCTCTTCTTTGTGCTTATCTTAAGATTACCAGCGGTCGCGTCCGCCGCCTCCGCCTCCTCTGCCGCCGCCGCCACCGGATCGCTCCTGCTGTGGCTTGGCCTCGTTCACCGTAAGGCTTCGACCTTCAAGGTCAGTGCCGTTCATTTTCTGGATCGCTTCTTCAGCCTCGGACTGAGAACTCATTTCTACGAAACCAAAACCCCGGGACCGACCGGTCATGCGGTCTGTAATCACGCGGGCTGACTCCACCGTGCCGTGAGGCGAGAAAATTTCCTGTAGCTTGTCGTCCGTAACGGAGTACGGCAAACCACCTACATACAATTTGTTGCTAGTCATGTTCTCCTCCTAGAGAATGTGATTGTCATCAACCCTGAGATACTGACCACGAAAGGAGCAGAACACGGTAACTTTTCATTCGGTGACACGCTTCTGGTCGGTTGTTCCTTGGGGGATCTTAGCAAGGTGAGACTCGAGTACAGGCCTTCTATTGATTATTCCATCGACACCCTTCAGCAGGCCTTAAACATAGGGTAGTCACCTGAACTATACCCAGCTCTTCAATGCATGTCAATAGTTTACCTTTCTCTTGAAAGAGCTCACCTGAACCAACCTCATTACAAAGGTGCTGCTCTGGGGTCTGGGTAACCCGATGGCATGGCTAGCTGCCTGGTGGCCTGAATGTTGTCACCGGCAGTGAGTTCTTGGGTCACTCCCGTATTGCAGATGACCTTGGGTGATGCGCACCCCTACCCGGAGAACCAGCGACGAGCGGTCCCGTGCTTGGAGGGACACTCTTTAGACTCTAGTTCTAAATCGACCGCCCATCGTGATTCTGCTAGACTCCTGAATCTGCCCATCATGCGCCCGTAGCTCAGCATGGATAGAGCGTTGGTCTCCGGATTCAGCGTCTGCACCTTACCAAAACTTACCAAGTCGTTAAAAACACTAGATTTCAGGCGGGTTTCAGGACAGGTCGGATTACCAAAATTTACCAATACTTACCATCTCAACCGGAAACAAAACGGAAACATGAAAGTAAGACTTTAGAATTGGCCTCTTACCCACAGTGACAAGTGTTGGTAAGAAAAAACGGGAAGAAAACGGGAGGATAAATTACGATCGAAGGGTAAGGTTTTCCAACTCATTATTGTAGAACTCGTCAGCGTACCTCTTTTCCAAAGGTTCTTCCTTCTCGAACCGCTCGTGGGTCGCCATAGATAGGAGCCTTTCCTCTCCGACCTGTCGTATCAAATCTCTCTCCACCAAGCGTTGAACCAGTTCGTCCCAAAAGGTGTCGTTTTCAAACTCTCTGACAAAATCCATGCCCGGACTCGTGTCCTCAAACTTTCTGGTGGAGAAATATCGCTTCAACTGGCTGTCATAACTCACCAGGTTCTCGAACCCTATATCCTTGGCATACGAGAATATCTTCTGCTCGATTTCTCTGTACCTTCTCGTTTCCGATCTCTCCTCTGTATGATGGGCATGGAGGACCCAGTCAACAATTTCAAGGATCTCCAGCAAAGTTAGGTATTCCTTCTTCGTTATGTCTATCTTCATTGTTTTCTTCTACACTTAAGATGGTGGGTCGGTCTACCAAAATTCGCTGATTTTCTTCACTTTGGTAGATTTTGGAAGGATTTTCTCACACGGATTCTCACACAACCCTGCACAAACATAGACGCTTAAAACCAATAGGAGCCGAGAGCCGTGGAGCGGAAATGAAAGACATAGGTGTAGCCACCGGGAAATTCTTCGATTCTACTATAATTCACTACAAGACTGACCTCCGATCTGCCCCGGACACGCTGGATTCGGATGTCCTTTCGTTCAACTTTGAAGTTCTTGCTCTTACCCGACTGCAACACTTGGCTAACGATCTTGCGATTGCCCCATCTGGATTTCGTGGCTCTCCCAGCGAGGCTGACCAACTCGTCATGAAACGCATCCTGCTGCAAGTACACCGGGATGATTCGATAACCCAGGTAACCTGAGATGGCTAAAAACAGGGCCAGCGTCAGAAAGCCAAGTCTGGCATTTCCGTGCTCCTTCAGCATAACAGCGTTTTTCATACCCTTGACCCTTCTGCGCTGGCACAGCGATCTGAGAAAAGATTTCTGACGAGTCGGCTTTGTTATGAAATGGCCCGTTCTTTTCTACAGCGTACCCGATGTGCGGGAAGGCGAACCGTGATGGAGATCACGGTTGGAAGGCTTCAATCTTCTCTAGCAGTTAAGGTTTTGTGAGAAAACTGATCAGGACAAAACCAACGACACATAAAGATTTGCATGATTGGTTACCTCCAAGGATGGGATTCTACCAGTTTGTTATGCGGTAGGAAGCAAAAACAAAATATCTTTTGGCAGATTTTGGAAGGGTTTTCTCACACGGAGTCACACACGGTAGGTGACAGTTTATCTCTCGGTGTCTTCAAGTTCGGACAAAAGCTGTTGCGCTTCTTTCAGGTCGATCCTTGCCTTCGTTCCATGCTTTTCGAGAAGATGGAGCAAGTTGTTCCCATTTAACAAAGTGAGCGGCTTGTCCTTGACGAAGTCGTAGGCTGTACGGAATCCAGGTTGGTGGTGTTCAGTGAGAACACAAAGTCCAAAAAGTATCGGTACGTTCCACTTACCAAGGCTGCCATTGAAGCTGTGAAGACACTTCCAAGGTTATCGGACTGTTCCTATGTGTTTTACAATCCCAAAACTAAGGACCGTTGGCACGATTGCAGAAAACCTTGGGAACAGGCTAGGGAGAAGGTTGGGTTGCCTGAGATTCAAGTCAAGGATCTACGTCGGCACTATGCAATAGAACTTGCTGAAGATGGAGCCAATATGCACGACATCCAACAGGTCCTGGGCCATGCCAGCGTTGCTACTACTGAGAGGCACTATGCTCAGTTTTCCCCAGAGCACTCTGCAAAAAGGATTCTACGGGTGCTCGAAGGAGGGAAGAGAAGTGACAGTGGAAACAAAACGGAAACATCGGTTACAATGACCCGTGTTAGCAAACAGGTAACAAATCGGCAAGTTGCTTTATTTCAAATAGTTGAACCCCATGCGCCCGTAGCTCAGCATGGATAGAGCGTTGGTCTCCGGAACCCAGGAACGCAAACCGCAACCCCTTGTAAATACTAGCTTCTTCAAGGAGTTAAGGTATTTCTATTTTGGCTGAGACTAGCTGAAATAGGGTGGTTCTAGGTGGTCGTGGGCACAGTTCGGGCACAGTCCAGAGGCGTCATTCAAGACTGAAACATACCTTTGGTGTCGGAGATTGAAGTCGCCCCTTTTCACCTCATTACATCTCAGTTCATCTGAGTATCTATCATCTTTGAAAACAACGCCTTAAGTCCGACTGAGTATTTCATCTCATTTCATCTCATCTTTTTCATTTTGGCTCATCTCGTTAGATGAAATTAGATGGAGGGGTCTCGGCAGAGGGATCTTGAGGGAGATTTACGACCTTGGAACCGGGCAGGCCGACCGTTCCGCCTGTCCGTTTTACGGCTGTCGATCAGTTTCCGATAAGGGCGTTATACGTCCAAGTGGGCTTTGGGTTCCTCACCCAAAGGTCAAAGGGTCCCCGCAAACCAACTCTTCGACTCCTGTCTTGCCGTTTTCGATTGCTCCCATGTCCATAAGTGTCTAATATCTAGCGAAAGTCATAACGAAATTGAGGGGGGCAAGATGGTTCTTAAGAGCTTCAATAGCTACGGAATCACTGAAAACATGTGGCGGAGGATGGGTCTTCTGGTCCCCTTACTCGTAGCCAACGTCTCGGCTTTGGGTATCAATGAGACTCACAAAGAGCCCGTTGTCGATACTTACGGTCAGATCCCTTTGCATTTTGAAGCCAATCAGGGGCAGGTCAACTCTCAGGTCAGGTTTTTGTCCCGAGGGAGGGGCTACACGTTGTTTCTTACACCTGGAGAAGCTGTACTCACCTTGCGTCTAGCGGTGGAGCCAGAGGATGGGAATGAGCAACCAGTCGCAAAAGCTAGGTCGAGAGATGTTAGGGGCAGTCCTGTTGTTCAGACCGCTACAGTGCACCTGCAGCTGATGGGAGCCAATCCGCGACCCCAAGTCACAGGCCTGGAAGAGCTCTCTGGCAAGGTGAACTACTTCGTAGGTAATGACCCGAAAGACTGGCATACGGGTATTCCAACTTTTGCCAAGGTGAGATACGCGGACGTCTATCCGGGTGTGAATCTCATCTATTACGGCAACCAGGGCAAGCTCGAATACGATTTTGTAGTGGCTCCCGGTGCCAACCCGAAAGTTATCAGACTTCGTTTTGAGGGACTGAATTCTCCTCTACACATCAGCTCAGAGGGCCATCTTGTGCTGGGAAGTGAAGGCGGAGAC
>Ga0209987_10001574_pt1 | contig 12543 bp, 16 predicted proteins | sample N074metaG_FD_182134 | JGI IMG/M metagenome (GOLD analysis project Ga0209987, IMG submission 182134) | Deep subsurface microbial communities from Kermadec Trench to uncover new lineages of life (NeLLi) - N074 metaG (SPAdes) (version 2) | ecosystem: Environmental > Aquatic > Marine > Ocean trench... | reverse complement strand
TTTACTGCCAGGCATTTGGAATTGAATCACCAAAAACAAAAGAAATATCCGGCATGGAAGTGAAAAATTTGTATGAAGCAGGGAGACTGAGAGACATTGCCATCTATTGCTCAAGAGATATTTATGCAACATACCAGCTTTATAAAATTTGGGATGAGTATTTAGCCCATCCATAGGAGGTGAGTTCAATCGTGTAGTAACTGTCAGTGATGGGAGCCTTCTGTTACTGTTGGGTAATAATCATTTCAATTTCATCTCTTAATTGGGGTAATTTATTTTGAACTACATCCCAGAGAAGTTCATAGTCTACATTAAAGTAATGGTGGATTATTTTATCTCTCATACCGGAGATCTTTTTCCATTCAATTTTATCGTGCTTTTTACGAAAATCAGGTGAAAGATTTTTAGCAGCTTCGCCTATAATTTCAAAACTTCTTGAAAAAGCTCTTGTATACATTTCATTTTCTACAAAAGATTCATAATCGAGATCTTTAGCGGTTTTCAATAAAAATAAAACCTCATCAAGAATATGTTTTAAATAAACATCGTTATGCTTCATACCATTGAACTTCATTTTTTATATAAGGAAGCATATAAGGGCTAATACCTTGTTCGGTTAATAGGTCTACCTTTCTATTAAAAATTCTCTCTAATTCAAAAGCAAGCTCAATAAAATTGTCAAATGATTTTTCTTCAAAATCGACCAAAAGATCAATATCACTATTATTAGCTGCTTCATCCCTTGCCAGAGAACCAAAGAGCCCTATCCTTTTTACGCTGTATTTCTTAAGTAAGTTGCGGTTTCTCTGTAGGATCTTTAAAATTTGTTTTGAGGTTAAGTTATCCATAAAAGACCTTAATTTATTGTAATAAAGATAAGAAAGAAGATAACAAGAAGGAACTAATTTTTATTGCAATGGTTTTGAAATTGAATCACCAAAAACAAAAGAAATATCCGGGATGGAAGTAAAAAATCTTTATGAAGCAGGAAGGTTAAAAGACATTGCCATTTATTGCTCAAGAGATATTTATGCAACATACCAGCTTTATAAAATCTGGGATGAGTATTTAGCGCATCAATAATCCATTCTAGATTAAGGATTACATATTTTCTAATTGAATCGGAATATAGTTTTTAAATAATTCAAAATCTTTATCGGAAGTATAAATGCTGAATTTATTATTTACAGCTGTTGCACAAATTAAAAAATCCGTATTGGATCCCTGCACTCCTTTACCTTTGCAAAGATTAAAAAACTCTGCAGCTAATTTATAATCTTTTATTCCCAAATTTAAATCGGGGAATGCCTCTAAGTAAACTTTGAGTAATTCAAATTGCTTTTTGATTTTAATACCGGACAAAATTTCTTACCTAATTGGTCCCAGCATTACAATTCTGCCATCTTCAATAATTTGTATTAGTTTTTCACTATCTGTTTCTTTTCTATGTTTCGCTCTTCTTAATGACAAAGACCAAATGCTTGTATCTACAATAACCTTCATTTTACTTTCCGCTGTTTTTTATAATTATAGCTTACATCATATTCAATCTTCCCGAAAACTTCACGAACCATTGTTTGCTTACGCTTCAGAATATATTCCTGCAAAGCTTCTGTTACTGCTGCTTTTTTAGTCTTGTGCTTACCTATTTCTACGGCTTCCTCTATTAATTTATCATCTATTGCTAAATTGGTTGGCATTCTCATCTCCTTTCACACAATTATTTACACATTCTTTTACACATAAAATATAAATATTGATTTAGAAATGCAATGCTTACTACTTCCCGTCATATAGGTTGGGGAGTGGACTTCAAATCCATTATATTTCACATCTTAAAAATCATATTTTAATAATAAATCAATTTTTAATGATAGAACCCGAAGTTACTCTCAAACTCGCAATAGAGCACGGGCTTAACGAAGAGGAATATAACCGGATACTTAAGATTTTAGGTAGAACACCATCCTTTACCGAACTTGGTATTTTCAGTGTAATGTGGAGTGAGCATTGCAGTTATAAAAACTCAATTGCTTTACTAAAAACACTTCCCCGTGAAGGTGGAAAGTTACTCATTGGTGCAGGAGAAGAAAATGCCGGACTGGTTGATATCGGAGATAATCTTGCAGTTGCATTCAAAATTGAAAGTCACAATCACCCCTCTGCTGTTGAGCCGTATCAAGGTGCTGCAACTGGTGTAGGCGGAATAATGAGAGACATTTTTACAATGGGTGCCCGTCCAATTGCTTCACTTAATTCACTTCGTTTCGGCTCAATTGAAGATGCACGAACGCGATATCTTTTTGCAGGTGTGGTGAAAGGAATCGGCGATTACGGAAATAGCTTTGGTGTCCCTACAGTTGCGGGAGAAGTTTATTTTGATGAATCATATCAGGGCAATCCACTTGTGAATGCTATGGCGGTTGGTATTGTGAAAAAGAAACAGTATGCAAGTGCAGTTGCCAAAGGTGAAGGCAATCCTGTTATGATAGTTGGTTCTTCAACGGGAAGAGACGGAATTCACGGTGCTACATTTGCTTCGGAAGAACTTTCGGAAAAATCGGAAGCAAAACGTCCTTCTGTTCAGGTTGGCGATCCGTTTACAGAAAAACTTTTGCTTGAAGCATCTCTGGAAATTATTAAAAACGGTTGGCTTATAGGAATACAGGATATGGGTGCTGCGGGAATTTCCTGTTCAACAACAGAGATGAGTGAAAAGGGAAATTCCGGTATGAAAATAAATCTCGATAAAGTTCCTTTGCGTGAAGATGGAATGAGCGCTTATGAAATCATGCTTTCCGAAAGCCAGGAAAGAATGCTGTGCGTGGTTAAAAACGGTTACGAAGACAGGGTGAAAAAAGTTTTTGAAAAATGGGATCTTCATTGCGAAATTATCGGTGAAGTTACGAAGGACGGAATGCTTGAAGTAGAATACAAAGGAGAAACAAAAGCAGTTCTTCCACCTTTTGATCTTGTTCTTGGCGGAGGTGCACCTGTTTATACGAGAGAACAAAAAGAACCTTCGTATTTAAAAGAAACAAGAGCGTTTGATTTTTCTTCACTTTCCAAACCTGAAAACATTCAGGAAGCTTTTGTTAAAGTTTTTTCGTCACCGAACATCGTTTCTAAAAAATGGGTATATGAACAGTATGATTCGATGGTGAGAACAAATACAATAGTCGGTCCTGGATGCGATGCCGCTGTGATTTATATAAAAGGAACCAACAAAGCACTTGCAATGAAAACCGATTGCAACGCACGTTATGTTTATCTTAATCCTAAAGAAGGAACAATGATAGCTGTGGCTGAAGCAGCGAGAAACATAGTTTGCTCAGGAGGAATTCCTTTGGCAATAACAAACTGTTTGAATTTCGGCAACCCTTACAAACCAGATGTTTACTGGCAGTTTGCAAAAGCGATTGAAGGAATGGGTGAAGCATGCAGGTTTTTTGAGACACCTGTTACAGGCGGAAACGTTAGTTTTTATAATGAATCACCAGGTACTGCAGTTTATCCCACACCAACCATAGGAATGGTTGGCTTGATTGAAGATTTGAAAAACATTACTACATCTTATTTTAAAAATGAAGGCGACCTTATTTATTTATTAGGTGAAGATAAAGAAGAACTCGGCGGCAGTGAATACTTGAAAGTAATTCACGAAAAGGTTGCAGGTGATTCACCTCAAATTAATCTACCGGTAGAAAAACTTTTACATGATTCTCTTTTATCTTTAATTAAAGATGATCTTATAAAATCTGCTCACGATGTATCGGAAGGTGGAATAGCTTGTTGTTTGGCTGAGTGCTGTATAATTAATGAGGAGAAAATAATTGGTGCGGAAGTTAAAATCCCTATAAAAACAAGAACAGATTTCTCATTATTTTCAGAAAGCCAGTCGAGAATAATTGTATCAGTATCACCAAACAACAAAGAAAATTTTGAATCAAAGCTGAAGGAATTTAATCAGCCGTTTACTTATCTTGGTATAGTTGGAGGGGAAAGTTTCAAAATAAATGATGAAATAGATTTAGAATTAAATAAAATATCTGATCTTTATTACAACACAATCCCGAATATAATGAACAGTGAAAAATAAGATTCTGAAAAAAATAAGGGCTTCAAAACTCTATAAATACTTCCGAAAAATACGATTCATTCTTAATCTGAAGCCATCCTGGCATAAATTTAAAGCATTTTCCAGTCACTATTTTGGGGGACTTTATGACAGGGTTGACCGGCATCATGTTTTTTTACTTTCCGGCGGGCTGGCGTTTTCTCTTTTTGTATGTATCATACCTTTTACACTAATTATATTTTGGCTGCTTGGTAAGTTCCTTAATTCCGCTGAAGTTGAAATGCAAATTATAACATTAATTGATACCGTTATTCCGTATGAAGGTTATGCAGATTTTGCCAAGCAAATTATTTTTGACAGGGTTAACGAAGTTGTGGAATTCAGAAACCTTGCCGGTTTTGTGGGAATAGTAGGTTTATTTTTTGCCGCCAGCGGTTTTGCAAGTAGTTTAAGAACGGTACTCAATAAAGTTTTTGGAACTGATATTGATATGAACTTAATTTTAGGCAAGCTTCGGGATTTTGTTGTTATTCTTATTGTAGTTCTTTCGTTTTTTATCACAACAATGCTGCTGCCTTTGGTAGATTTTTTCCGCTCATTTGCAGAGGCAACACCTTACCTTCAATTCTTTAGCAAACCGATATTCCATCAGTTTTTCTCGACATCAATTTCATTCATTATAATGTATTTCCTCTTTTCTTTAATGTACAAATTTATGCCCATTGTAAAGATCCGCAAACGTTCTGTACTAATCGGTGCGTTGTGGGCATCTATGTTATGGGTTGGAGCTAAAGTGCTTTTCGGAATGTATCTTGCAAGTTTTACAACTTTTAGCAGAATTTACGGTGCTTATGCTTTAGGAGTTGTAGTAGCTTTCTGGATTTACTATACTGCCGTGGTATTTATTATTGGTGCAGAGATCGGAAAGTTGTTTGATGAGCGGCTTGATAAAAAACACGAAACTACTGAATGGCTTGACATAACCGAAATTACTCAGTAATCGCATTATATTTAATTATGATTTCTACGAGATAACAAATTAATTTGACACGGGAAAATTATTTCAATTGTTTTCATGCTGTTATGTGCTACTTTTCACCAGAATTACTTTTATTCTTTTTGGATAATCCAATACCAATAACTAAGAATACTGACCAAACTAAATAGATTGGAAACCATAATGACCACCATACTCCACCACCGATATCTAACACGATTTGATTAAATAAGTTAAGAACAATAGTTATAGAGAGCCCTATTAGACCCATATTTACAAAAGGATGTTTTTTATTCACCTGGTATTCTCCGTATTCGATAAGTTTATGTATAGTATTATTAATTTTTCTTGTGTACTTAACGCTCGCCAGAACCTGTTTTGAAACGCTTCAGTGTTTAACAATCCGAGTTTATGGCTTTGTTAAACCTCTGTTTCATACCAGACCGAAATTATATGTTTTGCCGGATCGGCACTCCCTCCACAGGAAGATTGTTTTATATCGATAATCTTTATTCCCGGATGACTTTCAAGCCAGGTATTAATCTCTTGTTCAAGTTGTAACGATATTTTTGATGATTTGCTAAAGTATCCGCCGCATTTGGAAAAAATCTTTACTTTCATTTTAACTCCTCATTTTGAGTTTTTATTTATGAAGGGCTAACCATATGATTAGGTAGTTTTATAGAAAACTACAAACATAAATTTGAAATATAAAAAATATTTCTTAATATCCTCTGCATATTAAGGTTATTGGCAATTTTGATTAAATATAATTACCTTAGCTAAAGTTATTCAGTTGTAATTTTCGTAGAAGAAGTTCGTAATCTTCAGTTTTGTTCATATTAAAGTATAAATCTTCATTATAAAAGGGAAGGGATTCTGCGGAAATAATTTCAGCACCGACTATATCAATTAAACTTAATACATTGAACTGACTTATTCTGAATCAGGACGATAGTCAAACATTAATTTTGTCTCAAACGAGAGTCCTCTGGGTCTGTTCTTGTAGTAATCCTTTGCAGGTACATTGTTTCCTCTGTACATGGAGACCCACATCTTTGCAAAATCAAACACGAAAGCTGCCGGTGCAACTTGGTCGTAGTCGTCACGCTCTTTAGCCAGGTCCCAGATAGCGCCAACAGCAACTAAGAGATTATCGTTGAGCCATGCAAAACCGTGGAAGCCAGGACCATATAGTCCGGAATGGACGACGACATAAGATTCTTCTTTTGAGAAGTCATAAAGACGCAACACTGAACTGTCATCATATCCCACGTGGTAGAATCCGTCCCTTTTAAAAATGGACCAGCTCTCACTTGAGGAAACCGCCAGCAGACCATTGGGAGAGAATGAGAAAAACGCCAGGTTAGGTTTACTCAGAAAATACTCAAGCGGCGATTTCTTGGAATGAGTGTTTATTTCAATCTCACTCTCCCGATACAGGGTGAATTGCTCCAAGGTCATAGAAGGAAGATGCTCCTTCCATTTTGTTTTCCAGTGGACGAAGACATATGATGAGTCGAGTAGTTGCAGGATATAACTGTGGTTTGCCGGCGTCACTTCTTGTGATAATGTTTGAGATGATGCAACGAGCATTAATAAGGATGCTATGAGGCTCGTTCGAATAGCGGAATTCTTCAAGCATTGACTCATTGGTTGCGAGACTGCAAGCCATATAATAATATAGTTTTTTAGAATAATACCCATAAAAATTAATAACTCAAAGCGTTTTTATAAATATCCTAAGAATATTAAGGATATCGAGCAATCTTGATTAAATATCATTAACCTTAACTAAAGTTCTTAACTTGTAATTTTTGTAGAAGTAGTTCGTAATCTTCAGTTTTATTCATATTGAAATATAGATCCTCATTATAAAAGGGAAGCATTTCAGCATTAATTATTTCAGCACCTATCTGGTCAATTAATTTTAATACGTTGCAGCGTCTCTTCATTTGTGCATGGTCTCTTAGTTCAACTTCTAACTGAGCTTTTAATATTTCTTCTGCATCACTTAAACAATCCTTTGAATATTTTCCGGCAAGTTGCTGAATAAATCCATCTGCTTTTGCAACCGTTATTAATTTATTGGTTTTATATTCCATCAAATAATTTATCATTTCCTTTGTCATTAAAGGCAGATCGCAGGAGATAATAAAATTTATATTTGTTTTGGAATGTTTTAGCCCCGAGTGAATTCCGGCTAAAGGACCTCTGTGCCGGAAGATGTCTTCATAAATTGGAACACCGAGAAATTTATAATCATCGGGTTCGTTTGTTATAAGAATTACATTATTAAACATGCTTTGCAGTAAATCGTGCATTCTCTCAATTACGGTTTTATTGCCTATCTTCAAAAAAGATTTATTTGTTCCCATTCTTGAACTTTTACCACCCGATAAAATAATTGCTGTTATATCATCATACATTTTACAATTTTTCCTTTCATCGGATTTATTGTTTCTTCTTCAATTATCATCAAACAATTCGCCTTGCTCATTTCCACCAGGCTGCCCGATGACTGACTGAATTCCGAACTTACTGCATACGTTCCATCTGTTCTTTTTGCTAAAACACCTCTCATAAAATGCCGTTTTTTATCCCTCTTTTTTAAATTGTTTTGAAGGACAGCTTCAAAGTATTCCCGTTTTGGTTGATTGTATAATTTAATGATGTTTTCACGAATGAAAATTTCAAAATTAACCAAACTCGAAACAGGATTTCCCGGAAGTCCAAAAACAAGCATTGAATGAGCGCCGCTTTTGAATGATCCAAACACTATTGGTCTGCCCGGCTTTATAGATGCTCTCCAAAAAATTATTTCAACACCTAACTCTTCAAAAACTTCTTTTACATAATCAAATTTGCCAACGGAAACACCGCCTGTTGTAATTAGAATATCAATATTACTGCTGAGTGCGTCTGAAATCTTCTGCAGCAATAATACCTTTTCATCTGAAACAATCCCTAAATCTACTGCGTTCATATTCAACTCATCAATTACTGCAAGTAAGGAATATGTATTTGATATTCTTATTTTATCTCCCGTAGGTTTTTCATCAACAGGAATTAACTCATCGCCGGTTGCCATCACTCCAATGTTTAATTTTTTAATAACACTTATTTCAGATTTACCACAGGAAGCTGCCGCCGCAAGATGTCTGGGTTTCAAAAAAGTGTTTTTCGGAATTGCTATTTCTCCGTTTGCAATGTCGCTCCCTTTTTTTCTGATGCTCATACCTTTTCTGAATTTGGCGTTCTCTTTAAGTGAAGCGGTATCTTTGTTCACATCAATATCTTCAACAGGAATTATTGTATCGCAAAATTCAGGTATTCTGCTTCCGGTCATTATAGTAACTGCGGATTTTTCTTTCAGTTTAAACTCTTCATAATTTCCCGCAGAAATTTCCCCAACTATTTTCCACTCATTAATATATTCAATATATTTAACTGCAATTCCATCCATAGCAGAATTATTGAATGGAGGAAGATCAACATCTGCAATAACCTCTTCGGCTAAAGTTCTGTGTAAAGATCTTTCCAATAATACCTTTTCAGTCTCAGGATTTATTTCGTTAAAACCTTTTTCAATAATTTTATACGCTTCGTCAAATGATATCATCTTAATTCAGTTTTGATTGGTGGTCTTTTTGATGATTATTTTATTTTATGATTAAAGTTTTTATTCTATAACACCGGGATTAGGAGTCTGTTGCAGAATTACTTTTTGTCACACCGAACGAAGTGAAGTGTCTCATTTTTAGTAAATATGAGATTCTTCATTCCGCTACGCTCCATTCAGAATGACATTTCAACCTCGTGCAACACAGACTGAAGTTAGGTGTTAATAGTTCACTCATTAATTGTTTGAATCATTAATTTTATATGTCCCGCTCTTTCCGCCTGTTTTCGTAATCAGTTTTGTTTCCGAAATAACCATTGATTTATCGATAGCTTTGCACATATCGTAAACAGTAAGCGCCGCCAAAGAAGCTGCTGTTAATACTTCCATCTCAATTCCTGTTTTACTTTCTGTTTTGGCAAAAGATTTTATTTCAACACGTTTTTTTTCTTCGTTTAAGTGCAGTTCAACATCAATTTTGGTGATGAAAATGTTATGACAAAGCGGAATGAGTTCCGAAGTTTTTTTAGCTGCCTGAATTCCCGCTATTTTTGCAACTGTAAACACATCACCTTTTTTAATATTGTTTTCTTTTATTGCTTTAAAAACTTCATCACTTATTTTTACTTCGGAATAAGCTTCGGCAGTTCGGATTGATATTTCTTTATCGGAAATATCAACCATATTAGCTTTGCCGTTTATGTTCGTGTGTGTTAATTTCGTTTCCATCATCCGCCAATACTTAACATTTGATTTTTTTCGTAAGTTAATAATTCCTTCACCGGAGGGTGGTTCTCTTTTTTAAATTGAAGTGTATCGGAAATAAGTAAAGTTATATCTTCATCATTTAATGACATGTTATTTAACAGCTCTTTAAAATTTAGTTCATCAATGCTATTTGTGAATAAGCAAAGTTTTAATATTCCGCTTGCTGTAATCCTTAACCTGTTGCACATACAGCAGAAGTGGTCGGATATGGAACTGATAAAACTTACTTCACCGGGATAGTCCTTAATACTAAAATCTTTAGCAACACTGTTTGAATTTGTTTTTACAGGAAGAAGCTCAAACTTTTCTTCTATTTCGGATTTCATTTCCTGCCAGCCGATAAATGCATTGGAATTCCAATCGTTATTTCCGAAAGGCATAAATTCAATAAAGCGAATATTTAAATCGTTTGTTATCGCAAACTCAACAAAATCAATTAGTTCATCGTCATTTATTCCTCTCATTACAACCGAATTAATTTTAATCGGGTTAAAGCCCAACTGTTTTGCTTCCGATATCGCATCTAAAACTGAATGGAGTTTATCCTGTTTTGTTATGTTAAAAAACTTTTCTTCCTGTAATGAATCGAGACTGATATTAAGCCGTGCTATTCCTGCTTCTTTTAATCTGTTTACGTTACCATTTAATAATGTTGCATTTGTTGTTATGCCGATTTCAAAGTTGAATTCGTCCTTCAATTGATTTACATCATCAAAAAAATTAAGCACACCTTTTCGTGCAAGCGGCTCTCCTCCTGTGAATCTTATTTTTCTAATTCCAGCATTGCCGAATATTTTTATCAACCTCAGTAATTCATCGTATGTGAGGATATCTTGTTTTAATAGTTTAACATAAGTAGAATTATCAGGATTGTAATAAAGACAGTTAAGATTGCACTTATCCGTAAGTGATATCCTTAAATAATCGTGAACCCTGTTAAAATTATCTATGAAATTCTTCATATAAAATTATAGAATAAAAATTGCCAATACTCCGGCAATGATCACTACAAATGCCGGGTGTAAATTGAAAAATAAAACCAGGGAAGCTCCAAGCACTAAAAAGATTAAACTTTTTGCTTCAGCAAAATTTGTAACAGCATATTGATACATAATTGCTGCAATCATTCCGACCATCGCATATTTTATACCGTTAAATGCTTTTACTACAGTTACATTTTTTTCATACTGAGTATAAAAATAGGCAGCAATCATAATAATTGTTGCCGGCATAATAAAATTTCCCAGGTTTGCAACAATGGCTCCAGGTATTCCTGCAACTTTGTAACCGGTATAAGTTGCAAATTTTATTGATATTGCGCCGGGAAATACTTCAGCCATACCAAGTACTTTCAAAAAATCATCCTGCGAAAGCCAGTTGTGATTTTGTACTACTTCCTTTTCTATTAGTGGGATAAGAGAATAGGCACCACCAAATGAAAAAGATCCTACTTTAACAAAGGAGATAAAAAGTTCTATAAACTGAGTCATTTAATTCTCCTCAATAATATCATCAATCCAGCTTAATGAAGCCATCATTGAAGGTAAGCCGATTGTTGGTAAAGCTAGTAAAGCCACCTGGCGCATTTCCTCTTTTGATGCACCCACTTTAACAGCTTTTCTTACGTGTGAATGCACTGCTCCTTCCAGTCGTGCGCCGGTTGAAATTGCGAGTTTTATTAATGCTCGTGTTTTTTCATCCAACGGACCTGCATTGTGAACAGCGTTGCCCATTGATTCATAAGCAGTTGCTACATCAGAATAATCTTCTTTGAACTTCAGATATCGTTTTGGTATTTGTGACATTACCCACTCCTCGTTATTAAATAAAAAAAGCCCCGCTTTACAAACAGGGTAAATTAAAATTAGTTACAGAACTAAAAATTTCTCCTTTGCAAAGCATTCTGGCAAAAAGCCGAACTGGCAGGCAAATCCATTTCTAAATTTACCCTATCGGTTACTGCTCATATCCCGTTAGAGACTTAGAGTAACAGCAACTCGGAGATTGTTAATAGATTATGTTTAATTGATTATTCTAAAGTAACCTTATATATTATACATTCATAAATAATTTAATAAACTTTTTAACTATCATTGAAAAATTACTCATCTAAAAATAAATTAAAAAAACATTTATTTATTTATTGACAATAAAAATAATTGTGTGTAAGTTTAATCGGATAAAAAAATCTGATTATTGTTATGACAGTTATATTTTCAAAAAAATGCGAATACGGTATGCAGGCGGTTCTCTTCCTTGCAGCTAAGGAAACAGGATCGGTAGTATCAGCCGAAAAAATTTCACAAGTCCTTAAAATTCCACGCGAATTTATATCAAAAATATTACAAAGCTTACGAGATAGTGGAATCATCCGCTCTACCAAAGGAAAATTCGGCGGATTTTTTCTTGCAAAACCATCTTCTGAAATAAAACTGATTGATATTGTTGAAGCAATTGACGGACTGGAAATGTTTAACAGTTGTGTGATCGGTTTCCCGGAATGTTCGCCCGATAGTCCTTGTCCGGTTCACGATAGCTGGGGTGCTTTAAGAACCCAGGCATATGAGATGCTGTCTAACGAAACATTGGATAAATTAAAAGAGAAAACTTTAAATAAAATTAAATCTCTATAACGTACAAACAATACTCAATTATGGTTGCAATGAATAAAAAGAAGAAAATAGTTCGCAACAGTGAAAAGGGTATTCAAAACGTGAGGTTTTTAGTACAAAGTTTATTTGCACTGCTTTGTATCTGGATAGGAATTGAGTTTTTCGGTTTCATACAATATCTCGAATCAGGAGGCACAACTGCTTTTGTTGAAAGACCTCCAGGAGGAGACGGTTTCCTGCCAATCAGTTCCATGATGAGCTTTTATCTTTTTTTGATGACAGGAATGATACATCAGGCACACCCTGCGGGACTATTCATATTCTTTGCAATTTTATTAACCTCACTCGTTTTTGGTAAGGCATTCTGTAGCTGGCTTTGTCCAATCGGATACTTATCAGAAATTATAGCAGATGTTTGGAAGAAAATTTTTAAGAAAAATGTTCAACTCCCTAAGTGGTTAGATTA
>Ga0209987_10001570_pt1 | contig 12553 bp, 9 predicted proteins | sample N074metaG_FD_182134 | JGI IMG/M metagenome (GOLD analysis project Ga0209987, IMG submission 182134) | Deep subsurface microbial communities from Kermadec Trench to uncover new lineages of life (NeLLi) - N074 metaG (SPAdes) (version 2) | ecosystem: Environmental > Aquatic > Marine > Ocean trench... | reverse complement strand
GCCGTGAAGCGCGAACGAAATGGCCTAACACGATATCCATCCCCGCGGAGCAGTTCCGCGAAAGGCTTATAGATACCCCCGGCCGTATGATAGTTGAAATGAGCCTCGTCGATGCAGACGTTTGGACCGTCACCCGCATTATAGGATGGATCGACATTAATGAAACGATACTTCGTATCAACCCAATCCTTTGGTAATGAGGCGGCATCTGCCCAAGCTTCCCAGGCCGGCACCGGTGCGGCAGCGTCGTCAGGAGCGGGCTTACCTTTGCAGCCAAACAACAAGAATGTGCCCATTAGCAACGGTATTAGAAAAAGCAGGTTTTTCTTTGCCCGCAAAGCCTGAATTGCAACCGCCCAAGCCAGCGCAAATCTTGCGGTTGATTTGTTGATCATCACCCACCTCTTTCCATCTGCCTTAGGGCCTATATTGCACAATTCTTGATGTCCAGAAACTTAAAACCAATTGGGACACATCGCACTGGAACGACTTAATGTCCGCTTTGGGTCAAAAGCAGACTCTTTTGAGAAGGTCCACTTTTAGCCAAAAGCAGACATTGACCAGGACCGTTTGACGATGCGCCCAGCCGCCGCTATTCGGGCAGGGTCACCTCAAACTCGATCGCTGCCACCTGCTTAAGGGGCATTGGGTCCTTACGTCGGCAACCGGCGTTGTGACTGAAGTTAAGGCGGGTGATAGCTGGATTTCCCCAAATGGCTGGAAGGGGACCGCCGAAGTCCTGGAAACCGTCCGCAAGGTCTATTTTATAATCAGTTGATCATTCGGGCGGGGCGCCTTCAAACTGCTCTGCGCCATCGGTAATTTCATGCCAAGGCGCCTTTGAGCCGACAAACATGTGGTAAGCCTTTGGGTGGTCCGGGTTTCCCTCAACCGCGCCCATGCTTAGATAAAGGTAATCAGGATAGGTATTTACAAAAACCAGAATGTTCGAACCGCAGGTCCGGCAAAAAACCCGGTCGTGGTCACCGGAGGATGCATATACCTTGATTTTGTCTTCGCCGGTCACATAACGGAATTTTTTGGTTTCCACTTCAGCAAAGGTGGCAAAAGCGGCGCCATGCAAACGTCGGCACTGCGAGCAATGGCAGTGGCTGAAATCCGAGATTTCACAATCGGCTTCAAAGGAAACCTGTCCGCATTCGCAATGTCCTTTTATCATCAAATTCTCCTTTTGCCTTTGGGCCATGCCAAATAGCGGGGAATCCTAGATTGAAAGCCCAGGCACGTCCATCCCTGTTTTATATGGATTGGAGGGTGGGCGGGCCGGCTTTGTGTTAAGTTTACTTTGAAGTATACTGTGCCTTTCTAACCGAAATAATTTGGACCAAAACCCTGAAATAAAAAACAGGAGGGAGATATGAAACAAAATATCATAGGCGTATTCATTTTATTTACGTTTGCTTTGCTAGTTTTTTTCCCAGTTGAAGGCAAGGCGAGAGAATATCCCCGCCAACTGGCCCAGCAACCTTTTTCTTCCCTATTTCTATTGGCCCAGTATCCCTCCGGAGGAGGGGGGCCGGTGGCGGATTATAATTACAACAAAGCAAAAACCCCCGAGGAACAACGCCTGGAATACCTGCAACTGGCAAAGAAAAATGAAGAACGGGCGGAAAAGCAACTCAAAAAAGGTCAGAAAAAAGCAGACAAATACCGTGGCGAAGCTGCAGAAATAATGGCTCAAGCACAAGCCGCGGCGGAGGCAAACCCCGACGATGCAGAACGGATTTTAGAGAAGGCTAGCCAAAAGGCTGAACGTCTAGAGAAAAAAGCGGAAGAAGCCCTGAAAAAGTCTGTGCTAAAGGCTGAAAAATATACCGCCAAAGCAGAGGAATATCAAAAGAAAGCTGAAGACACCTTTGCTGCTTACCCCTAAGTTTTTGGCGCAGGAAACTTCCCAGGGGAGGGCACCATTTTTAGATTATTTCCAGCACCAGTTTTCCCCGAACATGTCCGGCTTCGCTTAAGGTGTGTGCCTTTTGGGCCTCGGCGAGGGGAAAAATCTGAATTTCAGGGATTGGGAGGGTGCCCGCCTCCACCAATTTGGTGATTTTAAAGAGTGTCTGGCCATTGGGTTCGGAATAAAGTCTGAGCACCCTGTGACCCAAGGTCTTCGCCCGATCCTCATCGGGCGGATCATTAAGGCAAACAAGCGCGCCGCCGGGTTTTAGGATATCAAGGCTCTCATCAGGGATTTGATAACCGATACAGTCAAGGATTGCATCAACGCCATCAAAGTACAGATCCTTGAGGGTCGTCCGGTAGTCTGCTTTTTTATAATCAATGCAATAATCTGCCCCCAGGCCCTTACAATAGTCATGATTGGCCGTTTGGGCCGTGGTTAAAACGGTGGCGCCAAGGTGCTTGGCAAGGGGGATAGCCAGCGAGCCGACGCCACCAGCTCCGGCATGTATGAGGGCCACCTGGCCCGGCGACAGTTTGGCAAAATCCTTGAAGGTCTGCCATGCGGTCAGCGCGGCAAGCGGGATGCTCGCGGCTTCTATAAAAGATAGCCCCTTTGGCATGGGCCCCAAATAGCTTTCCGGCACGACGATGTATTCGGCATAGGTGCCTACTTCTGCCTTGGAAAAACGGGTGTAGGCATAAACCTTATCGCCCGTTGTGAAGTTTTTCGCACCCTCACCAAGGGCCTCGATTACACCCGCCATGTCCCAGCCTGGGGTGATCGGGAAGGCATGTTCGAACACGCACTCGAACTGGCCGTTTCGGATTTTCCAGTCGATCGGGTTAACCCCGGCAGCATGAATTTTGACCAGAACCTCACCCGGTCCCGGTTCGGGGATTGGTAAATCTGATGCCTCAAGGACATTCGCCCCACCGAACTCTTCGTAGGTGATGGCCTTCATGCTAGCCTAATCCCAGACCGGCTGAACCGGGGCAGGAAGCCCGGTTTCTTTTTTGCAGGATTTCCGCAAATCCTCAATATTGGGGCCAAAGTCGAAGACCTCAATCTTTCCTCGTTTGGCGGCCATATCTTTTCGCATATCCTTGGTCGCTTTTTTGTCGACATCGCCCGCCTGGGTTAAGACCACGCCATAGCGTTTAGTCCCCTCAAAGCTGACCAGGCCGCGCCTGACCTCAAGGGCCACAAGGTCTGGATCGCGTTCAAGCGGGTCCCCCCAGCCACCGCCGCCCCAGGTGATATAATGCAAAAGGTCACCTTCCTTGACCTGGATGCGGTCGCATTTGGAAGACAGCACCTCACGGGTTCCGTCTGCGCGCTCGAGGATTTTTTGTGAGCGCGCGCCTGGCGTCCCTCCATTAACCCCCCACGGGTAGGTGAACCAGCGGTCATCGTGGATCGAAATCGTCCCGGCTTCGAGAAACCGGTAGCTCATGGTAATGCCGTTGCCGCCGCGGAAAAAGCCGGCGCCTCCGGAATCGGGAGTAGACTCGTAGCGTTCAATCCTGAGCGGGAAATAGCGCTCCAGAAATTCGTTCGGAATATTGGTGAACCCGGGCCACAACGAATGGCCATCGGGGCCGTCGCCAAAGGGCCGGCCGGGAATGCCGCCAAACCCGATCTGGAACAGCTGGAACCATTCACCATTTTTGTGAAAACCTGAAAACATCAGGTGCGGGCTGGAAGAAAAACCGGCGGCATTGAGAAATTCCGGCTGGCGTTGTCCCAAAAGTCCACCCAATACGTCAAAAATACGCCCCAGGGCATGGGTTCGGCAGGACAGCGCGGCGGGAAACTTTGGTTTCAATAGCGAGCCTTCGGGAATCCGCACATCTACCAGCGGGTAAAAACCGTCGTTGAAGAGGATTTGCGGGTCAAACACCATGATCATGTAGATGCCAAAGAACATCTTGAACATGTTTTCATTGAGGTAGAAGTTGATTGAACTGGCCGATTGCGGATCGGTTCCCTCGAAATCAAGAATAACCTTGTCGCCCTCGCGCCACATCGAGCAGTGGATCTTGTAGGGACCAAACCCCATGCCGTCATCGCAAACATAGTCGGTAAAGGAAATTTTTTCTTCCGCCACGGTGGTGTGGATTAACTGCTTCATGGCACGATAATTGCGCTCAAGAAGTTCTTCGGTGGCAGAAACATAAACGTCTTCACCAAAACGTTCGCACATTTCGTGAACCCGGCGCTCGGCCATCCGGCAGCTGGCGATAATCGCATTCAAATCCGAGCGGCACCATTCAGGCATGCGCACCTGATGCATCACCAGATCAACCAGGTCTTTCTGGTATTCGCCTTTCTTATAGATTTTGACCGGCGGAATTCGGATACCTTCCTCGAAAATGGAAACCGCATCGGTAGGAAGCGAGCCCGGCACCTTGCCGCCGATATCGGTCATGTGGCCAAACATCGCGGCCCAGGAAATCAGACGGCCGCTGATAAACACCGGCATCAGAATTAGCCAGTCGTTGGCGTGACTGACGGCCCCCTCGCAGGTGTACGGATCGGCCAGCCAAATGACATCGCCTTCTTCGAGATCGCCGTCATAGGCATTCAGAAACCCATCAATAAAACTGCCAAACTGGCCCACCACCATACGCCCCTTGTGATCGGCAATCAGCGGAAAGGCATCACCCTGTTCGCGGATGCCCGGCGACATGGCGGTCCGGAACAAAGTCGCATCCATTTCCACCCGGGCGTTCCTGAGCGCATTTTCAATGATGTCGAGGGTGACCGGGTCAACCTTAACCGGAGTGAATTTTTTAGAGTTTTTTTCAATAATTCTTGCAGGCATGTCTTCTTCCTCACTCCTCCGGTGTAATCAGAATGTTACCAAAACTGTCAATCCGCGCCACATGCCCCAAAAGAACCAGGGTGGTGGAATCCATTTCAGTAATAATCGCAGGGCCCTTGATGATATCGCCGGCCAGCAGCTTACGGCGATCATATATCGCCGCTTCGCGTTCTTGGCCGTCCATGTAAACCAAATGATCCCTGATTCTGGCGCGCGCCGCTTTACCATCACCCTTTTTGATCTCGGGCGAAGAAACTTTCGCCGGTTTGCCAAGCGCGACCGCCCTCAGGTTAACAAATTCCAGTGAGGTATCGAGGTTGAAGGTAAACAGGCGCTTGTGTTCGGCATTAAAGGCCCTAGCGATTGCTTCAATCCCCTTTCCCGCCTGGAAATGGGAAAGGTCCGCCGCCAAAGGCACTTCAAAGGCTTGGCCTTTATAACGGATATCGAGTTCGAAGGTGATTTCCTGATCGCCTTGGGGCACCCCTTCACCGGCAAGTTCTGTGGCAACCTCTTTCCCCATTTTGTCCATGATATCAGCCAGTTCGGCATCACTGGTGTCTTTGAACTGTTTGTTAAAGCTGCGCGCGGTTTCGACCCGCATCCGGGTGGTGGCATCGCCATAGGCGCAAAGAACCCCAGGGCTGGGCGGGATAATGACCGGCCACGATTGCATCAGTCGCCCGATTGCATTGGCGTGCAGGGGCCCTGCCCCGCCGAACCCCATCAGCGCGAAATCACGGGGGTCGTAGCCCTGCTGGATGGAGACCAGTCTCAACGCCCCAAACATGTTTTCATTAACGATATCGATAATCCCCGCGGCGGCTTCCATCACGTCAATGCCAAGCGCATCGGCGATAGTCTGCACGGCTTTTTTTGCGCCTGTCCTGTCCAGCTTCATCTCGCCGCCCAAAAGACCCTCTGGCAGATTTCCCAGAACTACATTGGCATCGGTAACTGTAGGGCTGGTTCCGCCCTTCTTGTAGGCAACCGGTCCGGGATCAGCGCCGGCGGATTCCGGACCAACCCGGAGCGCCTTGGTCAGCTCAGGAACATGCGCGATTGATCCGCCGCCGGCTCCGACCGTGCGGATATCCAGCGAGGAGGCGCGTACCGTCAGGTCGCTTACGGTGGTCTCACGCTTCAGGCGCGGCTGGCCATTTTCAATCAGCGCCACATCGGTTGAGGTTCCGCCCATATCGAGCGTCAGAATATTGTTAAACCTAGCGTGTTTGGCGACCCAGACCGCCCCGGCGACCCCGCCCGCAGGCCCGGACATCAGAAGGTTCACCGGCGCCTGTTCAGCCTTCTCGGTGCTCATCAGGCCACCGTCGGAGCGCAGTAGGTTCAGCTTTCCGCGCATTCCCCAGCCCTTGAGTTCTTTGGAAAGGTTCCGGATATAGCTTGAGACCCGGGGGCGCACCGCCGAGTTCGCCACTGTCGTCAGGGTGCGTTCATATTCCTGCATTTCGGGCAGGATTTCGAAACTGATGGAAACCGGCAGGTCTGGAAATTCCTTGGCGCAAATCTTCGCAACCTGTTTTTCATGGGCCGGGTTAATGTAGGAATTCATCAGGCAGACCGTGAGCGCCTCAACTCCCTCGTTCTTCAGGACCTGCAGGTTTTTACGCAGCTTCGCCTCATCAAGCGGGCGCACTATTTTTCCATCCGCGCCCATTCGCTCCGGGGCTTCAACCGTGCATTCCAGTGGCGCCAGGGGTTCGGGCTTGGGCCAGATAATCCAGCCTGCCAGTCCCCCGGGGACGAACGCCCGCGCCACCTGCAGGACTTGCCTGAAGCCTTCGGTGACGATCAGGCCGACCCGGCAGCCCTTGCCTTCCAGTATTGTATTGGTGGCAATCGTTGTCCCGTGCAAAAACAGGTCAATGTCAGTGGCTTTAAGGCCATGGGCTTGGCAAAGTTTCTTTGCGCCCTCAATTACCGCAAGCGAGGGGTCTTGAGGGGTTGTTGGTACTTTTGCCTGATAAGTTTCACCGGTTTCGTCGTGAATGATCAAAAGATCGGTAAAGGTTCCCCCAACATCCACTCCCAATCGATATGACATACGTTGTTCCTGTACTTTTCCGTTATATTAAGAGGCCAGTTCCCGCGGAAATTCTCCGGCCTGGCTAACCATAGCAGGAGGTTGTCTTCCCAATTTGTCCCCGACCCAGTGAGCCGAGCTGATCAGGGCCTTTAAGTCAAGCCCGGTCTTTACGCCTGAGCGCTCAAACATATAGACCAGATCTTCGGTGGCAATATTCCCGGTGGCTTTCGGGGCGAAGGGACAGCCGCCAAGGCCGGCCAGGCTGGCGTCAAACGTCCTGACCCCCGCCTCATAAGCCGCCCAGGCGTTGGCAATGCCGGTGTTGCGGGTGTTGTGGAAATGGCCCCGAAACTTCATTTCTGGAAGCGCATCCTGAAGGGCACCAAATAGATCACTCACCTGAGAAGGGACAGCGGCACCGATGGTGTCGGCAATTGCTATCTCAAACGGTTCCGCCTCGGCTAAACTTTTCGCGATCCCGACTACCCGGACAGGATCCACCAATCCCTCAAAGGGACAACCGAACGCGGCCGAGAGCGTAACCTGGGCGCTTAGCCCGGCTTTTTTTGCGCGGCGGATGATGTCTTTGGAAATTGTAATGCTTTCATCACTGGTTTGGCCCTGATTTTTCGCCGCAAACGTATCCGAAGCAACCGCGACGCAGCCAATTTCATCAATTCCACGGCTTTTTTCATTGGTTACCAGGGCACGTTCAAGGCCATGTATATTCAAAACCAGGCCGATATAGGTAAGCGACGGGTTGTCAGGTAGCCGTGCCACAAGGTCTTCGGCATCCGCCATTTGCGGGACCAACTTGGGATGAACAAAGCTGGCAACTTCGATACGACGTGCCCCGGCGGCCACAGCCTGGCTAATCAGGTTCAATTTATCCCCGGTTGAAAAAAGTACCTGTTCGTTTTGCAGACCGTCCCTTGGCCCGACCTCAACAATGTTAATGCTTTTGCTCATGGTTTTCTAAAAACAATACCTGGTAAAATTTTAATATTTTTGCCGCCTAAATTCCCAAAAAAGCTCTGAAAAAGCCTTCTGGTGGGTTCTGGAAGACCCTTTCCGTGGAAATATTGTATACAATTAGACATTAGATTTGTATACATATTATTGTGATGATCTCCCCGTGCAATCAAAAATGCACATATATTTCTTCTCAGGCGGAGGCCTAAGCCGGGTTTTTATCTGAAAACAGGATGATATAAGGTCAGATATGTTCGGAGCACTTAAAGATTTAAGGGTAGTAGAACTGGGGCAGTTGATTGCGGGACCCTTCTGCGGCCAGCTCATGGCCGACCATGGCGCTGAAGTGATCAAGGTTGAGCAGCCCGGCACCGGGGATCCGATGCGGGACTGGGGGCGCACCGAACCGCTCTGGTGGGAAGTTGTTGGTCGCAATAAAAAATCAGTCACGGTTAATCTCCGCATCCCTGAAGGACAGGACCTTGTTAAACAGTTAGTTGAGAAATCCGACTTTCTATTGGAAAACTTCAGGCCCGGAACGATGGAGCGTTGGGGCCTTGGCTGGGAGGATCTCAAAGCCATCAACCCGAAACTGATTATGATCCGGGTATCCGGTTACGGGCAAACCGGCCCTTATGCCCACCGGGCAGGTTACGGGGGCATTGGCGAGGCCATGGGCGGGCTCCGCAACCTGGTTGGCGATCCCTCAACGCCCCCCAGCCGGGTTGGTATCTCGCTTGGCGATTCACTGGCTGGCACCCTGGCATGCCTCGGCGCCCTGATGGCTCTCCATCACCGGGAAAAGACCGGCGAGGGGCAGGTGATCGACAGTGCCATTTATGAAGCGGTTCTGGCGATGATGGAATCGCTGGTTCCGGAATATACCGAGTCCGGGTTTGTGCGGGAACGCACCGGCTCAATCCTGCCCATGGTCGCACCCTCCAACGTTTATCCCACCAAGGATGGCAGCCTTTTGATTGGCGCCAACCAGGATTCGGTGTTTGGGCGGTTGTGTGGGGCTATGGGGACGCCGGAATTGGCTAAAGACCCTAAATACATCTCTCACAAGGTGCGCGGTGAAAATCAGCAGGAGCTGGACGATTTGATTGGTCAATGGACTAGCACCCTTTCGACCAGCGAACTGCTTGATGTTATGGAAAAAAATGGGGTGCCAGCTGGAAAGATTTTCAAGGCGCAGGATATGCTGGCAGACCCGCAGTTCAAGGCCCGTGACGCCCTCATTAAGGTCGATCACGACCAATATAAAAACCTGGTAATGCAGAACGTTTTCCCAAGGCTTTCAAAAACCCCTGGCAAGGTTTCCCGGCCAGCCCCGGAACTGGGGCAGCATAACACCGAAATTTTCCAGGATTTGCTTGGTCTTGGCAAAGGTGATATCGATCGCTTGAAGAAACAGGGAGCGATTTAATGGCAAGCCGCAATTCGGAAGATTTCGAACAGGATTACTATTCGGCCGGATTTGGCCACAAGCTTGGTTTTGGGACCATGCCGGCCCTTCTCCTGATTGACTGGTTTAAAGCGTATCTGGAAAAATCCTCGCCGCTGTACGCCGGAGTGGAGGCCGAACTTGAAGTGGCCAAAATACTACTTGCGGCGGCCCGGAAAAAGGGCATTCCAGTGGTTTTCACCAAGGTGGAATATATGCCGGGCGGCGCTGATGGTGGGCTTTATTATCGCAAAGTCCCAAGCCTCAAACACCTTTATCAGGGTTCTCCCCTGACGGAATTTGCCGATGGCCTGAAGCCCCAGAAAGGTGAATTTGTAATCACCAAGCAATACCCGAGCGGTTTTTTCGGAACCAACCTATCATCAATATTGACAACGTTAGCGGTTGATACCGTTATAGTGTCAGGGTTAAGCACCTCCGGTTGTGTCCGGGCAACAGTTTTGGATGCCCTGCAATATGGCTATATTCCCGTGGTTGTGGCTGATGGCTGCGGGGACCGCAGCGAAGAAGTACAAAAGGCCAATCTGTTTGACATGGATATCAAGTGCGGAGATGTCGAGACCAGCCAGACCGTGCTGGATTATCTCGCTTCGCTTTAATTTCTAATCAGAAATTTCCACCTGGTCCGGGTTGTAATGGCGCTTGTAAACCTGAAACGCGGCCAGGATGTGTGAGGTCATGACCGAATGGGCCCATTCGCCGTCCTTGGCGGAAATAGCCTCAACCAATTCGGCATGGTGTTCGTTTGAGCGCTGCAAATCATCTCGAGTATAAGATATGGCGGTTCTAGCCACCACCGGCTGGGAAATAAGGCGGGAAATGATCTTGGTCAGGCGGTCACTTCCAGCTGCTTCCCTGAGGGTTTCATGAAATTTTTTGTTTCCGGCGAGAAAAATTTCAAGATCAACACCCTTCCCGGAAGACAGCATTTTATCTATCCGCTCAACCTCTTTACGCATCGTATTGATGTGCTCTTTGGTTGCCTTTTGTGCCGCAAGCCGGGCACCGTATGCCTCAAGCATGGAACGGAGTAGAAAAATATCGGCAATATCCTGACCAGACCATTCGGAAACGAAAGTGCCGTGATTAGGAATAATGCGGACATAATCTTCCGCGGCCAAAGCCCGGAGGGCATCACGAACGGGTGTACGGCTGACCCCACAAACCTTGGCTAACTCTTCCTCCTTGAGGTGCGCCCCGGGTGCGAAAACCCCTTCCAGAATCATTTTCCTTATTATTTTAACGGCTTTGTTTGTAGCTTTCGACATAGTTTCTCCCGCGCCAGTCGTCCGGATTATTCGGCATACTAAAATACAATGTAATAACAAAACACCCTTCTTGAATTCAATATGACATTTTTTACCGGCGTAAAACTTAATATTTTGTATACAATATTCTGACGATGAGGCATACTTCCAATGCGATTCGTTGGTTTTATGGATGTCATGCATACAAAGTCGATAGTCATGGGTATTAACGTAGTGTCACTGTTCAAGCGCCGGTTTGAGGGAACCAGAAAACGCGCATATCGCTTAAAAAGGGGAGGCAAGCGTGAAAACCAGATTCTTGAGAAATTCATTTTTAACCACTGTAAGTGTTGCGACAATTCTATTTGCGGTGCCAGCTGTTGTTTTTGCGCAGGAATCAGAGGACCAAAATGCGGATGAAGCTGCAGGCGGTCCTGTACAAGTCGCCCGCGAAACTGAAGAAGTTTTTGTTACTGGCCGGCGCCGCAAGGAATCCTTTCAGGATATCCCTGCCAGTGTGACCGTCTTGACCGCTGACGTCCTGGAGGCGGCTGGTGTTCAACGCGCCGTAGATTTTATCAGGTTGACCCCCGGGGTGACCATTGTCAATGCCGCGGAAGTTGGTGATACCCAGGTTAATATTCGCGGTATCAACGGCGCCCGAGATGCTGAGAACAGTTTTGCCTTTATTGTCGATGGCATCCTGCTGACCAACCCGGCTGCCTTCAACCGTGAGTTTGTTGATCTTCAACAGATCGAAATTCTGAAAGGGCCCCAGGGGGCTATCTACGGCCGAAATGCCGCCGCAGGTGCAATCATTGTAACCACCCAGGCCCCGGATAACACATTTCGAGCCAGTGGGATAGCAAGCTACGGCAATAACAGGAGTTTTTATACCTCGGCCAGCGTCAGCGGGCCGCTGTCCGAAGACCAACTTTATTTCCAGGCCCATTTCGACTATCGCACGACCGACGGATTTTACACCAACACATTCCGCGACGAGCCCGCCGACAGGTTTAAAAGCTACAATATTTCGGGCCGCCTGCTTTGGCAGCCCTCTTCCCAAACATCGGTGGATATGAAGGTGCGCTACGGTGAAGTGGACGCTTCATCGATTGTGTTTAACTCCGTCTTTGCGCTGGAAAACTTTGCCAACGCACTTGGAAATCCGGCCGCTTTCAAGAACGTCAATGAACACGAATTTGCATTCCAGAACAATATTCGCTCGGACAACGATCAGGATGCCTTGGAACTCTCGGCAAAGCTTGAGCACGAAATGGATTGGGGCACCCTGACGGCCTGGGTGCTTTATAGCGACATCAACAATAACTTGATCGCCGACGGCACATCCGGCTCCTTCGGCTTTTTTGCCGGCGACCAGGTTTGTCAGGATTCTGCAGCGGCCCTGGCGGGGTTCCCGGTGCCCGCACCAACTTTCATATCGGGCAATCCAACGCCGGTGCTGGTGGATCTTGAGGGATCATTCCTGGGCGCCTACACCCCGCTCACCTGTGACGGCATCCAGGAGCAAATCCGCAACCAGAGTGATATCAGTTTCGAAGTGCGGTTGACCTCGCCTTCAGACCAGCGGTTGCGCTGGGAGTTTGGCGTCTATTTCCTGTCGATTGACCGCGAGGTCGGTGTTTCGCTGAACCGCGACGATGGCACAACACCAACCCGCGGGCTTTTCCAGCGGGCTGGTTCCGATACCTCAGTCGGAAACTTTACCGAAGCGCTGCTTTGGGACGATTTTGACAGCACAGTTTATGCCTTTTTCGGCAACATCAACTATGATCTGAACGACGATATCGAGGCCTCGCTGGCGCTGCGTTATGACAGTGAAAAGCGCGAAGTGACTAATCTGGTAGACCCGACTGTAACCACTGTATTTCTTGCCTATGACGGCAGCGGAACCGGCGGTTCGCCACTGAACCCGGCTTTTTTGTTTAATCCGGAAGGTATTTCCCCTCAAAGCCGCACTTTTGACAAGCTGCAACCCAAGGTCAGCATTACCTGGGATGCGGCCCCCGCGTTGACGTTCTGGGCCAGCTGGGGCGTTGGTTTCAAGTCG
>Ga0209987_10001568_pt1 | contig 12557 bp, 11 predicted proteins | sample N074metaG_FD_182134 | JGI IMG/M metagenome (GOLD analysis project Ga0209987, IMG submission 182134) | Deep subsurface microbial communities from Kermadec Trench to uncover new lineages of life (NeLLi) - N074 metaG (SPAdes) (version 2) | ecosystem: Environmental > Aquatic > Marine > Ocean trench... | reverse complement strand
GTGGACCAGATAGTGGTGGGCACTAAAAAGGTCGGGATCCCGCTTGAGAGCAGCGTCGTAATAGGCAACTGAGGCGACTCGGCCTCCCTGGCCCCGACCTGACACACTTCTCTCGGAAGCATTCCCCCTCAATACCCAGGCATGGGCATCGTCCGGGTCCAAAACGATCAACTCATCGATGGCCTGTCGGTATTCCTGGAGTCTCTTGGTGCGCTCCTGGGGAGGGGCGAAGACCCCATCGAGCTGTTGCTGGCCCAAAGCAATCCACTGGGCTTCTTTCTCCGTCACATTCCCCTGGGCGACCAACTCCGCGGCCTGTTTGTGGTGAAAGAATGCGTCCTTGTAGGCAGTGGCACCGGTGTAGGCTTTGGCCAGACCGAGGTGGGCCATGGCCAGTTGTGGGTCGTGGCGCAAGGCCTCGTGAAAGGAACGTGCTGCTTCCACCCAAACATAAGAGTGCAGGTAGGCCATGCCCTGATCGTAATAGGCCTGGGCCTCAGCCGAGTCCGTGCTCACCTTCTGGTGCATGTGACCGGCCCCGTCGGTGAGTGTTACCGGACGCTTCATGACCTCAGAAGAGGATGTCCTGGGGATGGATGCGATTTGTGAGGTGACGGTCGCATCCTGGGCCAGGGTGATCGAGAACGGTCCGATCAGAAAGATAACCAGCGCCGCAATCAGCACAGCCGCCATTTGTTGGTCAGTTTTTGTACTCATGAGACACGCTCCTTGCTTGTATCGAAATGAACCTGTCTGTAACCTTACTCCAGAGACGGCCAAAAGCCCTAACAGAAAGTCGGGATGCCGGATACGAGTCGCTCAGAACCGGACCATGAATTCACCTACACATTTCCTCATGACCGCGGCCTTGCGCCAGGCACTGCCCAGAATTCCCATGGTTCGAAGTGCCGTTCTTATCGGTTCCATTGCCCCCGACATCCCTTTCTATTTACTGACGTTGGGTTCCTTTCTGTACTACCAAAATGTAGTGGGATGGCCTTCTAATGAAACCGCGCGATATATTTTCCGCACTCTCTACTTCGAAGATCCCGTGTGGATTGCTGCTTGTAGCCTCCTGCACTCACCCGTCAGCCTGGCGGTTGGGTTGGGGGTTGCACGCTTGTTGAGGACACGTTGGAGGGACTTCTCCAATTGGATGCATTGGTGTTTAATGGCCTGCCTTTTGCACTCGTTGGTGGATATTGTCACCCATCATAATGATGGCCCGGTTCTTTTCTGGCCCCTGAACTGGCATTATCGCTTTCCTAGCCCCATCAGCTACTGGGATAATGCCCACTTTGGACGCCAGGTGGGCATCTTTGAATGGATTTTGGACCTGTCCCTGGTGGGCTACCTGATTTTCCACTGGAGACGGTCTAAAGTGTGAATTATGGTTTGTGACTGATGCGAATGAACATGGAAAAGAGGAGGAGAACAAGATGGGCTGCTACCATTCTGTGACCGTCAATGCACCCGTGGATAAGGTATGGGAGGCTTTGAGACAGTTTCACGATATGTCCTGGTGCCCCGACGTCATAACACAACTTGAACCAGTGGGAGATGCCGGGGGTACCGAAACGGGTGCCAAGCGAATCCTGAACGGTGTCTTCCACGAGACCCTGCTCACATTGGACGATAAAGAGCGCACTTTCAGCTACAGTATCGACGATGGTCCTGAAGCGGTTTCTAAGGAGAATGTACAGGGCTATATCGGGGAAGTCCGCGTCTTTCCGGTGACCGACAATGACTCCACTTTTGTTCTGTGGACTTCCCGTTGGGATTCCAGCGGTGGTGGAGTCCAGGAATTTTGTGATCCCATTTACCGGGCTCTACTGGGGGCTCTCAAAAGTCACTTCGCCTGATCGGCATTTCGCGCCAGGCAGTTCTCTAGCTGCTTGAGGTGCTTGAGATCATGGTATCCGGACATGCGAATCCGCTCATATAGGTTCATGGCCCCGAAGCGAGGATGTTCCCACCAGAGATTGCCCAGGGGACGAGACCTGAGGGGCAGAAGCTTGGTTCGGGTTTCATCCCGGGCCTGACGGAGATCTAAAAGAAGATCGGAAATGGGGAGACCGGGTGAGGGCTGGGTCGGCCCCGGCGCTGTACCCTTTCCCGATTTCCCGGTGTCGGCAGTATCCTCCAGCGGAAAAGGCCGCTCAGCCAACACCTCCTCCCGATTAAATTCTCCTTCGCGGCTATGGGCGATCGACTCCAGGATCTGCTGGGACAGGCGTTGCTCGCTTAAAAGCAGGTGATGGGCGATTTCACTAATTGACCACACCTCTGGGCCGGGCTTGCTTTCAGATTCGCTCTGGGAAATTTCCTCGAGGAAGGCCAGCACCTTCTCTCTGACTTCCTCTGCGAATTGTAGGGCTTGGTCGAATTCCTGCTCGGGGGTTGCCATAATCTGGAGCACTATCTTACCGAAAGCTGAATTTTCTGCCTAGACGAGAACGCATCCACACGACCAGTGATGAGCATCACTGTAGAGATTTGTGAATGTTGCCAAAGTAGTGAAGAAGAAAATACTGGAACAGTCTTTCTTACATCGGGTCACATCGAGCGTCAACAATGCGAAGCAAAGTCCTGGAAATTATCGGCGGTATGGCAATTGCGCTTGTCGTGGTGGGCATGGTGAGCAGCTATCTACTGGTGAACTTTCTCATGGTGGTCCTTCCCGGCTTTGGAGATTCCGTCTATCGAGAGGCCAGCAAGGGCCCGTATGACATGCACTCTCTGATCCGGATGACCATCTTGGCACTTATGATGGTTGTGGTTGTCTATTTTATTCTGTGGGCGGCCCACCATTCCCTCACCAGGATGAGTTTCCTCAAGAGGATGAGTTTTAACGAGGCTCTGTATGGAGTTTTTCAAGTTACCGGTCATCACGTCGTGTTCAACCTTCTGGCGGTGGCCCTCCTCCTCTGCAGTCTGGTTCTGAATATGTGGGTCACCGCCATTCACGCCGTGACCCACTACTCTCTGACTTCCATTGAAGCTCTTAGCCCTGAGATCCCGGAAAATACGCGTTTGCGCTTGAAGGTGGATTTCTATTGCATGAGAGACGCCGATGATTTTCACTACTTTCAGCGGAAGCTCCAGGTCCTTTCCAAGGCAAGGAAGGTCACACTCCCAGACTTTGATCTCCTGTAAACATGCAGGTTCGGAGTCTTTTTTTAACCCCCGCCGAGTGGCAATCCACAGGTTTAAAATCCCTCGGGTTGAACTCGAGGCAAAATCATTCGAATAATAGATAAAGAGCAAAAAAACTATGTCTGATCCAACAAATGATTCAAATGGTGTGACCAAGCGTGAATTGGCCAGCTCGGTTCTATTGAAAGAAGTTGACCTTGAGCCTTTCCTCGAACTGCTTCAAGGGGGTGAGGTGCGCAACCTGGACGAGGACGAAGTCCTGATGGAGGTCAGGGAGTCCAATCGTACTCTCTATCTGATCCTGTCCGGTCGTTTAACCATTCAACTTCAACCTGAATTGAACCCGATTGCGGTACTGGGACCTGGAGATGTGGTGGGCGAGCTGTCCTTTATCGATGGTCAGCTGACAACGGCTTATGCTGTCGCGGGTGTTCCCACCCGGGTGCTGGCACTGGATGAACAGATCATGACCTCGCTTTTGGAGACTTCACCCGATATAGCTCGAAATCTACTCTTTGTTATGGCGCGGCGGGTGCGCCATCTGACCAATCAGGAATTGCGGCGGGAGCACGCAAACTATGCTGTCCGTCAATATGCTCAGGATGTCATCATCGATAGCCTGACCGGTCTCTATAACCGCCGCTGGCTGGATAGCATGCTGGTGCGGGAGTTGAACCGCTCTGACCGCGACGGACGGCCGCTTGCCCTGCTGCTCATCGGCATCGATGACTTCAAGAAGCAGACTGCAAAAGAGGGTCGCCTGGCGGGAGAGAGCGTGCTCAATGCCATCGCAGCCGTTTTACAAGCCACCACCCGTCCAGGCGAGATGCTGGCTCGCTATGGAAAGGACGAGTTCATGACCGTATTGCCCGATACGGATACTGTCACGGGCCAGGAAATTGGAGAGCGTCTGCGTGAAGCCATTCACCTGGCCCAAGTGCCCACCTCTAAAGGGGACTCCCCCACTCCCATGACGGTCTCGATTGGAGTGGCTGAGAGGATTGCTGGGGATAAGGCCGAAGCCCTGATTTCGGCCGTTGATGGGGCCCTTTACGATGCAAGGGAGGCCGGGGGTAACCAGGTGTGCCAGGTCTCGCGCTCCTCTAACGGCAAATCCTCTAAGGGTAAATCCTCTAAGGGTAAATCCTAGTTAAGTGGTCGCTCTACATTTGCCCCTTTCTCGGGCAGTGACCAGCCCGGATGTGCATAGGTTCTCGTCACCAAGCGACGTAGGGGCGAGCCGGTGGCTTGCCACGAACAGTTAGGATGGCACCGCATCCGGAATGTGGGAGGCACCTCAGGTGCCGAACAGGTCGATCCCTAACGTAGCTCCTACCTCGGAACACAAGATAACTCTCGCCTGTTCTTTCCCCATTCCTTTTGGATTCGGCACCTGAGGTGCCTCTCACATTCCAGAGGTTCTTGTCACGAAGCGGGCTAGGTCCAGAAGAAATAATACATCAGGGCCAGGATCATTCCTGTGCCCAGGTTCATGAGCACACCGTTCTTGATCATCTCCTTCACCCGAACCAGACCGGTGGAATAGGCTATAGCATTGGGTGGGGTCCCCACCGGCATCATGAAATCCAGCGAGACACCGATGGCGATAAGAATTGCCATAGCTCTTACGTCAAGACCCAGGGCCTTGGCTACCGGAATCATGAGAGGAACCAGGATGGCTGCGGATGCCGTGTTGCTGACGATCATGGTGATGAGGATGCCAAAAAAGACCAGGATCACCACGATCAGGAATAGAGGGACTCCCAGCAAGTACCTGGCCAGTATTTCAGCCAATAAAACATCAATTTTGACCTTCACGAGAGCACTGCCCAGCGAGAGTCCCCCTCCGAATAGGAGCAGGGTTCCCCAGCTGATTTTACCCAGGTCTGTGTCGTCAAGGAGCCCCATACCGTACAGGAGCAGGATGGGCAGGAGAGCAACCGTGGCCGAGGTCAGGCCGGTGAGTTGGGTGGTAAGCCATCCAAGCACCGTCACCCCAAAAACGCCCATGATGAGGACCTGGTTTCGTGTAAGGCCGGCCTCCCTTCTGCTGAGCGTGATCTCTTTGACCTCCGGCCGGTTCAGAAGACAGACCATGAGCCACACATAAAGAAGAGCGACGATGACAAAAGGAACGGTTTGTGCCATCCAACCCAGGAAAGTGATTTCAATTTTTTCAATGCTATTCTCAGCCAGGAAACGAACGGCAATGGCATTGGGAGGGCTTCCCACTATGGTGGACAGTCCGCCGATGGTTGCGGCATAGGCCACGGCCAGAACACAACCCTTTGCAAAATGGGAGGTTTGGGAACAGATTCCGTTCTCTTTGAGTACCACGATACATATCGGAATCATAATGGCGGCAGCAGCGGTGTTGGACATCCACATGGAGAGAAAGGCTGTCACAATCATGAGCCCCAGGATGAAAATATAGGGATTGGTTCCTATTCGCCTGAGTAGGGTAGTGGCGACGAGAGAGTCCAGATCGTACTTTTGCATGGCCCGGGCCAAAATGAAGCCGCCCAGGAAGAGCACGATGACGGAATCGAAATAGGGCTGAAAAATCTCCTGTGCTCCGAAACCGGCCACAACAATCAGGAGGAAAGAAGAGAGAAGGGAAGTGATGTAAAGGGGAATGACCTCCGACACCCAGAGCACCACGGCCACGGCCACCACAGCCAGCACCAACCTTTGCTGAGCTTCCAGGAGGCCCGTTCCCCAGTAGACAAGGAAGGCAAGGAGGAGAGCAAAGAGGAAATAACCCACCCTTCGCCGATTGCTGATCTGATCTACCATCCTTTCCCTTTCCTAGCCCGGATGATGCATAGGTTATTGTAGCGAGGCGTCGAAAACGCCGTTCTGGCTAGGGGCGCGGGGACACCCGCTTGCGGGTCGGGCACCGCAGGCGTGCTGTCCTGCACTCAAAAGCACGAATTCACGAAAGCACGAACACCAGGAGTGGCTACCTTCCCAGACTCAAAAGATTGGCCAGGATCCGATAGGCTCCCGGCACGCCGGCGGGCAGTTGTCGCCACAGTCCGAGACCGACGTAGATCCATCGGCCCTGGCCGTATTCGGCCTCTACAAGGGAACCCAGCTTGATCCCTTGATTGTAGGCAAAGGTGTCGTGGGTGAGGATGAGGTCGCGATAACTCGAATCCTTCTTGCCCATGAAGTACAGGCCGCGTTCCTGAACCCAGTTTTCCCAGTCGCTGGCGGTGATCCGATTGGGAATATTGAAAACCGGGTGGTCCACTTGTTCGATGGGAGCGTTTTCATCTGTCACTCGTCCGTTTCCCACTTGAGCAGGGTAAGGAGCGTAGGGGCTGTCCCTCATCTGACGTCGTCCGTCAGGTCCTTCCACAACTTCGTTGAACTCGTATTTGTTGTATTGGACGATCATGGTCCCGCCCTCCTTGACCCAATCCAGAAGGCGGCTGTTATAAGCTTTCAAATCTTCCCGATTGAGATAGGCTCTCACACCGGTGACGATGACATCGTACTGTTGAAGATCCCCGAATGCCAGATCATCCTCGCTCAGGAACTTGAAGTCCACGCCCAGCTGCTGGAGTGCTTCGGGAACTCTGTCGGCAACACCCATAATGTAAGCAATACTCAAATCGGATCGGACCTTGACGTCCAGCGTTTTCACCTGAATGGTAGACGGGGTATACCAAAGGCGGCGCTGGATATGGTGGTAGTCAATGACCTGGTAGCCCTGCTGATAGGTTTGGCCCTGGAAGTAGCCGACGGCACGAAGTTCAAACTCACCGGTCGCAATATGAGCCGGGGCAGTGACGAGAAACTTGGTGGTGACGGATTGTGCATCGTGAGTGAAGGAAACCTGGACCTCCCGGGGCACAACCTCCCATCCTGGCGGAACCTCCAGTTCGATTCTGCCGCTGTGGGGTTCCGGGTGATTGTTCAGGGCGATGACGCGAACTTCTCGACCCTGGCTGGCCTGATCCAGAGGAATGATGTTAATTCCGGGGTGAGCGGTCAGGGAAACGGCGGGCACGACCATGAGCTCATGTCGCTGCTCGCCACCTACCCAGGGTCCTTCATAACGATGGCGGGCGACGGCATGGAGTGTTGACTCCGTACCGTTGCTCTCAAAAACCACGCGAACGGCGACTACCGGTGGGCTCCAGGGTTTCGTCGCATCCTCCGGCTTCAGGACCTCATAGCGATCCAGGTTAGGATTTCTCCGCCAGTAGGGCTGAGTGAGTGCGGCTTCCTGAGGCACCGTCACTTTAAAGCTGTGGTTTACAACGGTTGACGAAGGAATCTGCCCGGGGGTTTCTTGAGTGCTTTCGATCAACCAATTGGGCGGTGCGTCAATGTGGATGCCGTGGACATCAATAGGATCAGGTCCCCCGTTGGCTAGGGTGACTACGAGTTCGAATTGTTGTCCGGGAATGACCATCCCATCATCTACAAGAACCTCCAGTGTGAGCTGGTGAGCCAGGCGGAGGGCTGCGATGAAATCCTCTTCCTTGTGATCCAGCAGGAAAAGGATCTGGAACTTCGAAGACTCATCGAGGCCTCCTGTGCCAACTTTTTGGGTCAGATCGCGTATCGCGGCTAAGCCTCTGGCCAAGTGGGGGGCGGTTCGATGAGGGAATCCTGGATGGTAGGCCGCAATGGAGGCATCAATGTGCCCTTGAATGGCTTTCAGCTCATCGTGAAGAAACGGAACCTCACTCTCTTGTCCCTGAGCATAGGCGTCGATGGCAAAAAGGGTGGTGTCGATTCCGTCGAAAAGGTCGGTCTCCGGGGAGGGGGTGTCAATGACCGCGTCGGCCTTGCTCCAATCGGAGGCACTCTCTCCCGGGAGAGCAATGAGCTGCGACATGCCCTGGCACCGGTGAAAGGAGCGTGCCTCCATCCCGACCTGGAAATACGTCCGACCCAACAGCGGATCAAAAAGGCCGGTCTGCATTTTTAGGATCTGGCTCGGATCATCATCTTGGCTGGTTCCCGAGCCACCCCAGCGGTAGCGCTCGTAGATTTTTTTGGCCTGCCAGGGGCGTAGGCCCTCTGCGATCTGCTCTGGAAAACGGGTGGGATCGGCCGCCGCGCGAAAAGCCTCTACGGCAATCAGGCCGGCCGCTTGATGGTGTTGACCGCCGCCAGTGCCGGTACGAGGAAGGGTGGTGATGACCTCGGGTCGAAAAGTGCGTATGACCCGGACCACATCCTTGAGGATTTCCTCTTTGCCCCATTTGTCCAGAGTTTCCCCCACGTCAAAGGAGTAACCAAAATCGTAGGCGCGGGAAAAGAACTGTTGGGCTGCATCATATCGATGCATGGACATCAGCTCCTCGGTCCGAAGGATACCCAATGCTTCAAACAGTTCAGAACCAATCTCATTTTGACCTCCACCCCCTCGGGTGAGGGAAAGCAGGCCGGTGCGGAAGCCGCGACCTCGGCTGAGCATGACAAACAGTGGATTGTCTTCATCATCGGGATGGGCGTTGATCTGGAGAAAACTCCCCGTGGTGGGCAGCTTTCTCAGTGCGAAGGCTAGTCCCAGAGCCCCCTCATCGAAGGAAAGGGGGGCCAGCTGTGCGGTGAGTGGCTTCACCCACAGGGAGGCCTGGACCAGCGTCAGGACAAGAGTCAACAGAAAGGAGAGTGATCTTGATCTCATGAGTTCTATCACCTCTTATTTAAGATTTCTTCATAGAAAGCTTCATATTGAGGAATAATCGATTTACTGTCAAAGTAATCGAGAACCCTTTTCCGGCTCTTTTTATGAAAGGCTTCATAGAGGTCGTTCTTTGTGAGCAGTTCCAATGACTTCTGGGCCATCCCTGAAATGTCCCCTACCGGAAGCAGAAAACCGGTCTTCCCATGCTCAACGACTTCGGGCAAGCCACCCGTAGCAGCGCCTATCACGGGCACACCGCAGGATTGGGCCTCAAGGGCGACCAGTCCAAAGCTTTCCTGTTCACTGGGCAGAAAAAACAGGTCCGCGCAGTTCATCAGCTGGGCGATGTACTCCTGCTCCCCAAGAAACAGGACGTCCTCGGAGAGTTTGAGTTCCTTAACCAGTTGCTGTACGAACAATCGCTCAGGGCCCTCACCGACCAGCAGCAGCTTGACCGGGATGTGCTCTCGAACCGTGGCAAAGATTCGAACCACATCCGTGACCCTTTTTACAGGACGAAAATTGGAGGCGTGCATCAGGATCTTTTCCCCGTTGGGAGCGAAGTGATCCTTGGTGCAATGGTTGGCTGAACTATTGTAGCGCTCGGTGTCGACAAAATTATGGATGACTCGAATTTCGCGCTGGATAGCAAACTCATCATGGGTTCTTTTTTGAAGGTAATGAGAGACCGCTGTCACCCCGTCCGATTCCTCAATATTAAATTTGATCACCTGGTAAAACGATTTATCCAGTCCCACCAGCGTAATGTCGGTACCGTGAAGGGTGGTGACCGTCTTCAGCTTCTCAGAACCAAGCATCTGCTTGGCCAGGTAGGCACTGGCTGCATGGGGGACGGCGTAGTGAGAATGGATGAGATCCAGTCCATATTGTTTGCTCACGTCCACCAGTTTGGTGGCCAGGCTGAGGGCGTAGGGAGGGTATTTGAAGAGAGGATAAGAGGACACCTCGACTTCATGAATAAAAACGTTCTGATGAAAGGAAGCGAGTCGAAAGGGCGTGGCGTAACTGACGATGTGAATCTCATGGCCTCGAGCGGCCAAGCCCAGCGCCAGTTCCGAGGCGATGACCCCACTCCCCCCATGAGTGGGATAGCAGACAATCCCGATTTTCACTTCGTTTTAGCGCCTCTCAACACTGCCCTCTGAACCTGCATCGAACAAGCCTATGGGATCATCCAATCGAAGAGGCTCGCGGACCAGAAAAGACTCACCGAAAGTTGTCCCAATAGAGGAGCCATAGTATCTGTCCCTGGTCGTGATCCTCTCCAGAAATTCGGGCCGGCTAACGAGGGTTTCCTCATCACCGAATTGGCTCTTGTCCGGATGGTCAAACTGAGATCGATAGGCTTGAATGGCCTTGATTTTCTGATCGTGACACTCCGTGATGTCTACTACGAAGGAGGGCTTGAATTCAAACCAGCAGGGATAATAGATCACCCTATAGGGACGATGGGCCTGCTGATCGGTTTCAATCTTTTTTAAGCCGGACAGAAAAGCGGCTTCCCGCACCAGATTCGAGGTGTTCTCATGGTCTGGATGGCGATCTTTCCAGTAAGGTGCGAAAACGACGGTGGGTTGGTAGGTCCGGATCTCGCGGATGATTTTCAGTTTGTTTTCCCAATTGACGGCAACATCTCCGTCGGGAATGTTGAGCATCTTGTGAGCGGAGAGCTTGAGGAGGGTTGCCGCCTGCTGGAACTCCTGGCTGCGAATTTCGGGGGATCCCCGCGTCCCCAGTTCACCCCGGGTGAGGGAGATGACGCCGATTTTACGACCTTGAGAGCTAAGTTTGATGAGGGTGCCACCGCAGAACAGTTCAATGTCGTCGGGATGGGCGCCGAAGGCCACTGCATCAAGCTGCATGGCCCACTCTAGCCACCAGGGAGTGAGCGGAGAGGCTCTCGCGTGTCATGGATGAGGAATCAGTTGGCAGCGCTGGAAGGGTCGGCCAATGCGTTGCCGAACTTCTCCTCTTCCTGCTTCTTTACGTCTTCGATCGAGCGAGCTCCGTCGAGGGACCCTACCGTTTCTGTGATACGGTTATCGTCCGTGCAGGCGGCGGCATCATTTTTCGGGGTCCACTCTTCGTATTCCTCAGGAACCTCCGCTTCGGGATAGATGGCGTTGACAGGACACAAAGGAACGCAGGCATCACAATCGATGCATTCATCAGGGTTGATGATCAACATGTGGGGATCTTGAATTTCATAAAAGCAGTCGACCGGGCAGTCAGCCACGCAGTCAGTGTAGCGGCTTGAGGCACATCTTTCTGTGACAATGTAAGTCATTAATTCGCTCCTTCTCTCCTTCTTGTCCTTACCAAGAAACTGTTGTTAACATACCAAGTCAAGTGCACCGTTTGCAAGTCTCCCAGTCGAGCCATCTAGAAAAAATTATGCGTCGATCACCTGTGGGTTAACCACGTTTTCTCTCCTGGGCTTCTTTCCTTGAAGCACGGCTTTCATGTCTTCACCCAGGGTACGAAACATACGTTCCTGAGCGCGGCTGGTCCTGGAAGCCGTATGGCCAGAAAATAACACCTTCGGGTGATGAAAAATGGGGTGTGCCAGATCGGGAGGTTCCGAGATCAGGGTATCCAGGGCCACGAAACCCAGGCGTCCACTTTCCAGAGCGGAGTACAGAAGGTCGTAGCTCTCCACCAACTCGCCGCGGGCGGTATTGATGAGGATCGCGCCCGGCTTGAAGTTTTCGATGTTGGCGGCGTTGATCAAACCTCTTGTTTCATCCGTGAGGGGAGCATGCAGGGTGACGATATCGCTGTTTTCCAGTAGCTCGGTCAGGGGGACGGAGCGAAGCCTCTCCTGGTCGAAATCTGAGGGCTCGAGGTAGGGATCGGTAACCAGCACGGTGAGGTCAAAGTTCTGGAGAAGATGCCAGACCTGCCTGCCGATGCTGCCCAGTCCCACAATTCCCAGGGTGGCACCTTCGAGGTCCAGGTTGAGGCGACGATAACGCTCCTGCCAGGCTCCTTCCAGAACCCTTTGGTGCCACCCGCGCAGATCCTTGGCGGCAGCCAGAATGAGGCCGACGGTGTGTTCCGCCACCGCCCGGGACATAGCTCCTGGCGTATACAGTACAGGAATTTTCCGCAAAGATGCGGCTTCAACGTCAACGGTGTTATAGCCTGCTCCCGTGCGAGCGATCACTTGAAGGTGGGGGGCTGCCTGGATGACTTCACTATCGATCAGGGCAGAGCCGCGGGCCACAATTCCGATCACCTCTTGATCCAGGGAGGAGAGCAGGTCACTTCGAGACGATTCATCTATGAGAATCACCTGAACGTCGGAAAAGAACTCCTCGATGACCCAGTCCGGCAAGGGTCCAACCAAGACAACCTTTTGCTGCTTTTCCCGCCCTTTCATGATGTGCTCTATTGTCTTCAGACGGGTGACAAAATAAAGCCCATAATTCTCACATCCAATCTACTGCGGCGGTGGATACGGCTGTGTCTACGGCGTTTCGCTCGGTCGGCCTCCTCAGCGTACTGCAGAGAGTACGCTTGCGGGGGCCTCCGTCGCAAGCCTTGTATTCACAACCGTCTCCGCCGCCTCGCAACGATCAGATGTGAGAAATCCGGGCTCTTGTGTGGTGCCTTCCATCCTGTGGACAAGCTCGGCAGGCCCGTGCTAGAATCCCGGCCTTGTTTACAGTCCCCATCGTCTAGCCTGGCCCAGGACATCGCCCTTTCACGGCGAAAACACGGGTTC
>Ga0209987_10001567_pt1 | contig 12561 bp, 9 predicted proteins | sample N074metaG_FD_182134 | JGI IMG/M metagenome (GOLD analysis project Ga0209987, IMG submission 182134) | Deep subsurface microbial communities from Kermadec Trench to uncover new lineages of life (NeLLi) - N074 metaG (SPAdes) (version 2) | ecosystem: Environmental > Aquatic > Marine > Ocean trench... | reverse complement strand
TGAAGAATCTCAAGAGAAACATTTTATGTCAATTTAATATGAAAAAAATCGGAACAAAAATAAAAGATTCACCTGGATATCTTAAGAGGGAAGACTTTCAAAAAAATATTCTACGTAAACTAAATGCGGTAAAGGAACAGGTAAAACTCGGAGGTGGTGAAAAAGCTATCAAACGGCATAAAGCAAAAGGAAAATTAACCGCTCGCGAAAGAATTGATCTCTTGCTTGATGATCGAAAAGAATTTATTGAACTCAGCACCTTTGCGGCGTATGAAATGTACGAAGAGTTTGGCGGCGCACCATCAGCAGGAACTGTTTACGGCATTGGGAGAATAAACGGAAACTACTACCTTGTTGTTGCAAACGATGCAACCGTAAAAGCAGGTGCATGGTTTCCGCTCACAGCAAAGAAAAATCTCCGCGCCCAGGAAATTTCTATGGAAAATCATCTCCCAATAATTTATCTCGTTGATAGCGCTGGTGTTTTCCTTCCGTTACAGGATGAAATTTTTCCAGACAAAGAACACTTCGGAAGAGTCTTTCGTAATAATGCTATAATGTCCTCGATGGGGATTCCTCAAATTGCAGCTATTATGGGACCTTGTGTTGCCGGCGGTGCTTATCTTCCTATAATGAGCGATGAAGCACTTATTGTTGAAGGTGAAGGCTCTGTATTTCTCGCTGGTTCTCATCTCGTAAAAGCAGCTATTGGCGAAGATATTGATAACGAACGGCTTGGAGGCGCAAGAGTTCAATCAAATATTTCGGGTGTTACAGATTACGTAATGAAAAACGATGAAGAATGTCTTGCTCAAATCAGAAGTCTTACAGATAAATTTGGCGATACACCAAAAGCGGGATTTAACCGTACCGAATCAAAACTGCCTGCTTTTGATCCGAAGGAAATATACGGTGCACTTCCGGAAGACACACTAAAACCTTATGATATGTATGAAGTTATTGCAAGAATAGTCGATGAATCAAAAATTGATGAATACAAAGCTGGTTACGGTAAAAGTATTATCACTGCTTATGCAAGAATTGATGGCTGGGCTGTAGGTATTGTTGCAAACCAAAGAAATGTTATTAAAACTGAAACCGGCGAAATGCAAGTAGGTGGAGTGATCTATTCCGACAGTGCAGACAAAGCAACAAGATTTATTATGAACTGTAACCAGAAAAAAATTCCTTTATTGTTTTTGCAGGATGTAACCGGTTTTATGGTTGGCAGCAGAGCCGAACACGGCGGTATAATTAAAGACGGTGCAAAGATGGTTAACGCCGTTGCAAATTCCGTGGTACCGAAAATTACAATTATTATAGGCAACAGCTTTGGTGCAGGTAATTATGCAATGTGCGGCAAGGCATACGATCCGAGATTTATATTTGCATATCCCAATGCAAAGATAGCAGTAATGGGCGGTGCACAGGCAAACAGTGTATTATTAAATATAAAATTAAAACAGGCAGAAAAAAAAGGTAAACATTTTAGCGAGGAAGAAAAGAAAAAACTGCTTGATGAAATAACCGCCGCTTACGATGAAAAGAACCATCCCCTTTACGCCGCCGCAAGATTATGGGTTGATGAAGTAATTGATCCCGCAGAAACACGTAAGTATGTTTCTATGGCATTAGAGGTTACAAATAATAATCCTGATATACAGAAATTTAGTACTGGAGTAATACAGACGTAGTGGGTTTTTTTACGTTTAAAAGTTATTGCGTTTAATTAGAAGTTAGACTCTAAATGCGTTCAATATTAATAACAATATTACTCACAACATTAATCTTTCCCCAGCAAAGCAAACTTTCCAAGGCGGTAAATTATTTATCCAGTTTTATTGCTTCGGATTATTTTGTTGGGTTAAAAGAAGCTAACTCCGATTTGGCTTTGGTTGATTCAATTTATTTAAGAGCAATTGCTTTTACGGGATATGATTATTCCGAAGCTTTGCTTGCTTTAACATTCGCAACTGTTCCTTACAAGAAAATACCAATTCTTATTCCGCTTATAAAGGAAGTCATTTATTATCCTTTAATCTCGGCTGATGATTCTACTTTCAATCTTAAAAATGAAAATCTCCCACGGTATTTATTTTATGATTCGCCTAAAACCAGCCACGGTGATGTGGATAAACTTGCTCACTTTTTCGGCAATGCCTTTATTGGTTACTCCGAGAACATCTTTGACTTGTCTTCTCTAATTGGTTATTTTGTGGAATCTTTTGAAGAGAGTTTTAAAGTTCAGTCGAAAGTAGATTACCGTGATTTGGATGTTAATTGGTACGGTGATCAGTTCGGAAAATTACTAAATGAAAATGAGGAACTTCTTCCATCTCAAATAATGCTGATCCGCTCATTAAAATATTTTAGATTTTCACCATGAAGTCGATATTAATAATTGATGATGAAATACAGATATGCGAAAGCATAAAAATGATACTTGATTATGCAGGTTATGAATCGACTTATACAACAGATGCAAATGAGGGATTAAAAAAACTTGCCGATAATCAGTATTCCGCCTTGCTGCTTGATATTCAAATGCCTGAAATGACTGGCTTTGAAGTGCTTAAAAAAGTTAAGGTTTCAAATAACGATCTGTCCGTAATAATAATTTCTGCACACGGCAGTGTAGAGAATGCAATTAAAGCAACCAAGCTCGGTGCATTCGATTTTATTGAGAAACCGATTGACCGCGACAAACTTTTAATAAGTGTTCGCAATGCAGTTGAACAATCGAATCTTTTAATTGAAAATAAAGAGATAAAGAAAAGTTTAGAAGGTGAAGGAGAAATACTTGGGGAGAGTAAAGCAATTAAAAGTATTTTAGAAATGATCGATAAAGTTGCTCCGCTTGATACACGCGTATTAATAACCGGTGAAAACGGAACCGGTAAAGAATTAGTTGCCAGGGCAATTCATCAGAAAAGCATGCGTAAGGATAAGCCCTTTGTTGAAGTTAACTGCGCTGCAATTCCGAATGAGCTGATCGAGTCGGAGTTATTCGGGCACGAGAAAGGTTCATTTACAGGTGCTGTTCAAAAGCGTATCGGCAGATTTGAACTTGCAAACAAAGGCACACTGTTTTTAGATGAAATTGGTGATATGAGTCATCAAACGCAGGCAAAAGTTTTGCGAGCCATAGAAGACGGAAAAATAGAACGTGTGGGCGGCGGGAAAAAGATTGAAGTTGATGTGAGGATTATTGCGGCAACAAACAAAAATTTGAAGGAGGAAATTGAAAAGGAAAATTTCCGTGAAGATCTTTTTCACCGGCTGAATGTAATCCCGATAAACATTGCTCCACTAAGAGAACGTTTGGAAGACATACCTATTCTTATTGAACATTTTGCCGATGATATTACTAAAAAACATAAAAAAGGTGCTGTTAATTTTAATGCTGATGCAATTCAATTTCTTAGAAGTTTAAACTGGAGCGGCAACGTAAGAGAGTTAAGAAATATAGTTGAAAGAATTATTATTATTGTTGATAAAAGAGAAATTGATAAAAAAGATATAGAATTTTTATTTACACCTGGTCAGGCATCTATGGATGATATAATTGACGGTAGTAATTCATTCCAGGAGTTTAAAGAAAAAGCAGAACGCGCTTTTATTTTAAAACAATTAAATATTAACAATTGGAACATTAGTAAAACAGCCGAAATGCTGGAGATACAGCGAAGTCATCTTTACAACAAAATGAAAAAATACGAAATTGAAAAAGGAGAATAATTATGAGTACAATCTTCTCCAAAATAATTAATAAAGAAATTCCTGCTGATATTGTTTATGAGTCAGAAAATATTTTAGCTTTCAAAGATATAAATCCGCAGGCACCGGTTCATATTTTAATCATACCGAAAACTGAAATTCCAAAAGTAACCGACTTAAACGGAAATGAACATGCCACTCTTTTAGGTGAGATGATTGATGCTGCTAACAAGTTAGCAAAGGATATGGGGATTTCAGAGGATGGTTTCAGATTAGTTTTTAATTGTGGAGATAAAGGTGGACAGGAAGTTTATCATTTACATCTGCATTTATTAGGCGGTAGACAAATGAAATGGCCCCCGGGTTGATTTTAATATCCTATTTTAATTACATCATATCCGTAATTTGATCTTATAATATTTATTGCACGTAACATCCTTCTTCGTTTTATCTCTTCAAATTCAAACAACTCTTCCTGCTCCGAATATTCTTTAAATTTACTTAACTTAATTCCTATCAATCTTACAGCAACTCTTCTTGTGTGTGCTTTCATCATCATATCCCAGGCAGCATTAAACACAGTCCTATCATCATCGGTAGGTTTAATTGTTTTTGAACGTGTTAATGTTTGAAAATCAGAATAACGCAGTTTAATATTTATAGTCGATGCCTGCCAGCCTTTGTCTCTTAATTCCTGGCAGACTTTCCCTGTAAGTTCAAACAATTTATTTTTTAAGAATTGTTTACTTGTTACGTCTTTAAATGTTTTTTCGTGCGAAATACTTTTTTGTTCATGCTTCCCGCAAAGTGGGATTAAGTATTCATTACCCCCACCGTTTGCTTTTCTATAAAGATCAATACCGTATTTACCGTAAGCAGCGGCAAAGTAATCCTGCGGCAAGTTTGTTATATCGCATATTCTGTAAATGCCTTTTGAGTGGAGATCTTTTAAAGTTACTTTTCCAACTCCGGGGATTGTTTCCACAGGCATTGGTGCTAAAAAATCTTTTTCCATTCCGGGCATTATGTAAGTAATACCTTGCGGCTTCATACAATCGGAGCCGATCTTTGCAATGGTTTTATTGCTGCCTATTCCTATTGAACACGGAAGCGAAAGTTCATCCCATATTTCCTTTTGTAGAAAAGATGCAAATGCAAACAGTGATCCGTAAACATTCTGGCAGCCGGTAAAATCCATATAACATTCATCAATGGATGCTTTCTCAATTACAGGTGCGTATAGTGATAGAATATTTTTCACTGCCTTTGAAAAGTACGAGTACTCGCCATGGCTTCCGTGAATGTAAACGCCATGAGGACAAAGTCTGTAAGCAGTTCTTATCGGCATAGCAGAGTGAAGACCATACTCGCGTGCTTCATAAGAGCATGCAGTCACTACTCCCCTGCCATACTTCGGGTCTCCGCCAACAATAACCGGCTTCCCTTTCAGGGATGGATCAAGTATCCTCTCAACTGAAACGAAGAATGCATCTAAATCTAAATGGAAAATTGTACGCATGGTAATTCAAACATAATTATCCTCTTCAACATAGTTAAATGCTTACCCCCTATGACTAATAAGAAGGAAACAGAGAAACTAATTCAGATTAAACCGGAGTTGTATCATCAGCACCGCTTGCAGATGCTGCCTCACCTTTTGTTTCATTATACATTGATATTGCCATGTCCGTAAGCTTCTCTTTTAGTTCTTTTGGAATGTACACGCGGTCGTAATATTTATCATCTTTTCCTTTTGCACTCGGGACACCAACAAATAATCCATTAGTGCCTTCGACCAAAGTAAATCCTTTGATATTAATACCTTCTCCGGTTTCCACATCAAAGAAAGCAACAGTCTTACTATCGCCGTCAAACGGATTCATCCTTGAAATTTTCATAATGTTTCTCCTATAAAATAATTAATATATATGTGTTATTAATCTATCATGTGATGATTAAAATTTTTTAGCTTTCAATTTAATATTGTAATGAAGCGAGTAATAATTTGGCTGAATCAAAAATGTATCAAGAATGGAATATAGTATTGCGAGCACAAATTTCTTGCTTTTCTATAAATACAATTATTTATAAAAAATGTCAATCATTTATAATCGGCAATTGAACAATGTACACAGAAATCCACTCCCACAGCGGAAAAATGCAATATTAACCATCTCATGCTGGTTCAAATCTGTTTTTCCTGCTTAATTGACAAAAATTTTCTTCAACCTTGGAAATGCCTTAATTATGGTTCCCGGCATTTCAATTTTATCTTTTCCTTCAAGTAAGTGAACCAACTCAAATGTATTTGCAACAGCATCGCCCTGCGGATGGTTATTCATTATTACATGTATTTCCTTAACTTTTTTCCGCACCAATTTTATCTTCTGTTCAATCTCAATCAGTTCTCCGGGCGAATATAAATATTTATACCGTTCACTGCGTTCTTCATAAGTTTGTTTCTTTCCATAATTATTAATCGAGTTTTTCCATGCCTTTTCATTTCTTCCATGAAAACGAATGTATGCCTTATCGTTTGTTATGATCGGCTCAAATGAAATTGCCTTTCCAATTTGCGGCTGGTCAATCGTACAAAAAGTAATGTTGGCTGCCTTAAAGAGATCCATTGCCTTCTTATTTTGCCAGGATGAATGTCTTACTTCAACAAAACAGTTATAGTTTGGAAAGGTGTCTCTCAGCTTTTGAATATATTGAACTGCTGAACTATCAAAAGAAAATGAATATGGAAACTGAATAAGTAATCCGCCAAGTCGTTCTGCTTTTGCAAGCAAATCAAGATTGTATCTCACTGCTTTTATGTTTTGCCCATCAAAATTTCTTTTATGTGTAAAATCCTGATGAAGTTTTATATCAAAAATAAAATTATCAGAATCGGATACTTTTCTAATCCATCCTTCTACAACTTTAGGACTAATGTAAGCATAATAAGTTGAGTTAACTTCAACACAGTTGAAGTAATGAGAGTAAAATTGCAGCCAGTCAAATCCTGCTGTTTGATTTTTAGGATAGAATGACGGCACCCAATCTTTATAAGACCACCCGGCTGTACCGATGTAATATTTTGCTTTCATAATCTTACTGACTTAATAGCACTTCTGTGAGGGTTTGATAAATTAAACCCCTACAAATTATTTCTGTTGTTCTTCGCGATCTCTAAATTTAATGGATTATTTTTTATGTACTTTTTAATTATCAGCAAATCCTTTTCATCTCTTACTATATGATCATAGTAATTCCGATGCCACTTAAAATCGATAGCTCCATCTTCACGAATTAATTTTGCTACTTTGGCTTTAAATGCCCTGATTATTTTACCCAACGTGTTTTTCTTATTTTTCATTAGAATCCAATTCTTTTCCATAGTACGGGCTTGATTCATCAAGCCCTCTTTCATATTCTCAAGAATTATAATCCCATGAAAATGATCCGGCATAATTACAAATTCATCTAATTTTATATTTGTAAATTGCTTAGGTAAGTTCATCCATACTTTCTCAATAATTTCACCTGCTTTATTTAATTTAACTTTGCCTTCTATAACTTTTCCAAATATTTCACCCTCTCCATCAACGATTACAGTAACAAAATATGCACCGCCTTTAGAATAATCATAATTCTTTAACCTTGCCGATTGTCTGAAATAATGTTTTGGATCTCGTGACATTATGTTTTAGCATTTATTAATAATATTTAGAGAGGGTTTGATAAATCAAACCCCTACATATAATTATAGATTACACACAAATTCACCCCGCCCTTCTTTTTTCCATACTCCTGTAAACACCAACCACAATTCCTACAATATTAAATGAGGGATATTTTTTATCAATTATTATTGGCTTATATTCAGGATTTTCTGATACAAGTTCTATCTGACTTTTCTTCTTATAAAATCTTTTTACTACCGCTGCATCATCCAAAATTGCAACGACTATCTGCCCGTTGCGTGGTTCCAAATTCGGATTAATAATTACAATATCGCCGCTAAAAATGTATGCATCTTTTAAGCTATCACCTTTTACTCTAAGCAAAAACGAATCCTTTGGCATTCTGGCAATTGTGGGTAAATCTATTGTATCAATCGCATCGGGATAAATTGTAAGCGGACTGCCTGCAGCTACTTCGCCCAAAACCGGACGCGGTACAAAAAACTTATCTTCAAGTGTAAGTTCTATTCCACGTGATAGTTTTGGATTTTTTCTGATGTACCCCTTCTTTTCAATCGCACTGAAATGCTGCTGAACAGTTGCCCTGTTTTTATAACCAAAGTGTCTTGCGACTTCTGCTAAGGTTGGTGGTATCCCCTTCCCTTTTATCTGATCGATAAGATGCTCAAGTATTTTTTTCTGGATTTCAGTTAATTCGCGTGACATAAACACACCTTCGGTTAGTGAGTTACAAAAAAAAGGGGGGCTGGATTTAGAGTTTTGTTCGGTTAATACTAAATACCATACATTTGTATGGTAATAATAATAATGTGGTGGGAATTAATCAAGAGCTAAATTTAAGTGAGGATAAAAAAAATCCTCTCATCAGATCAACTGAGAGAGGATAAAATGAGAACTAGTAATAATTATGCTTTTTGAAGAAATATCTTTTTTAATGATTCAATCATCTTTTCATGGAAAATGGGCTTTGAAATAAAATCATTAAATCCTGTTGCTATAAATTTTTCTTTATCGCCCGGTAGTACATAAGCAGTTACAGCAATTATGGGAATATCTTCGTAGCCTGCCATTTTGTGAATAATTTTTAACGCATCTAAACCATTATACTCACCTTGAAGGTTGATATCCATTACAATAAAATCGAACTGCTCGGTATCAAGCAGAGGAAGAGCTTCCTCAAAACTTGCAGAATATTTAATATCTTTCAGCTCTTTCATCTGAACTTTGAAAAGAATTTGTGAGTCCACCTGGTCTTCGATATATAAACAGGTCATGTTGTTGAGACCCAATTTATCATCCGGCTGTTGATATTCTTGTTTTACAACTTCATTAAAAATTAATTCATCTTTAACTTCAAATTCAGCTTCCTGTTGCGGTTCCTCAGTGGGCGATGAGAAAGATTCAGGGGTTTTTAATTCTTCCTGGATTTGCTCAGATTGTTGCGGTTCTACAACTTTTTCAGGAAATGATTCAGAAACTTCAAACTCTTCCTGAATTTGTTCTGATTTTTCCGGCTCTATTATTTCTTTCTGTTCAGAAAATTCGGTTTCTTCTTCGATTACAATTCCATGGTCTTCGGGTAATGGAATTTCCTGCTGAACAACTTCTTCTTCAGCAACAACGGGCATTTGTTGCTCTTCAGTTTCTTCAACAATTTTTTCTTGTATATCTCCTACAATTCCTTCTTCAATTATATCTTTAGGTTCCTCTAATTGAGGAGTTAACTTTATGGGAAATAAAAATCCGCTTTCATGTTTACCTGTCTCATCAACAGATGAAACAAATTTAACCTGAAGCATATCTAAAAGCGATTGAGTTATTTGCGCATTTAATTTCGAAACACCAAATTCTTTCGGGTCCAATTTATCAATAAATAATTTTCGAAGTGTATTTGCAAGATATTCCGAAGTTGAAGCGTAGTTGTCTGAAATCACTATCTTAAAATTATTGTCATCAACCTGGTAAGCAGAGAAATAAATTTTATTTTCTTTAATCAATCTGTAAACCAATGGTATAAGATTATTCATCAAACAGTCAAACTTTTGTTTATCCGTTTCAAACTGGAGTGAAGATGAAATTTTACCGTAAGCAAAATTGATGTCTCTTGAACCGGTAATTTCATATATGTCTTTATCTATTTCCTCAACAACTTTTATGATGTTAAGAGTGATGATATTCCACTCGTCTTTGTTTCTCTGAATTTCGGAAAACTCAATAATAGCATTCATTGTGCTTAGAAGTTTACCGCGATTCTGGTTTATTATTTCAACTGCTTCTTTCTGATCGGGTGTCAGGTTTTCTATCCCTTCGGTAAGTTCCTGTGCAAAGCCTAATATTACATTCATCGGTGTTAGTATTTCGTGGAAGACACCTGAGAGAAATACTGATTCCAATTGTTTGGTTTCTGCTGCCGAAGACATCACAGGTTTTTCAACAATAACTTCTTTTATTTCCGCCTCTCCGGAAGTATGTTTCTCAACCTTTCCGATAATAACAAAGGATTCTATATTTCCTTCAAAATCAACAACAGGTGTTACTGATAATTCTGTTTCTATAAAATTACCATCACCTGTTTTTAATTCAATGCGTAAAGAGATTGGTTCCTTTAGATGAGATTGAAAAATTGAAGTGTTTATTGTTGCACGGTCTTCATCGTTTGCGAGAGAAGCCATTGAAGTATTTTCTAAATCAGGTTTTGAAGTTCCGAGTATATTAACAACGCTGCTGTTTATATAAGTTATTATTCCATCTGGATCCGTAAGAAAAATCATATCAACTGTATTATCAAAAGCTGCTTTGAAAAGCTGATTTTTCTTTTCGAGTTCTAAATTTTGAGTAACATCTCTAACGATATTGAAATGCGCATCTCTATCATTAAACTTAAAACTCATTTTACTCAGCTCTACAAATACCGATGAACCATCCTTTCTTTTATGCCTGAATGGTTTGCTAAACTTTCCTTCAACTTCCCCTTCGCTTGAAGACCCAAGTAAAGATTGAATATCCTCGGGGTTATACAAATCAGTAAGATCCATTTGTAAAAATTCCTCTCTGGAATATCCGTATAATTCCAGTGCTGCTGTATTTACTTCGAGAAATCTTAAGTTTTCCTTATCGTATATGAAAATTGGTTCGGGGTTATTTTGTATTAAGAATTCAAACATTCTTCCTCTACTCTTTATTAAATGTTGCAGATTTTCTGCATATTCAACTTTTTCAATTAAAATCAAAAATCCTTCCGGCTCATTTTCTCTACCGAAAATCTTAGTTAAGTTAACTGTGTACTCAGGTTCGCCGTCTTTATCAATCTCTAAAAATCTGCTTAATGGTAATATTCTACTTTTATCGGGTGATTTTAAAAACCGAGTCACGCTTTCTAAAAGACCTAAAGGTAGAATATCTGCAAAATTCAAGCCATTCAAATCCTCTGGCTTTCGGTTAAATAATTTACAAAAATCCTCACTCGAATGCTCAATTATATCCTGAGTAGTAATAAATGCAACCGATTTAGGGAAAAAATCAATTATTTTATCAAGAACACCAAACAGATTCTCATCTGTTCTTTGTTCTGTACTACTTTCTGAGTACTGAGAAAATCCGATTACTGCTTGTATATTATTTTCTTCATCAAATAAGGGTAGTTGAACTATTTCTTTATTCCTTAGATTTTCATTTTCTCTGAAATACATCCCTTCCGAAATAACACAATTCATCGTGTTTTTAATAAATTTATCGATAAAAAGGTTTAGATCTTTTAAAAATCCGGGAATAAATTCATCAGCATGTTTACCTTCCATTTGAAATGGTTTTAGCCCATTGCTTTTAGCAAGATATTCATTAACCAAAAGAAAATTCCCTTTGTCATCGGTAATCCAAAAAATATCTTCTAACTCATCTGCAAGTTTGTGTAATATTTCTTTCCCGATAAATGTAATTGGGAAAAGGGCTTTCACTTTGTTAATAATTTCAAGCAGTTTTTCACTTCTAATAATATTTTGCGAGTCCGCATCGCTAATCTTAATTTTGCTTTTACTGGTAAATGAAATATCGTAGCTTTTTGGAATTATGGTGCAAAGTAAATATAGATTACCGCTGCTCTCAAGAGTGTTTAAGATAATTTGAGCATTTACTTTCCTGCCGGAACGAAGGTTGAATTCAAAATGTTCGAGTGTGAGAGTATCGTTTTTTTCAACTGCTTTATCCAATAATTCATTAAATTTTTCTTTAGAATCAGATTCAAAATACTCCATTATAAAACCTTGCGGTTCAGTTACATTTAAAAGATTAAATCCATGTTTATTAGTGAATAATATTTTCCCACTGCTCTCGAGAATGAAGAATGGATCCCTAATAGAATGAGGGATTAAACTTAATATTTTTTGAATAGCTTTGGTCATATAAATAAATTATTTATTACCAGAAACAACATAATAAATAAGAATATTTTCCGATTGTTAAAAATGTTTACAAAAATACGAATAGTTTGTCAGACTATATGTCATTATCAGGGATGATTACTTCCTGTAACAACCGTTACTTTGTTTGAGTAATCAGAATAATAAACGCCATCTCCCGAACGAACCCTATAAACGTAAGATCGCTGAGTTAATAAATTTTCATCAAGATATGTGTTTTGGTCGCCTGGAATAGTCGCAATCATTGTGAATTGTTCTTCCCCATCTATCTTTCTTTCTACTTCAAAAATTGTGTTTGTATTATCATCATCATTCCAGGTAAGCACAATCTTACCGTCTCCCAAATAAATTCCTCTCAAATTTGTTGGTCTGATTATATCGTACCAGTAAGTTTGCGTAAAATTTTCATTCGACCAGGCGGAATCACTGTTTGAATATGCTTTGATTCGGTAATAGTATTTTCCGCCTGCCACTAAACCATTTGCACTATCGGCAAAGTTGGTAACATTCCTATCTACAACACCAATTTTTAAAAACTCTTCGTTTTCTTGTCTTCGTTCAATTACAAAAAGATTTTCATTTTCGCTGTTATCCGCCCACGACAATCTTACTATCATAGTGCCCCTGACAGTTGTAATTAAATTTGTTGGCGGATATAGGTCACCGGAACTACCGACTCCAAAAGTATTAACTTCATCACTGAATTCTGATCCTCCAAATTGATTAAATCCCTTTACTTT
>Ga0209987_10001566_pt1 | contig 12561 bp, 11 predicted proteins | sample N074metaG_FD_182134 | JGI IMG/M metagenome (GOLD analysis project Ga0209987, IMG submission 182134) | Deep subsurface microbial communities from Kermadec Trench to uncover new lineages of life (NeLLi) - N074 metaG (SPAdes) (version 2) | ecosystem: Environmental > Aquatic > Marine > Ocean trench... | reverse complement strand
AAGATGTCCAAATCCTATGGTAATACGATATCTTTGCGGGAAAACCCTGTCAGTGTGGAAGAAAAAATTAAAACCATGCAGACAGATCCCAACCGCGTGCGTCGTGAAGATCCAGGCGATCCAGGCAAATGTCCTGTCTGGAACCTTCATGAAGTCTATTCCAATGATGAGGTAAAAGACTGGGTTCAGACTGGATGTCGAACTGCGGGTATTGGCTGTCTGGATTGTAAAGGACCGCTGATAGATTCTATCCTGAAAGAACAGTCCCCCATCCGTGAAAGGGCCAGGGAATATCAGGAAGATACCGAGACGGTACGTGGTATTATCAGCGATGGATGTGAAGCGGCAAGAGAAGTTGCCAGAGAGACCATTGTTGAAGTGAGGCAAGCAATGGGGCTTGAATACAGTTAGGGAAGCTTTGATTAAGTCCCATCCCAGAATATGTTAAGTCGTCACACCCTAGGGCAGGCTTTGCACTTCTGGCGCATGCCAGAATCTAGTCAAAATAATAACTTACTCGGCTTTGTCTCCTGAGTCGCTCTACCTCCTGCATCCATGCAGTCGTGGATGCTGGTATTCGCCAGCATGACGGAAAGCGTACTTGATCAGAGGTTCCTTAGCGAGTTATCGTCAGGAACGGAACACCGTGATACCAGGAATATTAGTGATGGGAATATAGTAATAAATGTCAGATAAACCATTAGCAGAAAACGAGCCTCAAGATCAGTCTAAAGATGAGATAAACGCTCAGGCTGAAGATCAAGTCCGTGATCAGGCCCAGAAAGATCAGGCAATGGGCAATCAAAAAGAAATGCCTTTCGCAGTGGTGCATGGCGAGCCTTTGTCCGAAATTCCTACGGATTTGTATATACCTCCCGAGGCATTGAAAGTCTTTCTTGAAGCATTTGAAGGACCATTAGATTTTTTGCTGTATCTGATCAAACGTCAAAACCTGGATATTGTGAACATCCCCGTTGCCCAGATCACTGAACAATACATGCGTTACATTGATCTGATGGAGGTTTTGCAACTGGATTTGGCTGGTGAATATCTGTTGATGGCAGCGATGTTGGCAGAGATTAAGTCGAGAATGTTATTGCCGAGGCCCATTGACGAAAATGAGGATGAGGATGACCCTAGGGCAGAACTGGTCAGGAGATTGCAGGAATATGAAAGATACAAACAGGCCGCGGAAGATATTGATGCCCTGCCAAGATATGAAAGAGAAATATTCGGCACCATTGTTGAATTTCCAGACCGGAAATCAACTCAGCAAGAACCTGATGTCTCTATGGATTCCCTGCTCAGGGCGTTTGCCGAAGTACTTGCCAGAGCTGATATGTACACACATCATCGGATACAGCGTGAAGCATTGTCTGTTCGAGAACGTATGACCATGGTGCTGGATAAGATCAATGCCGATGACTTTGTAGATTTTAAAGAATTTTTCGCAGTAGAAGAAGGTCGGAGTGGTGTCATTGTTGCCCTGTTGGCAATCCTTGAATTATTAAAAGATTCACTGATAGAAATGGTACAGAATGAGACCAATGGGCCCATCTACATCAAGGCCGCATCGTAGTTAATAAGTCGCGTAAATATTAGAGTCAAAGCAAAAGAAGATGAATCAGGAACAATTAAAAAATATTGTTGAAGCCGCATTAATGGTCTCTGAAAAGCCAGTGAGTGTGAGTCAGTTATTGGCACTCTTCGAAAATGAGACAGACAAACCTGAAAAAGCAGATATTAAGACCGCCATCGAACAAATCATGCAGGACTATGAAGGTCGCGGTATAGAACTTAAGGAAGTTTCCAGCGGCTATCGCGTGCAGGTGAATGGTGATTATGCAGACTGGATAAATCATTTATTTGATGATAGACCACCAAGATATTCCAGGGCTTTACTTGAGACTCTGGCCATCATTGCCTATCGTCAACCTGTAACGCGTGCTGAGATAGAAGAAATCAGGGGTGTCAGTGTCAGTTCAAATATTATCAGGACGCTACAGGAACGTAGCTGGATCCGTGTTGTGGGTCAGAGAGACATTCCCGGCAAACCAGAATTATTAGCCACAAGCAAAGAGTTTCTGGATTATTTCAATCTGAAAAAACTCTCAGAGCTACCTGCACTTTCCGAGATAAAGGACTTTGATCAAATCAATCCTGATTTGTTTGAGGAACTGGAAAAGGAAGCCAAAAATGAGGTGCTCAAGAATGAATTAGCCAGGGCAGCGATGGCTGGTCAACAGATTGACTCAAATAAACCAGCGGTGGAAAACGAGGAAGACACTTTTTCTGCAACAGAAGAAGAGGTGGAAGCTAAAGAAAATGCCATCAAGGACGAAGATAACGTCGTCCCATTCGGTTGATCGCCAGATCCTCAAAAACACTTTCTTGAAACAACACTCACCGTAGCAACTTAAGTATGTCCGATCATTGCTATCCCATTAATATTGTGCAAAATCAATGCAATTGCCTGTCTGTGCAGAATATCAAGAACGGCAGCATATTAGATACGAAAATGAAATAAGCAATTTGTCACTCCGGAAATCCTGCAAGGATTATCCAGAATGACGGAAACAAGTTAAGGAACCTCCGATTAAATCTCAAAATACATTAAGTCGTCATTCTGGCGCATGCCAGAATCCAGTCAAAATAATAACTTACTGGATGCTGGTATTCACCAGCATGACGGGAAGCGTCCTTAAACAGAGCTTCCTTAAAGTAGACAGCAGTGATGTCCGATCCAAAAACACCTGAACGTATTCAAAAGGTTCTGGCTCGTATGGGTCTGGGCTCGCGACGTGAAATAGAGTCATGGATCAAGGCAGGGCGCATTAAGGTCAATGGCAAGCTGGCCAAACTGGGCGATGTAATCACGACTGAAGATCGGGTGCAGCTGGATAAAAAACAGATAAAATTTCCCAGGAAGACCGATTCCAGACCACGAGTGATTGCCTACCATAAACCTGCAGGTGAAATTTGTACGCGAAAAGACACACAGGGCAGGACTACCGTATTTAACAATCTGCCACGGTTGAAAGGTTCACGGTGGGTCAGTATCGGCCGCCTAGATATTAATACTTATGGATTACTGCTTTTCACCAATGATGGCGATCTCGCTAATCGCTTAATGCATCCATCATCGAATATAGACCGTGAATATGCAGTGCGTGTAGTGGGCAAGGTTGATGAAGATATGCTCAAGCGACTGCAGGCAGGGGTGGAGCTTGAAGATGGTCCGGCGCATTTTTCTGACATTGTTGATTCTGGTGGGGAGGGCGCCAATCACTGGTATCACGTCACCCTCATGGAAGGACGTAACCATGAAGTAAAGCGACTTTGGGAAACTCAGGGGATCACTGTCAGTCGTCTGATTCGTGTTCGTTTTGGTCCAATACTATTGCCCCGAAATTCACGGACAGGAACAGTCAGGGAACTTGATGACAAGGAACTCGATGCATTATACGAATGGCTGGATATAAAACCCAAAGGCAGGCCTATAGCACGAGCAGGGAGAGGTGCAAGATCCACAGCAAGGAATAAGTCACCCCGCAGAGGGTCCAGAGGAAGATAAACTCGGTCTTTTGGCTATGAAGCAAAAGTAGTTTAATCTCTATATGTTCGTGTCCCAGCAGCTTGCAGCGTATTGTCATTCCCGCAAAGGCGGGAATCCAGTCGTTGAATGGACTCCCGTCTTTGCGGAAGTGATGATCAATATCCCGTTAGCCTGATGCGGGGTTGTTTATTAGTGTATATCGGCGCGTCAGGGAATAAAGGCAATACAAATATCAAATGACCAAAAATAACGAAAATAACAAATCTCTCGAATCCTGGATCTGGGATGCAGCCTGTTCCATCCGCGGGGCCAGGGATGCTTCCAAGTACAAGGACTTTATACTGCCGCTGATCTTTACCAAGCGACTGTGCGATGTTTTCGATGACGTGGATCTGTGACTCGCATCCTTGATCTAGCCAAATATCCCGCCAAAATGGTGTATGTTGGATTTTCTCGTCCAACACACCTCTTGGCATTTACAGTTAATAAAGACCGCTTTGATTCTTACCTTAATGATTTAGATTCTGATCTGTGGGACGTCTTGAGGCTTTATGAGGAAAGGGAACCTTCCTAATGTTTACAACCTCAGAACACAAAACCGCAGCAATCCGCAAATGGGTTGAAATTAAGAATTATGAGTTGAGAATCAGGAATTACAGTGTCAGTGACCATTGTTCATATTTCTTAATTCCTCATTCCTAATTCCAAATTGAAGTAGCTAGGTTTGCGACGTTTAAACCCATTTTCACGACAAATAAGAAGGATACGCGACAAATAAAGCTGAATCGCGCCACTTAAAGTTGTTTTAGTGGCGCAATTACCCTGTGGAACACAAAGAAACTTGAACATACCCAAAATGGGTATTAATATACCCAATATGGGTAGAAAAGTTAAAACCAAAGTTTACGAGGCACCCAGGCAAACTAGCTTGGCTAGTGCGCTGTTTTCTGCGACGCAGCAGCGGGTGTTGGGGTTCTTGTTCGGCCAGCCGGATCGCAGCTTCTTTGCGACCGAATTGATTGGCCTGGTCGGGGCAGGGTCAGGAGTAGTACAGCGCGAACTCGTTCGTTTGGCTGAAAGTGGAATGGTGACGGTCACTCGTATTGGCACACAGAAGCATTATCAAGCTAATCCAGACTCCCCCGTGTTTGAGGAACTTTGCGGTTTGATCCAGAAAACCGTTGGTTTGCGGGAACCATTGAAACACTCACTGGAACCATACAAAGATCAGATTGATGTCGCCTTTGTTTACGGATCAATCGCCAAAGGCACTGATACAGCGAGAAGTGATATCGACTTGATGATCATTGGCGATGATCTTGATTATGTGGGAGTCTATAAAGCGATAGATGAAGCGGAGACCCTGTTGCACAGGAAGGTAAATCCAAATCTCTTTACGCTGGATGAATGGCGAAAAAAACTCGCGGATAAAAACCCTTTTATTGTTAAAGTAAAGCAACAAGCCAAACTCTTTATCTATGGATCGGAAAATGACCTTACGTGAACTGGACAATCTGGTACGGATCGGCAAGCTCAAGAAAGAACCGGGCACTCAGTTTGAGTTCGATGGGTTGATTCACTCCGGACGAATGCGTTTGAATGATGCACAGAATGATAGCAATTCCATAGAGGGTCGTTTTGATCTGGCTTACAACGCAGCACATGCCTTCTGTCTGTCCGCACTACGTTGGCATGGTTATCGGTCAGACAATCGTTACATTGTCTTTCAGGTATTGCCTCATACCCTAGGACTCGATTCGGCAGTGTGGCGGGTTCTGGCTAAATGTCATGACCAACGTAATATCGCGGAATATCAGGGCCATCTCGAAGTTGATGAGCAACTGCTCAAGGATTTAATGACTTGTGCTGAAGAAGTTTATTCTGCGGTGACAGCACTTGGGTCAGTTCCGGCAGAGTCCTAAATTAAGAATTACGAGTTGAGAATCAGGAATGGCAATCAATTCTGATTCTTAAATAATTGCAAATAGATTACCTCGTTCAATTCAGATTATTCGCGACGTTTAAGCCCTTTTCCACGACAAATAAGAAGAAATAGCGACAAATAAAGCATTTATATGTCGTAAAAATCGCTTTCGCGCCATAAAAAGCCTGTTTATGTGGCGTAGTTACAGGAATATTTGTCAATAAAAATATTGTAAATCGTCATAAATGGCGATATATTCGCAATATGTGTATGTATATCGACAAATATGACGAGTATTAAGATATCAAAATTATTGGCCGATGAGGCCATTCTTGCCGAGCTGGGTGAGCGTATCGCGCAATATCGTATTGAGCGTCAGCTAACACAGGCGCAGCTTGCCAGACAGGCAGGCGTTTCCAAGCGTACGGTAGAACGGATCGAGTCAGGTAATTCGGCGCAGATATCGAGTCTGATCCGGCTGTTCAGGGTACTGGATCTGTTACCGGGAATGGAGCAGTTGATTCCCGAGATCGGGCCAAGACCCATGGATCTATTAAAACTGCAAGGCAAGGAACGAAAGCGCGCCTATACAAGGCGGCGTAAGGAGAATGAGTTGGATCAGAAATGGTCATGGGATGATGATCCATGAGTACCGTTGCCGAAGTGAAACTTTGGGGGCGCACCATTGGCGCAGTTTCCCTGGAGGAAGGGTCAAGTACCGCTTCCTTTGAATACGATTCGGCGTTTGCCAGAAGCGGAATTGAAATTTCGCCGCTGGTGATGCCGCACTCTCGAAGTGTTTTTCATTTTCCAGAACTGGCCTATCAGACCTTTCACGGGCTTCCTGGCCTGTTGGCTGATTCACTTCCGGACAGGTTTGGTAATGCACTGATCAGTGCGTGGCTGGCAACTCAAGGTCGAACGCCCGAATCCTTTAATGCAGTTGAACGATTATGCTATACCGGCGAGCGAGGAATTGGTGCACTGGAGTACTTACCTGCAACGGGGCCGAAAGCCCGGAGGGCAACCCGGATACAAATCGACAAACTTGTTGAACTCGTGTCGGAAATACTGACGCATCGGAATGAACTGAATGTGTCATTTGGTGATGAAAGCAGAGAAGAAGCCTTGAGAGATATTTTACGGGTAGGCACTTCAGCAGGGGGCGCAAGGGCGAAGGCAGTGATTGCCTGGAATTCTTCAACTAATGAAGTCCGATCTGGGCAGATTGCTGCGGGGGAAGGTTTTGATTACTGGATCCTGAAATTTGATGGTGTCAGTGGTAATAAAGATAAAGAACTTGAGGATCCAAGAGGATACGGTGCCATTGAGTATGCCTATTACCGAATGGCGTTGGATGCTGGTATTACGATGGGAGAGTGCCGGCTCTTCGAAGAAAATGGCAGGCGGCATTTCATGGCTCGGCGTTTTGATCGACTCTCCGGTGGTGAGAAACTGCACATGCAGTCTCTCTGTGCACTGGCGCACTATGACTTTAATATGGCTGGAGTCTACTCTTATGAGCAGGCGCTGCTCACAATCAGGCAGCTTGGATTGCCAATGAGTATGATAGAAGAACAGTTTCGTCGAATGGTGTTCAACATTGTCGCACGCAACCAGGATGACCATGTGAAGAACATCGCCTTCCTGATGGATAAGTCCGGTAAGTGGTCGCTTTCACCCGCTTTTGATATGACCTATAGTTTTCAACCCTCTGGTAAATGGACGTCCACCCATCAAATGACAATGAATGGGAAGCGTGATGATTTCACAATTGAAGACTTCAAGGCTTGTGCGAAGATGGCCTCAATGATGCGTGGCAATGCGGAAAAGATTATTCAGCAGGTATGCGAGATAGTGTCTCGTTGGAATGATTATGCAGATGAAGCGGGTGTGCTCGTTCAGCAAAGGGATAAAATCCAACGTACGCTGCGATATGAGACATACATGAAATGAAACCCGGAGAACACAAAACCGTACAGGCGCGCATCCTCGAATATGCCGATGAGATCGGTTGGTCGTTTGTGTCACGCGAGGAAGCAGAGCAGCGACGTGATTTTGATCCGGATGTTGATCTTAAGGATCGAGCTAAAGGTGTGTCGTTGTTCTTCGATGACCTTCTTGATGACAAGGTGCGTGAGTTTAATCCGCGCTACGCCGAAGCTGAGGGTGCGTTATTAGGCAAGTTTCGCCATTTTCACGTCGACATCTACGGCAACCGGGAATTCCTTGATCACTTACGTAACCGGGGTAAGTTTTTTGATCATGAGGAAAACAGAGAACTTGATCTCATTTTGATTGATTACGATATGCCATCAAATAATATCTTTGAAGTTACTGAAGAGTTTTCGTTTCATAATGGTCACTACGGTGTGCGCGAGGATGTGGTTTTTCTGATCAATGGTATCCCGGTGTTAGTAATCGAATGTAAAAATGCCAGTAAGGAAGAGGCGATTGCTTTAGGCGTCGATCAGATCCGCCGTTACCATAGTGAAACGCCAGAGTTGTTTGTACCCGAGCAGATATTTACCGCTACAGATGCGATTGGTTTTTCCTATGGGGTGACATGGAACACGGTGCGGAGGAATATTTTCAACTGGAAGCATGAAGAAGTCGGCAAATTGGAAAGTAAGATCAAAACTTTTTGTGCCATTCCGCAGGTGCTTGCATTGTTGAAGGACTACATCATTTTTGCGGAGAAAGATGAGGAGCTTAATAAATATATTTTAAGACAACATCAGACCGATGCAGTGGAACTGGTTGTTAATCGGGCCCTTGACACTAAACGTAAACGCGGTCTGGTATGGCACACGCAGGGTAGTGGCAAGACCTTTACCATGATCAAGGTGGCAGAATTATTGTTCAAGGCCCCGGAAGCGGACAAGCCAACCGTATTGTTAATGATCGATCGTAACGAACTGGAAGATCAGATGCTCAAAAACCTCGCTGCGTTGGGCTTGGGTAATCTGGAACACGCTAGTAGCATCCAGCAGCTTAATAAACTCCTGAAAGATGATTATCGCGGCATCATCGTGACGATGATCCACAAGTTCCGCGACATGCCTGCGGATATCAACACACGTTCGAACATTTATGTGTTGATTGATGAAGCACATCGCACTACCGGGGGTGATCTTGGCAACTTCCTGATGGCTGGTCTGCCCAATGCAAGCTACATCGGTTTTACCGGAACACCAGTAGATAAGACGGCTTATGGAAGGGGAACCTTCAAGACCTTTGGCTGTGAGGATGACAAAGGCTATCTGCACAAGTATTCAATCGCCGATAGTATTGAGGATGGCACTACGCTTCCTCTCTATTACAACCTCGCCCCTAATGAGATGCTGGTACCACATGAAACGCTGGAAAAAGAATTCCTTTCACTGGCCGAGGCTGAAGGTGTTGCGGATATTGATGAGCTTAACAAGATCCTCGAACGGGCGGTGAACCTGAAGAATTTTCTGAAAGGAAAAGACCGTATCAATAAGGTAGCAAAGTATGTTGCCGATCATTATAGGGAGAATGTGGAGCCGCTCGGTTACAAGGCATTTCTTGTTGGTGTGGATCGTGAAGCCTGTGCTCATTATAAACATGCGCTTGATGAACACTTGCCGCCTGAGTATTCGGAAGTGGTTTATACAGGCAATAACAATGATTCTGAGTTGCTGAAGGAATTCCACATGGACTCGAAGAAAGAGAGGCAAATACGAAAAAGCTTCAACAAGCTCGAACAACAACCAAAAATTCTTATTGTGACTGAAAAATTGTTGACCGGTTTTGATGCCCCGGTCTTATATGCCATGTATCTCGACAAGCCGATGCGTGACCACACACTATTGCAAGCGATTGCCAGAGTTAATCGCCCCTATGAAAATGAGCAGGAAGGAATGGTCAAGCCGCACGGATTTGTTCTCGATTTTGTTGGCATATTTGACAAGCTTGAGAAGGCGCTCGCATTTGATAGCGAAGAGGTCAATGCCATCATCAAGGATCTAAAGCTACTCAAGGTGCTCTTCCAGAGCAAGATGGAACAAAAAGCACCAGAATATTTAACCCTTATTTAGCAAAACTTTAATGATAAAGACGTAGATGATTTGATTGAGCATTTTCGTGATCCAGAACGGCGCAAGACATTTTTCAAGGAATTCAAGGAAATTGAAATGCTCTACGAGATCATTTCACCTGATGCTTTTCTGCGACCTTTTATTGGTGATTACGGCACCCTGGCATCGATCTATGCTGTTGTGCGTAAAGCCTATACGAAACGTGTTTATGTTGACAAAGAATTTCAGAAAAAGACCAACCAGCTTGTTCAGGATCAGATCGGCACATATGACGTTGAACAAATTAATGATTTTGTAGAGATCAATGCTGATACGATAGAACTTATTAAGGCCAAAAAGGGTGGGGATGGCACAAAAATCATTAATCTTGTGAAAAGCATTGAAAAGATTGCTGAAGAGAATAAGGACGATCCCAATCTTATTGCCATGGCTGAACGTGCTCAGGCAGTTTTAGAAAGTTTTGAAAATCGTCAGAAAGCAACTGCAGATGCGTTGACTGATCTCTTTCGAGAAATTGAAAACAATGAAAAGCGTAAAAAAGAGCAGGCAGAAAAAGGTTTTGATGGTTTAACTTTTTTTGTTTATCGGACTTTGCTTGATGCCGACATTGATAATGCTGAAGATGTAAGCCGAAAGATTAAAGATGCTTTTGCTGAGTTTCCCAATTGGCGGAAAAGTGAAAACGCCCTTCGCGAACTTAGAAAAATGATCACCTTCGCTATTTTTTCTGAATCTGATGATCTGGACAAAGTAACAACGCTGGTCGATGAACTTTTCGTATTGCTGGAAAAGGCTGAGAGGATTTGATTGTATGCGCGAAGATAAACGTAAGTCTGAATTCAAGATTAAAGTCTATAGTTGGGCCAAAAAGCTTGATGTGAAGATTAACTGGTTGGGGGTTCGTCCGATGCGAAACAAGTGGGCATCTTGTTCAACAAGCGGGAATATGAATTTCAATATTGAACTGCTCGAGCTGGATCAGGATCTCTGGGACTACGTAATTGTTCATGAATTACTGCACTTCTTTGTTCCCAATCATGGAAAGCTATGGAAGAGCTTGATGACAGTGCATTTGGGTAATTATAAAGAATTTGAGAGCCGGCTTTCGGACTTAGGATAAAAAATTCAATTTTTGTTATCGTTATTCATCAAACAGACTTCATCTTATAGTGAAAGCAATATTGAAGCGCAGACAGTTACTTACTGTTTATCAACATCTATTTGAAGCTTACGGAGCTCAGACCTGGTGGCCAGCGGATTCGAGCTTCGAGGTAATGGTCGGGGCGGTGCTAACGCAAAACACGGCATGGACCAATGTCGAGAAGGCCATCTCAAATCTAAATCGTTCGAATAATTTAACGCTGGAAAGCATCATGGCATTGTCGGACGAAGTCCTGGCCCAGCTCATCAGGCCTTCCGGCTATTTCAATATCAAGGCCAGAAGATTAAAAAACCTGTGCCTGTGGATAGCTGAAAATGGCGGAGAATCAGAGCTGGCTAAGCTTGATACCGGAACTCTACGTTCATCTCTACTACAGGTGAACGGTGTTGGCCCGGAAACAGCTGACGATATCCTGCTTTATGCCTTTGCAAGACCTGTATTTGTCATCGATACCTATACCCGGCGCTTATTTAGCAAACTCTGCCTGATTCAGGGGGATGAGCCTTATGAAGACCTGCGAAGGCTATTTGAGGCAGAGCTGGATGCAGATGTCAGTTTATTTAACCAATATCATGCCCTCATTGTCAGACATGCCAGGGAAAAATGTCGTCTGACGGAAGATTGTAGACATTGTGAGGTGGAAAGGGCAATTTAATGTATTTTTTCGGGCTAACAATCACTACATAGAGTGTACTAAGACCCCCAAATATATTAAGATTCCCGCCCTTTCTGGCATGGACTTAAGCATAGAATGACACAACGTAGGCCGTTAGTTGCAGCGAACTGGAAAATGAATGGATCGCTGGCCAGTATACGTCCTTTACTGGAAGGTATATGTCGTGGTCTGGAAGCAGGATGTGATGCTGAAATAGCGATCTGTCCACCTTATGTCTATTTGGCAGAGCTGGTAGAAAAACTGGACAAGTCGGAGATAAGTTTAGGTGCACAGAACCTGTCGCATCTCGAATCTGGCGCATTCACCGGAGAGATTTCAGCAGACATGCTGAAAGATTTTTCGTGTCAGTATGCCATTGTTGGCCACTCGGAACGCAGGGCACTGTATGGCGAGACGGATGGTCTGGTAGCAGCAAAATTTATGCGGGCACAGGACGCAGCGTTAGTGCCAATACTCTGTGTCGGTGAGCAATTGGCCGAAAGGGAATCCGGAGACACGGAAGCAGTGATTGAAAGACAGCTTAATGCTGTCATCGAACTGGCCGGAATTGCAGCATTTAACGATGCAGTGATTGCCTATGAGCCAGTTTGGGCGATTGGTACAGGTGAAACTGCAACACCTGAACAAGCGCAGGAAGTACATGCATTTATCAGATTATTACTGGCCAGACATGATGATGCATTGGCCGATAAAATATCAGATTATTACTGGCCAGACATGATGATGCAGTGGCCGATAAAATCAGAATAATTTATGGCGGTAGTGTTAAAGCTACCAACGCAGTCGAAATTTTTAACATGGTTGATGTTGATGGTGGTTTGATCGGGGGAGCCTCTCTGGACGCCGATGAATTCCTCAGCATTTGTCATGCAGCAAGAGGTAGTTGAATTGATAGAATTATTAAACTCAGAATCATTACATTTAATTTTACTTGTTTTCCAGGTTGTCGTTGCGGTCAGCTTGATAGGCTTTATTCTCATTCAGCATGGCAAAGGTGCTGATGCAGGTGCAGCTTTTGGTAGTGGTGCATCTTCGACGGTATTCGGTAGTCAGGGCTCAGGCAATTTCCTGACCAGGACAACAACCGTACTCGCATTTTTGTTTTTAAGTAACAGTTTGGCCCTGGGCTACATAGCAACGCAGAGAGTTGTAGAACCCATGAGTATCATGGAAAGCGAA
>Ga0209987_10001564_pt1 | contig 12572 bp, 13 predicted proteins | sample N074metaG_FD_182134 | JGI IMG/M metagenome (GOLD analysis project Ga0209987, IMG submission 182134) | Deep subsurface microbial communities from Kermadec Trench to uncover new lineages of life (NeLLi) - N074 metaG (SPAdes) (version 2) | ecosystem: Environmental > Aquatic > Marine > Ocean trench... | reverse complement strand
AAATTGGGTGTAGCGCTTAAACATTCCCTGCGGGGAAACATTTAAAGCATAGTCATAGGAAGGTTTGAGGTCAGTAAATATGAATTCTCCAGAACTGTTGATTTTCATCGAGTAATGTGCCCTCAGTATGGATGAGTACAATATCACTGTCTCACCTGCAATATTTTCGCCGTATTCCGTTCCTACCCACCCTGATAAGGTGATAAAATCGATTGGGGTGGCGATATTTTGTGAGCCTTCAGTGATGAATTGGGCATCAACAGAAATCGAATTCTGATTTCCACTATCAATAACAAAGCTTTGGCTGCTAGGCTGATTTTCATCAACAGGAGTATTTTGATTACTGACCTGGTTTTCTTCTACACGCCCTGGTTCAGTGAATATATGGACTGGTTGAATTTGTTCTGAACTCCAGTCAACTAACTGCTGACTATAAAATGCCAACATAACCACTGCTAGACCAATTGACGAAACTAATAGCAGTTTTCGATGACGAGCCATGGGAATATTGTACCGCAAATTGGGTATTCAATATTGCTGCCTTCATCCTGCATTCCCAAAATATGGCATCGGACCGTGATCAATGCTGCGGGATTAGCCGCAGTGTTTGTGTAGAAGGAGGGCTGGGTTCAGTTGGTCTTGTTACCCGGGGCATCTGTCCTGTTTGGTTTAATGACGTACAGGCAACCATTGACCATCTGGACATAATTGGGGCAGGGATGAACCAGACCAATGCTCCCATCGATCCTATGACGACTCGATAAATTTGGCAGAAAAATATTACAAGAATACCGAGTTCGTTTTTTTAAAGAAGTGCTTACGATCAGTACGCAAACAAGCGAATGCCAATTAAGTTTCCCGCCTAATACAGAGGTCAAATATTATTACTGATCAGGTGCATATGTTCGTGGCGGTCATAAGGCGATACATTCGTCCGACAATTGGTCATTTCGTAGGTAAATCTATACGTAATTCACCTGTAGCTAATGACTCCTTAGTGCCGGAAGCTGAACTTGATCCAGGGGTTTTGAACGGCAGCTAACGGGAAATCCGACCTTCGGATTCGACCCGATTACTTCGGCTTAGTGCCCAAAGCGAACTCTCATCAAAAAGCTATATTAAAACGCATCTGATCGAAAATTCGCTTTTAGTGGTCGGTTAAAATCCAAATACAAAGCGCACAAGAAATCAGCGAACTGACAGTTCTCAAATGATTCCAATTTGTCCAGGTCCTCAGATAGCGTGACCACATCTGCTGCGTATTGTCGCTATCTGGACCTAGTTTCGCGAGTGCATTGTTAAGAGGCACATTAAAAACAACGGTACAGACAAACATGCCGCCGAAGTAAATCATGCCTGCGATCAGAGCCAGTCCCGCGCCAGCTTCACCCCAATAAACAAAAGCAACAACAACGAGAAGAAACGAAATAATCGACGAACCAAAAAAAACAGGCATAAACAACGAACGGAGTATCACTTCATTGATAGCGTTCATTGCTGCTACAGATTGCGCTGCTTCGATTTTGTCGAATGCCTTCATGATAAATCCAGAAAAGGTAAAATAGACCCCGCCCATAAGACCGCTGCTAAGCGCAGCGGCCCATATCAGAATAGTTATTAAAATCGAAGACATTATGCGGACTCTTTTTGAATTAACGGATTCCAGACGCCAGACTGAACAGCCTTTTGCAGGAAAGTTTTGAAGTCGGTCGCGGGACGGCCGAGCGCTTCCGCGACTCCCGACATCACGCTGCTGTTTCTGCCGTCGAAAACCACGGTAAACAGCTCGTGCAACAACCATTGCAAATCTTCCGGTGCGCCCTGTTCTTTCAACGCGTCGACGTAGACATCGATCGGAACAGAGCTGTATTTCACCGGATAGCCAGTCGCCTCGGAAATCTCTGAGACACACTGTGCGAATGTCATTGCACGTGGTCCGGTCACTTCGAACAATTTGTTGCGCAGGCCGGGCTGGGTTAATGAGGCTACCACCACGTCGGCGATATCATCGACGTCGATAAAAGGCTCGACCGTGTCATCAGCCGGTAACACCAATTCGCCGGCCAGGATACCTTCTAACATAAAGCTTTCGCTGAAGTTCTGGGCGAACCAGCTAGCTCGGACGATGTTCCACGAGATACCGCTGTCTTTGAGGATCTCTTCAGCGCGTTCGGCGCCTTCCTCACCGCGGCCCGAAAGCAGCACAACGTGGTCCAGCCCAACCTCGTCGGCGATTTGCACGAAAGCTTTCATATCCGCTTCAGCGTTGGGTACTGCAAGGTCCGGTTGATAGGTGACATAGGCTGCACGGACGCCTGCGATCGCGCTGCGCCAGGTTGAGCGATCCTCCCAGTCGAAGGCGGGGGTTGTGGACCTGGATACCGCTCGGGTTGCATAACCCAGGGCTTGCAAGCGCTGGTTGACGCGGCCACCGGTTTTACCGTTTTTTCCGATGATAAGGATGGGTGAATTTTTCATGATTTCAGTCTCCTGTTCAGAATTAAGATTCGCCGACAAGTTTCAGACTCGCCAACGATTAGAATTTTGCATCATAATGATTGGATATAAAATCACAAAAAATCTATACTTATTAACCTTTCGTCTAAAATATTCGGTAGAAATATTCCTGGTCCAAAACCCACAACACCAAGAATAGAGTCGAGGCTCCCACCCAGCACCGATCCGCTGGGCGAGGTACTGCAATTACTGGAGCTTACCGGTGTCCTCTATTGTCGGGCAGAGCTGACGGAACCCTGGGGAATTGAACTGCCCGCCTTGCAAGGCGTCATGATGGTGGAAGTGGTGACCTCTGGTCACTGCTGGATCGAATTGGAGGGCCAAGCGCCTATTTTTATGCCCCAGGGTAGTCTCGCACTGATTCCTCGGGGAACTCGGCACAAATTACGCAGTAGCCCGAACGCTGAAACCGAATTACTTTCCGATGTTCCGATTGAACTGGTCGGAGATCGGTTCGAAATCATGCGCTACGGTGGCGGTGGTGCTTTTACCCACATTACTTATTGCGGTGTACGCTTCGATCACGTCCTGGCTGATCGTCTAATTCGACTATTACCCGAAATCCTGCATATCCATACGCTGGAAGAGGATGGCGGATGGCTCCATAACACCGTTCAATTCATCTCGCGGGAGGCGCAACAAATGTTGCCTGGAAATGAAACCGTGATTACCCGCCTGGCTGATATTCTTGTCATACAAGCCCTTCGCACCTGGATTGAAACTACCCGGGAAGATGAGCGTGGATGGATTGCCGCGCTACGAGATAAACAGATTGGCAAGGCGCTGGCAACCATTCATCGCCAGCCCGAAAAAGATTGGAGTGTGGCCTCACTGGCCAAAAAGATTGGTATGTCAAGATCCGGATTTTCCGCGCGCTTTTCCACGCTGGTTGGTGAACCTGTTCTGCATTACCTCACAAATCTGCGCATGCAAATGGCGCACCGACAAATTCTGCAGACTTCGGATTCGTTGGCGAAAATTGCGCATCGGATTGGATACAATTCCGAACCCGCATTCAATCGCGCTTTCAAGCGGGTCATGGGCTTGCCCCCTGGAGCAGTACGAAAAGGGGGCGCAGGATAGAGGAGAATTAGTTTAAGGAACGTCCGGTTAGTGCCGATCAGAGACTATTGCTCCCTGATCGGGAATGACTGCTCCCAAGAATAATCAATGCAAAGTGGGTCCGGATGAGTTCAATCCCAGTAGGAGGTTTTTGAACCGCGCCCTGATTGTGGCGTTTGGAGCGAGGGCAATGGCTTTTTCGAGTTCACCTTTCGCCATCTCCATGACACCAAGAGCTGTCCACAGTGCCGCGCGATCGACATGGATCGACAATGAATTCGGCGCAACAATGAGTTGGTATTCGGTTAGTTCCAGCGCCAATTCGTGGTCGCCGCGGGACTGGGCGAGTACCCGCAGATTGGTAAGCATGCGTTGGACGACGTCGATTGGTGTCGCAATCTTGAAGGCATCTTGCTCGGCAGCACCGGTCCCCGCTAGCCATGCTTGGCGCTCCTCGCCGTCGATCGGCTGCATGATGAAGGGATCGAACAAGCGGCCATCCAGGGACACCATGAAATGCCCGGGAAAATTGATTCCTGTCGCCGTTATTCCGATAGAATTGCTGGTGCCAATGACCACCATTGCGAGCGTAATGGGAATGCCGCGGTGCGACCTGAGCACGCATTCGAGTGAGCTGTTATCGGTTTCATAATAGGAGTCAGCGCCTGCAAATCCCCGAGCGCGCAGGTAACTGACTAGTTCCTCCGGCGATGCACCATGCCCTGCCTCGCCTGCGAGGCGATGTAACTCGGCGCGACACCAATCGACGTCGGTGTTTGCCCGTGCTATCCGGGCGACGATGAGCGCACCTTCCACTGCGCTTACCGCACAGCGTGCAAAGGCTTTCAACTCTTCTGCCAAGGGAAGTTCATTCATGTCCGCGTTATTCTAACCAGATGTATAAAACCGTGCCGAAGATTTTCGGTTCGTCCGCGTAGGAGTCTACTAGTACTAACGGGAATAGTGGGGCTAGATGAAACTCTTGTTCAAATTCATTGCATCATTTCGAAGGGTAGTTTCAATTACCCCTTCAATTCTCACCATACATTTTGATGTGGACATCATCATCTAGAACATCATCGGTATTTGGCCGATTCACGCCCTGAGAAGTCCTCCATTAACGCCTCAGCTCAATTGTTAAGTCACGTCGGCGCCAGCGTCAAATTGAGACGGGTGTTAGGTATCCCCCGTTGGAATTATTTCTGCTGTTTCAATCATAAGAACGATTGCCTTTTCTGGCGCCCTTGTTTTGTGAACAACCCCTTTGGGCACTAAATATCCTTGTTGAGGAAGAACATCCGCTGATTCTTCCCCTTCTATATCGATAATAAGTTTTCCATCGAGGGTAAAGAAAAACTCGTCCTCATTTTCATGTTTGTGCCAGTGATATTCACCATGCAATATTCCAAGACGGACTACGGATTCATTAACTTTGCATAGTGTTTGGTTAAACCATTTGGCAGTGCATTTCTCCACTATATTAGGTACGTCAATTAGCTCTAGCGAATCATGAAGAATGTTCATGTGATTTACATACGGGTATTTATCACTACTCACTTCATTTCTCCGTTTTAGATGCAAAACAGTTAAATTTACAAGCTCTCGGTTAAAGGGGTAGTAGGAGACCGTAAAAGCCCGTAAACCAGGTATTATCCTACTAGAATTCGTATGACCGGTTAGTGCCGTAATCCGAAGTTTATCTAAGGATTTTGAACGGCAGCTAACGGGAAAGCTGACCTTCAGATTTCATCGCTCAACTACCGCTTAGTGCCCGAAGCAGACGTACAACAAAATTATGGATGGGCAAGTTGTGGCAGGGATGTATCAACAACCCATGAGTCTTTCGCCATACATTTGCTGGCTAGTCCCAGTGTTCTTGATTGCTCGATCAGATAGACAATTTTAGAGCAGAGGGTCGACTGCCCCGACGCCGTGTCGAGGATAGATCCAGTAAAAACCAAAAGGGCAGCCGTTGCGGACAGGGATCGGGCAGGGGCTTCTGGTGCCATTATTGTCTCGAATTACTGAATTTATCTGCACTTTGATGATGTCTATCTTCGCTTTGCTATTAACAGTAATATGTTTCGTGTTCACGAATGCCCACAGCATCGAAACCGCATAGGATCAAAATCCCGGAGGGGTCGATAGCCAGGCGTCCCCGGCCAATCCCATCTTATGTCCTAATCTGAACATCCGCCTCATTTCCTCTGGGTCGTAACTATCTGTGGTATACGCCACGTAGTCCTTTGGAAGACTGACATACCTGAAACTATAACCCCCTACCTGAGCGTGCAGGTACATCCTGTAAAGCGCTGACCAGGCCGAAACCTTGATCAGGGTTTTAATGGTGCGACTGGCGATGGGGCCAGTCGCCGCTCGACGGCATCGTAGTGAGGATCGATATCGCCATCGACAATTATATAGAGGACGCTATTGTCGATCACTTCCGAGGTACCACTTATCTCCTGAAGCGCTGCGGGCCAGTCGATGGCCGAGCCAAAGAAAAACATCTGCCCTACGGTACCGCCATCAACGTGCATTTCGTCGTAGACCTTACCTTCGGCTTCAACCTCGATAAAGGTAGGCGGAAACAGAACCGGGATAGCGGCCGAAGCTACCAGAATTTTTCTGAACATCGAATAGACATCGGGATGCTTGCTGTTCGCCATTGCACCCATACTCCACATCACCGACCTCTGAGCATCGAAATTTGTCGTGCCGATTAGCAGGCGCTGGCCATTATTATGCGCTACTCCTATCGCGTCGATAACTTCATCGGTGACATACTCTTCGACCATTACCTGCAATGGCGTATTATCGGCCAGTGATTCGCGCCAGTATGCACCTAAAATAGGCTGCTTCCTGAATATGTCATCACCCGTAACCTGGGTGTACATTTCTTCCAGGGTGGCATCGTACTCGGGCCCCAGCAAGGCAAATGGCGCAATTAACGCACCCGTACTTGTACCGGTAACTATCTTGAATAGTGGCCGCCTTCCAGACTTGCTCCAGCCCCTGAGTATGCCAGCACCAAATGCGCCATGATCACCGCCGCCTGACAATGACAGGCCGCTATACTGGAATTCACCGTTCGGGCCCCGGGGGAACAATCCCTCGGGTTCGTCACGAATCGATTGAATAACATCAGCCTGAAGTTCCTGGCTGTAAGAATCGCTCCAGGCTCGAACCCCCGGCATGTCTACAACCTCGACCGTTTCTTCGAGCGCTGCAGGAACCGGTGTTCTGACTAGATCCTTGGCACAGGCGGTAATTGTCAGGACTAAAAAAGCGAGGAGTAGCTGTGTAAGAAATCGGTAGATAGCCAATATAAAGGATACATTATTTATCATCTTCAATTCCCCGATTCCCCTGTAACTGTCCTGCTTCGGGCTATTGTAAATTATATCTGACCCGCAGATCTAACCATTTACGCTGTTTTTCGTAGTTACCAGCTGGCTGTCAATGCAAAACGGAGTCCTTGCTGGCTGGCTTCGACCTAGCCACGTCAGTCGGGCTTATCAACATCGACATCGAGTATGAAATTATTGTAAGTAAAGAGTTTGTATAGAGAAGTATAAACACCCTATTTTCACTATTCCACCAAGTAAAGAAAGGGACTTGCGGCGTCATCCGACCCTCGAGCATCCGAAATCTGACTAATTTCCGCCGACACGCCCAATATTGCTCCTTCCCGCCAGTCAATCCTGCCACAATCAGCCACTAGGCATGCCGACTACCTGCCACTACTTTTGCTCGCAGCAATTTGGTGAGTTAAACTGATCTCGTCGGTTATCCGAACAAACTCTTTTGGGGCGGTGCCCTGCTCTCGGGTAATAGGTTGTATTCTTTTGATTCAGCTTTTCTCTCCAGGTGTGCAAGTATCTGCTTGATCACCACAGGGTCCTCGATAACTAACCCGTATAATCCGTCCTACAATCCATAATCGAAAACAAACGCCTCATGAATGAAAGCTCTCACATCAGCATGTTCGACATCATCGCCGTCCTGATCACCCTGTCAGCCCTGTTCAGCTATATCAACCACCGATTTATTCGCCTACCTACCACCATTGGCCTGATGCTGATCGCGCTGTTAATGTCATTGGGCATTGTTGCCCTAGATGCCATAGGTCTGGGACTGGGATTGGCTACCCGAATTAAACTATTAATGGAAAACATCGACTTTAACACCGTCTTGATGCAAGGCATGCTCAGCTTTCTCCTCTTCGCCGGTGCCTTGCATGTCAACCTCAACGACCTGGCCAAAAACAAATGGATCATCGGTATCTTGGCGACCATCGGCATTTGTGTCTCGACACTGATCATCGCCTATGTCAGCCACTGGGTATTGGCCAAGATCGGCATCGACCTGCCCTTTATCTATTGCCTGCTCTTCGGTGCATTGATCTCACCCACTGACCCGATCGCTGTCATGGGCATCCTCAAAACAGCGGGGGCACCCAAAAGTCTAGAGGTAAAAATCAGCGGTGAATCTCTGTTCAATGATGGCGTCGGCGTTGTGGTCTTTATCGTTCTGCTGGGTATTGCTGTGGGCGGCGAGGACATCAACCCCAGTAGTATCGCCCTGTTATTTGCCCAAGAGGTCATCGGCGGCATCATCTTTGGCCTGCTCATCGGCGGCATTGCCTATGCCCTGCTCAAGAGCATCGACAATTATCAGGTCGAGATACTCATCACCCTTGCCGTCGTCTGCGGTGGTTACAGCCTCGCTCATAGCCTGCATCTATCCGGCCCGATCGCGGTCGTCATCGCTGGTTTATTGATTGGCAATCACGGCCGCCTACTGGCCATGTCCGACAAGACCCGTGAACACCTGGACATGTTCTGGGAACTGATTGATGAGATACTCAATGCGGTGTTATTTGTCATGATCGGCCTGGAAGTGCTGGTCCTGACCTTTGACCTCCATTACCTTACCGCAGGGTTATTTCTCATCCCCGTCGTCTTAGGCGCACGTTTTGTCAGCGTCGGTATTCCAATCGCCCTGTTGCGACTACGGCGTGACTTCAGTAACCACGCCATCAAGATCATGACATGGGGCGGCCTGCGCGGCGGTATATCCGTCGCCCTGGCATTATCACTCCCTGCCGGGCAAGAACGCGACATCATCCTGGTCATCACCTACACCATTGTCGTCTTTTCTATACTGGTACAGGGCCTGACCATAGGCCGTCTCATCCGCGCCTCAAGCAGTTCATAGTAAAAAAACTCGGCAGCCTATAGAGAGTAGCCGACGAGTGTGCCAAGCGGCTTATGGAGATCGGCTCGAAAGGTGCCCAAGACTAGTAAAACACCAAGGCCCCCTGCACAATCCGGTCCTCATTTTAGCGAAACAATGGGCGAATCTGAAGGAACCCAATGGCCGCTATGTTTTGCTGCTTGTCCTCTATTGTCGTGGAATCAATCTGCTGGGATCCTACAACTAATGTTTTATAAAGCTCGATATGTGTCTTCGCAATCAAATCCCAAGATGTAGCAAGGGCATAACTTTTTACCTTATCAATAATGATTTCTCTAAAGTGATTATCAACAAGCAACTTTATTAAGATTTTTGCCAAGTTGGATGAGTCATTAGGATTAAAAACCAGTTCATTTGATATCTCTCTTGGCACTTCGTCGAATTTTGGGATTTTGGATACAACAACCGGCTTAAATGATCCGATTGCGAGATGGAGACCGCCACTTCCTGCATACCATTCTTGGGAATAGGAATAAACCACAACATCTGAAGCGCCAAAAACTTGGTAGATTTCATCATCGGGTATGTATCTTTTCGCAAATATTATATGATCCCTCACACCAAGTTCTTTAGCCCTATCTTCATAGAGCTTTCGGGTTTCAAAATCTTCTTGGACCCAATCCCTAACATATCCTGAAAAAAAGACATAGGCATCTGGTACCTTCTTAAGCACTTCAGGTAAAGCGTCAACTATTAACTCTCTTCTTTTTAGGTGGCCAAAGAATCCAAATGAAAGAATAATTCTACTATTTTTTGGTAATTCTAACCTTCTCATCGCTTCTATTTTATTTGCCTGCTTTAAAAGTTCTGTACCATGTGGAATCACATAAATGAGCTTCCCATTGACACCTTGTCTTACTAGCTCTGCCTTCATAGGCCCTTGATGAACAATAATCGCATCAACCAGCTGGCTCATCCTGAAGTTATATTCCGTAATACTCATTCCTTTTATATTCCAGTCATTAGTTTCGGTCGTGTGCACCGTATGAAGGGTTAAAACAATCTTTGTCTTCTTTTTTAGCTCTTGAAGCAAGTTCAAGAATCGTCCATCAGGGTGGAAGATCGCGAATTCATGTTGAATATGAACGATGGCGGGACCAAGCCTCGTCACAGCTTGGTTTATTTTTTGTACGTAGTCCTCATTCCTATTAAAGCAAGGCGATGTTTCAAATAATTTGTCTTTGATTATTTTCGCGCCATTTTCAGCTATAATTGAGATTTTTAATGCATTATTAATCCTCAACAAAGCTTGGGATAGGTAATTTGTATAAGTACCTATGCCACATCTGGTTGGTGGGTAAGTTGAGATATAGCTTATGTTCATTATTATTAATACCTCTTCATCTTTGTTTGAATAATAATACGAGTTCTATTGTACGGGCTCCCGATTTAATGCGGACTACTGCATCTCTTTCCTCGCTTCCTTGTTTTTCCCATTTCAATTGGTCTTGTATTTTATGAGCCTAACCATGCATTTCCGAAGCTACCGACTCTTCATGGCAAGAAATAACGTAGTGTTCCCACGGTGGATAAGGAACAGGATACTCCTTCCCTTTTTGATCTTGGCAGTTGCACTGTGTAGTGGTCAACTAATTCCGGACAGTGAGTTAAGATTTTCTTCTGCAACTGCAGGTGCCTTTCCGTGATTCCTGGAATGTGGTCGCATCCAGTTGTAATAATCCATCAGGTAAAGACTGATTTCTTTTCTAGCCTCTGTAATTGATCGATATCCAGTGGCCGGCACCCATTCAGATTTTAGACTTCTGAATAACCGCTCCATCGGTGCGTTGTCCCAACAATTACCACGACGACTCATGCTTTGCTTGAGTTGATATCGCCAGAGTCTCTGACGAAATCTCAAGCTACTATATTGACTACCCTGATCTGAATGAAATAACACAGCCAGTGGCTTGCCCCGTTGTTGATAGGCATGATCCAGCGCCTTGATCGTTAACTCAGCATCTGGCCTTTCTGAAAGTGCCCAACCGACCACGCGGCGGGCACATAGATCAAGCACCACGGCCAGATATGACCAGCGGTTACCAGTCCAGATATACGTGATATCACCACACCAAACCTGGTTTGGCAGGCCAACATCAAATTGCTGATCGAGCACATTTGGTATGTCCAGCCGTTCTATCGTTGCCCGTTTGTAGGCATGCGGACCGGGTTGCTTGCATACCAGGCCGATCTCTTCCATCAGACGACTCACCTTGTACCGGCCAATTTCAACACCGCTCTCGTTCAACATGGTTTTGATCGTACGGCTACCCGCTGCGCCACGACTCTTTTTGAATACCTGGTTCACTTTCGCTCTCAGGATCATTCGCTGAACATCAACCTGTTTACACCGTTGCCGGTAGGCGTAATAACAAGATCGATTAATTTCAAATACTTCACAGACCATTTCGACTGTCTCTTGCTCTCTTAACTGGTCTATCAGGCCGTACGATTCATCTCGTCCGACATCAAGAGAGCGGTAGCCTTTTTTAATATGGCTCTCTCCCGCTCCAACCGATGCACCCGGGCTTCCAACTCCTGAATGCGCCTTTGCTCCACAGTCAGCGCCTTGCTGACTGGCGTCCCGCCGCCTCGCTCAAGCTTTAGCTGTTGGATCCAGCGTCGAAGCGCTGTCTCTCCCACATCGAGCGATCGGCTGGCCTCGGGAATCGAATATCCCTGATCCAGTACCAGGCAGGCTGTTTCATGTTTAAATTCCGTTGAAAAAGTTCGACGTTGTCTTTTCATTGAACACCTCTCCGGTGGCAATTTTACTACCTAGGTTGGTGTCCGGTTTTATTAGACCACTACAAAAAGGTCGGCTTAGTGCCGAAAGCAGTCCAGCCGATTAAAAAATTGAGTGTCTGCTAAGAGGAAACAGCCACTCAAATATCATCTATGATAGTCATGGACATTAGGGAAAGTGTCACTTAATCTGCATAGACTTCTTGGGAGTAAAGAATGACAAATAAACTGGTGCCTGGAAGCTGCTTTTGTGGAGCCGTGCAGTTAACAATAGAACTCCCTACTTTGTTTTGCGGGCATTGCCATTGCAGTATGTGCCGGCGTCCACATGGCGCGGCTTTCGTGACCTGGACTGCAGTGCCTCCAAAACAACTGAAAATAAACGCCGGCGAGGAACAGATTACACGGTTTGAAAGTGGTCCCCCGAAAGGTGTGCGCTGTTTCTGCAGTAACTGTGGCAGCCATCTATTTTGTCAGGTGGAAGAAGATGTGGTTGACATAGCTATGGCTGCATTACACGGTCCCATCGATCGGCTACCTGAAGAGCATTACTACTATGATTCACGCGCCGACTGGGTAGAAATTAACGATAATTTACCCAAACTCGGTGGTGCAGACGGCATGCAGCCACTTGATTGAAGCACGAAATTATTGCTTCGATATAGGGGAGTTTTTCTTATATATCAAAGGTCCGGATTTTGCCGTTTGGGGAAGTTATCGTTGATTAATTGAACGGCAGCTATCGGGCGTTCGATGGCTTCCAGGAGCGCTCCAGCCTCAGGACTTGGCAGGTGGGGTAGTATCTTGTCTGTTTTCCTACAGCTTATCCGAATACGATTTATAGCTTCGTGGTATAGCTTCCTCCGTGCCAAAGAATGCATGTTTTGACATATCGGTAGAATAACGGCTTGCGGGTGGCGATTTGCCCAAAGCCTCGGCCATACTCCGAATGTGATGGGGTGACGCACCACAGCACACACCCAAATAGT